>Ga0065711_1031164_pt1 | contig 30384 bp, 18 predicted proteins | sample Hoacrofraction12_FD_59098 | JGI IMG/M metagenome (GOLD analysis project Ga0065711, IMG submission 59098) | Hoatzin crop microbial communities from Cojedes, Venezuela - Epithelial fraction 12 v2 (version 2) | ecosystem: Host-associated > Birds > Digestive system > Esophagus > Crop | place...
GGGCGCTGCCCCCGCCGCCCCCTGCGGGCCCACCGGCCGCCGCCGCTCCCCGCCGTGACTCAGGGCGGGGGCCGGCTCCTCCCCACCGCCCGTTACCTGCATGCCCGGCGCCCCCGGGTCCACGCCGGTGTCCAGCACGGCCAGCAGCACCCCCCGCCCGTCGAAGTCGGGGAAACGGGCGAGGAAGGCGGCGGCGCCGGTCTCCTTCTTGGGCAGGAGGCCGTGGAAGGGGAACGGCTCCTCCGCGGCGGCCGCCATGGCGGGAGGGCGGACGGGGCCGCGCCAGACCAGAACACGGCCGGCAGCAGCGGCGGCGGCGGGAGGGGCGGTGGCGGTGAGGGGAGAGTGGGCGAGGCCAAGCGGAGGCGCATGCGCCGTGCCGCCCCACCAATCCGCGGGGAGGCGCACCCTCCGGCGGCCCGCGGCGAGAGAGCGCCGGGGCTAAACCGACCAATGAGGCCGCGCGGTGGGCTGGCGCTCGCGCCGGAGCTGGCGGGGCCCGCGGGGGAGGCAGCCAATCAGAGAAGAGACTTGCTTGCACGCGCCGGAACCGGGGACGGGCTGCCGGGCCTGAGGGGCGGGGGGGCGCTGGCGGCCACGTCCCGCGGAGCAGGCGGAGACGCCGGGGAGGGGCGGGAGGCTTAGGGCCGGGCCGGGCCGGGCCGGCGGGCGCAGAGGGCACCTTCAGGCTCCGCTTGCCGGCGGGCGGGACGGCTGCGGCCTCCGCAGGGGTTCGGTCCCGCCTCAGGACTGCTGCCCGGCCGCGGCCTGCGGCGGTGCCGGCGGCGGGTGGCCTCCCTCCCTCCCTCAGGCACCGCTGAGGGGACGTGCCGGTGCTGCAGCCGCCGGGGTGCTCGAAATCCCCTGAATCGGGCGCAGAGCCGAAGTGCAAACATTTGCTTCTGATTTTTTTTTTTTAATTTTATTTGTTTGTTGATTCACTGTCCGGGATAAAAGCACGTGATGTTGCAGCGCCTGCGGCAGCGCGGCGTCTCCATTGCTGCGGGTGGACGCAGGTTTTATGATACCTTGGACGGCGGCTTGATGCTTGTGCGACTGTTCAGCAGAGAGAAAAAATACAAAGGCTACCGAAAGGCGGTGGCGAGCTCCAAATAAAATTTTTGGTGAAGCAGTGGAGGGAAAATCTCATCTATGAAAATGGGTTTTGTGGCTTCTAGCCTTCATGGTCACCTATAAGCTCGCAAAGAAAGCTGAACTGTTCAGTATCAGAACCCAAATACACAAAGAACTTCTTTCCAAAAGGTACATTTATAGTGTCTGACAAATAGCTTTCTGGCCATTTTGTCCGGCAGTAAGTGTACAAACTGGTTGGTTACTTGGTTATCACTTTGCTTTCTTGAGGCAAGTTTCTATTCAGAGAGTTACATTGGGAGAAAAAGGTGACATTTATCTGGATGTATTGACATAATCCCTGTAAAGAAAAGGGGATTTTGGCTTTTGAGAATTTTTCTATTTGTTTGGGGTTTTATATTTTTGATTCATGGGTCTGGTGACGTTATTACTGAATGTCACTCATTGATCTTCGTTGAACTAAATCTGGCATTGTTCTTAGCAGAAATGGGAGGGGCTTTTGCTAGCAAATAGAGGTACATTGTGCATTTTCCACATTTTGTGGGCTGCCATTGGCAATATCTTCCAGCTCATCAGTGGCTTTAGAGATCTACAGAATTTTTATGCAAGTACCAAAATAAACCTGAAGAGCACTGCCTTAGAAAGGCATACTATAAGAAAAAAAATAAAAAGGCAAAGCTGTACCATATGTACATAGTGTGTAACTCAGTCTGTTTCTCTCTTTGGCTTTCGATCGTCAGTCAAAATTTTACATTTTGATGTCTAGATACCATGTGCTTGACTTTCTTAGAATACTGCTCGTGTCTGACAGCCATATTCAGATTTTTTAGAATTATGTAAAACCTTAACTGATATTACTTCAGGGGAGAGGATTATTATGACAAGGTGGTTATTCAGTTGTTTCATATGTAATTCACTGCCCATTTGAGTTTAGTTTTCCTTCTGTGTATCATTGCTAATGCATCTCAGTGAGAGATGCTTGTATTTCTGGCAGCACATTCCGATCAACAGAAGTTTCATATATCCTATTCCTAGTATTTTTTGAGACATGAAGTTACATCACATTCTGAAAATGTTTCATATCCCATTCAATAAACAAGCTGCATGTTACAGTTTGGAAACATCTATTACTAGCCATGAAGATTTCTTCTGTGCTGTTGCCTTGGTGTGAAGAGTTATACCACAAACAACGCATCTAATTAGCAGGTATGTTAATTGTACAGATATGTAGAACTTAATGATGTGCACTGCCAAGTAGCAGGGCAGGCTCTACAGGAAAAAACAAGACTTAAAACGGGCTTTAAAGCAACACCGTGAGAGAAGAAAGAAAACCTAATTTTGGTTACAGTCTTTAAAATAGAACTGTATTTTATTAATTGTATGAGTACAATTTCTGTATTAGGACACAAGGTTAAGGTTAAGTTAGTGCATCTTACTGAGCCTTTGCAGATCTGAGCACATTGAGATGTTTTGGAATTTTACATTTAATTCTGAGCTGCTCAGGTTTCTGGTGTTTAGTTTGCTTGTAGAGCTTGTTACAATAATTCTGCAATATATTTATTTTATAATGGTAATATGCACACTCAACATTGATTCCCCTTACTGTATCTAAGCTTCTGAATTGCAATAAACAGGGCTTTAGTTTGATTTGCGTAATGCTGTTGCTGTTCCACAAAAGTAAAGGCAAAAGTAGAGCTGCCCTATTGAAAAGTCAGGAGAGTTTGTCACAAAACTTCTTGAGGCGGTATGGTTTGGTCATTACGGTAATGATTTAGCCTCTCTCGCGATCTGAGGTTGTACAGCAGTTCATCTGGGTTTGCTGTGTTAAATGGATTCACATCTCCATTTTGGGAACCATTTCAGCTGTTTGCATCCAAATCCGGGGACTCAGCCAGAGTGCAAGAGTAAGCGACTGCTGCCACGTCCCAAGGCTCTGATTTTCAAAGGTGTGCATGATTTGCAGATCCCTCTGAAGGCAGTGGAAGCCAGGGCTGCTCATTTCCCCTGATGGTCATTCCTCTACTGGGAAGCACGCGTTAGGAGGCCTGGCAACATCAAGGCGTCTACAGGTGGGCAGGTGTCCATGGGCCTGTGGTGCTCCGTCTGGGTTCAGCTCTGAACACTCCCGATACGGGTGCGCTTCTCGGTCTGCTTCTGAGAGCCAGGAAAGCTGCTTCCGACTAGACAGCCCTGAGCAATTCCCCACCTTGCTCACATGTGAGGCCTGTCAGGATGCAGGGACGAGCCAATGATCTCCTGTGATTTCACGTGCAGCCCTAACACATTTCGGATAAGAAGACTGAGGGCTCTTGCCCTGTCTTCTGCCCAGCGTTATGCCTAAAAGTCGGATGCTGAGATTCAGATCTCTTTTCTGTCTGAGCTTGTGTCTTTCTGCAAACCGAATGCTCCAGCTGCTGCAGGGTTCTCTCCGAGTCAGATGTTTCTGTTTTGCGTGGAAGCATCCCAAAGTGAACAAGAGACAACATGACCTATCTTACTATTGCAGGCATTGACATGGATGGAGAAACACTGTGGTTTTCATTCTTTCTGTAATTAACACCAAATTGTTCTATGCAAAGCATCAATTGGAGTTGAGCACAAGAACTCTTTAAATTTCAGTTGCAAGCAATTACCTTAGTCACCAGGTTACAGATTTCACCCACTCATGTCTTCTTTCAGCCCTGCCTCAGTTACAACATGTTGAGAGGAGGAATGAGCCTACCAGTTAGACCGGGAGAAGAGGCGTTTGGTCAAATCACATTAGGCAAGGGAGGCATTTCAGTGTGCTGAGTGAGTTCATTAATTACTGAGGTGTTCAGCAGAGACTCCTCCTCATTCCCACTATATGAGAGAGGATTAGCTTCAGTATTTAACTTCTAGGTCGTAATGGGAACAGATGGTCCTTGAATGAGGTGGGTATCGGGATGTACCTAATTCCTGCCATTGCCTTTTGTCTCACTTCCCTTCACCCTGGCTCTCGTTATTCCCATGCAGGTGTAAATCTACGCAAGTCCTCCAGAAGGAACAGTTTCCCACTCCCTCCCAGCCTGATCTGTGACTGTTCACTCTCATTCTTCTGCTTCCCCAGTCACTTGTGCTGGCGTGGCTTCATGGTGGAGCAGATCAAGGAAAAAATCTGGCTGAAAACTATCCCATGAAAGCAGCTGGGAGCATTTGTCTGAGAGAGACAGGTTCCTGTGCCACTTTGGTCATGCTTGCGCTGGTGCAGAGTGGAGACAGTCTCTCACAGCACGGCACTCCCCAGTTAAGCAGGCTGTGGGACTACGGCGCTGCATGGGGAGCCCTGGCCATTTCACGTGGTCCACAGCACACAGTATTTAGATCTTATTATCTTATTATCTAATCTAATTTAGATTACCAGACCCTGTACTGAGACTTTCACAAAGTTTCTGAGTAGCTACCAGCCTGTCTTAATTTTTATTTGTGGATCTATTTCATAAAGATTTTCAGAGAAGGTTCAATCCTAGTACTTTTGTCTTTGATTAGTACAGAACAGTTGAGCACGGGCAAAGGCATCAGATCTATGCAGTGAGTACTTTGATGCCCTTTCTTCACAGAGAGAAAAACACATACCCATCTTTTCCTTCCTGGACAATGTATCCTCAGCTTTGTCTTCGTGAAGTTATTTACCGGATTGGGTCAGTTTGCCATGTTCATCCCTTGATAAATATAAAATAAGAAGATAATTGTATATAAAAATACATATAAAATGATGAGATCATTAGTCAACAACACCTGGCTGTTACTCTCCAACATAATTATATTTCCAATGTGCCTGTCAGAGTTAGCAGAAGCTAAAATTAATAAATTCTTATTGTTCTCTGTCACAGACTCTTGAGGCCCAGCTAATGGTTTTAGGCTGTATTGTCATTTACAAAATTGTTAAAAATTGTCTGAAATTATATGCATATGGAAAGCTGTTCATGTATTGCTTTTAACACTTTCTCAGTAATGCTGCTGGTAAGAATCTCGTAAGAAGATGCTGCTCATCAGTCCTGAAAATTTTAGAAGCTAGGGTTCATTTAACAAGGCTGTGGCCTCAGCAAAAGGGTGCAGCTGAAGTTCAGCACCAGCTGAACCTCAAACATCTAGTGGTCTTCTGTGGAATATTTATTAGTACGGTTGCTCTTTTAAAAAGTATTTCCTTGGGGATAGAGGCACAAGCCCAGATGGCATACTCACCTTTTATCTTCAATTTAACTAATGAATGTTTTTCATGGTTTCTTTTTTTCTGGTATAAAAAGAAAGAAAGAAGAGAATTTCACCCTGCGACAACAAACGCCTACAATGAAAGAAGGGTCAGGGGAGATGGACAAGAATGATGAGCTCAGAGAAGAACATAAGGCGTTGCCACCAATTATTGTAAGGAAAGCCGAACTTAACTCGGCGCAAAGGGTGTAGAGGGTGACCTTTGTTTTAGATACTCAGCTGTGCCAGTGGGGTTTTGAGTTGTGTAAACAGCCTTGCCTGACATAATTAGGGGAGAGAAACAGCATGGGTGGAGAAGTGTGTAGGCGACAGCCAAATCTAAAAGTATAAAAGCTGAACAACCAAGAAAATGAACTTTGAAGAGAGCAACTGACTTGAGCTGGATTCAGCTCACGTATTCCCTCTTGGAGGCTGGGATGCCCAGTGTCACAATGGTGAGCGTACAGGGACTGGTAATGGCAATCGGGTTTGTATTATGATCCAACTGTGCATTGCAATTGCTATATTGCACTTGTGATTTTAGCACATTGCTGTATAACTCTGCTAAATCAAAATGCTGTGTAACATCAAGTATCTATAGACTAGGAAACTTGGTATTAAACATGAAGCCCTCCTCGTGTAGAACGTCTCAAAGAACCTGCACAGAGAAAATTGGACTCTGACACATCCCGGGTTGTAAGAGCCTGGAGGGCCACCACAGGCCCTCAGCACAGCTGGCAGATGATCCTATAGGAAGCATTTCTTCTCTGAATTCCTAGTTCAGAATCACCTGAATTACTGGAGGTTGTGTTCCAATTGCAGAGTGACTCTCTAGAAACATATTTTCCCTAAGAGAATTAGACATGGATTCTTTTGCCCCACGTGGGGGAGATGAGACAGACATTTAAAGGAATGAGAGAATGTGATTCTGTCATTAACTCATAGCTGAGGTTTGCAACGGTATAACACAGATTGATGAGGGTACAGCAAATGTGGCTTCCATGATCCGTGTTTTAGCTGGGAGCATTCAAAGTCAAGGTAATGTGTTCTGATGAAGAACATGAATGAAACTGAGACAGCCATGCCTTCATCAGTGGAGGAGAGGTGCAAGAAGACCTAAGGGGTCTTCTTTAACTATGCTGCAGAAATGAGCGAAGAAATTGCTGAATATAAATATGTACTTGCTGTTTTTAGAGATGAGTGTGCAGATTAATTTTTCAGGTTTCTCTGAAGCTTGGAACAAAACTGAGCCTTTTTCCCAGACTTTGCTTTGCATAACATGCAGAGATTCATAATAGAAATACAAAGATTAGTAGAACGAATTATGGATGGAGAGGTATGTATGTAGAAGTACCAGAAAAAACAATACCAAGGAAAGGTTGAAGAACATCATATAGTGATAACCAAGGACATGGTTAACGTCAGCCAACGGGGTGAACACCAAGGAATGCATTGTTTACAGCAAGACCAGAAGGCCTGAGCTCTGATGGGGTCACAGCATGACAATGCTTAAGCAGAAGACTTAAATTCTGAGAACAGGAGGATGGCAGCAAGGTTGTAGCCACAAAAATGCCCAGACGAGGGTACACAGACCACGGGTAGCCACCTTTCCAAAAGCTGATGAAGGAGGAAACTTTAAGCAAGATTCTGAGGCAAAAGTTCATGCCGTAGCAATTAACTCTCAAAGTGAATAAAACCTATGTCTAAACCCCATTGTCAGCAAGAGGATCCCAGGGTCTTTAGTTAGGAGTTGACAGGTGATGTCCCTCATCCCCTGTGTCAGGTCTAAGTGAAGTTGGCCAGACTGGGGGACACGCACCTTGCTGCAGATGAACGTGTGAGTGTAGGAGAACAATCAATGGGATAATAAATGTAAATGACCAAAATTGGTTTTGTTTTACGTAGGTATCACCTTCTTCCTCTATGTGGTTTCACACTGATTTTTGTTATGTTAAATTTCTGCACTCACAGGAGTACTGTATTAATAGGGTGATTGCCAAAGCAGTCGGCATTGCAACAGTGTTTGTTCTGTTACATGGAAGTCACTTTGAGGTTTTTAGCCTTTTAATTAGTCGAATTTTGTAAGACACCACAGCTTTGTTTCTTTTTGAATTTATGAATGCTAATACTCTTGTGCAGGTTACACTGTGTCATGTTTTAACCCCAGTAGGGAACTAAGTACCACACAGCCGCTCGCTCACTGCCCTCCAGCAGGATGGGGGAGAGAATCAGAAGGGTAAAAGTGAGAAAACTCGTGGGTTGAGATAAAGACAGTTTAATAGGTAAAGCAAAAGCTGCTCACGGAAGCGAAGCAAAATAAGGAATTTATTTACTACTTCCATCAGCAGGCTGGTCTTCAGCCATCTCCGGGAGAGCAGGGCTCCATCACACCTGACGGTTACTGGGAAAGGCAAATGCCATCAGTTCGAACATCCCGTTCATCCTTCTTCCCTGCTGTTGTTATTGCTAAGCACATGTCATACGGTGTGGGATATCGCTCTGGTCAGTTGGGGTCAGCTGTTCCAGCTGTGTCCCCTCCCAGTCTCTTGTGCACCCCCAGCCTATTCGCTGGTGGAGCAATGTGAGAAGCAGAAGAGGCTTTGACACTGTGCAAGCACTGCTCAGCAACAGCTAAAGCATCACTGTGTTATCAACACAGTTATCAGCAAAAATCCAAAGCATAGCCCCGTATCAGCTGCTAGGAAGAAAATTAAGTCTATCCCAGCCAAAACCAGCACACACTATTACAGATTTAAGCACAGTGATTCAAGCTTATTTATAATGGAATGTAAATCGTACATCCTTACAAGTTGTTTCTGAAAATTTCCTATATCTGCTTAAAATCTAAAGCCCCATCTTGGAAAGGCTGAAGAATGTATCATGTGTCTGCATGCATATATGAATTATATTCATATTCCCTACGATGGAAATCAGGAGCTTTTATCTGAGAAATGCTTTGTTCATTTAGAACTAAATATATGAGGCATTTCAAACTACATATTCTTAGCCAGAAACTATGCAATAAGCCAACAAAGAATATTTACAAATTTTCCTGTAACCACTTTTACAATATCTTTTGGCAATGCTTTTTATTATAGATGACCCTGAACTAAAATAGAGTGTACTGGGTTTGCGTGGCAAGGTTTGGTAGCAGGAGCGGCTACAGGGGTGGCTTCTGTGAGAAGATGCTAGAAGCTTCCCCAGTATCCAACAGACTCAATGCCAGCTGGCTCCAAGACAGACCCGCCACTGGCCAAGGCCAAGACCATCAGTGAGGGTGGCAGCAACTCTGGGGTAATGTATTTAAGAAGGAAAAAACCCTGCGTAACAGCATTTGCAGCAGAAGAGAGGAGTGAGAATATGTGAGAGAAACAACTCTGCAGACACCAAGGTCAGTGAAGCAGGAGAGGGAGGAGGTGCTCCAGGCTCTGGAGCAGAGATTCCCCTGCAGCCCGTGATGAAGACCATGGTGAGGCAGGCTGTCCCCCTGCAGCCCATGGCGGTCCACGGTGGAGCAGATATCCACCTGCAGCCCGTGAAGAGAGGAGCCAACACTGGAGCAGGTGGATGGCTAAAGGAGGCTGTGACCCCGTGGAGAGCCTGTGCTGAAGCAGGCTCCTGGCAGGACCTCTGGCCCCGTGGAGAGAGGAGCCCACGCTGGAGCAGGTTTGCTCGCAGGGCTTGTGACCCTGTGGGGGACCCACGCTGGAGCAGCCTGTTCCTGAAGGACTGCACCCTGTGGAAGGGACCCACACTGGGGCAGTTCATGGAGGACTATCTCCCGTGGGAGGGACCCCATGCTGGAGCAGGGGCAGAGTGTGAGGAGCCCTCCCCTCGAGGAGGAAGGAGCGGCAGAGACAAAGTTGTGATGAACTGACTACAATCCCTATTCCCCATCCCGCTGCATTGCTCAGGGGGAGGAGGTAGAGAATTTGAGGGTGAAGTTAAGCCTGGGAAGAAGGGAGGGGTGGGGGGAAGGCCGTTTTAAGATCTGATTGTATTTCTCATTGCCCTACTCTGGTTTGATTGGTGATAAATGAAACTAATTTCCCCAAGTTGAGTCTGCTTTGCCCATGACGGCATCGGATGAGTGATCTCTCTCTGTCCTTATCTTGACCCATGAGCCTTTCATTGTATTTTTTCTGCCCTGTCCAGTTGAGCAGGGGGAGTGATGGAGTGGCTTGGTGGGCACCTAATGTCCAGCAAGGCTAAACCACGACATAGAGACAGGATCTGAGCTCTGAAGTTCTAACTCTTGTCTCTGTAAGGGACAAATCTGAACACCAGGTAGCTTTCTTTGGCTTACATGAATAGGAAATCGGCAGAGTTATTGGATTCCAGTAGTCAGGATTAGGGAATATGCTGTAAGTACTAGCTTGTTCTGGAAGAAAAGAAAAAGAAATATGCATCAAGGTAAGAGAAGTTACTGTGAATTTCCTTTAATATAAGAGATGATTTTTGTGAGAAACCTCTCCAAACAGGAGCAGCTCTTTCCTTGAAGATAGTGGTGTCTGTATCCCCCACTTAAATCTTTCTTTGTTGTTGTGCACCATGCAGTGCCACAAAAACTCAGTTGAAGTGTACATCCATTTTAAAGCAGAGGCAGCTACAAACCTCATACAAACTAGTTACAATATGTAGCAATTTTTTACATCTTGTAAGAAATTTCCTTTTTTTTTTTTTTAAGGCCTACTTGAACATGTTAGTAGCTTGGAGTAGGGATATTGCTGTCTCTCTTCGGGGTCATAGAGACAGTTATGTGACATCCTGGACTGACCATAGAAAAGGAAGCACAGGAGAAAATTACGAGGTCCCATACACGATAAAGGCCTGTGGTTTTCTGTTTTCCAGGTGATTGACTTTTATGGTAGTGTTGTCTCAACCACCAGTGTTTTGTGGAGCAAAAATGCTGGAGCATCTGTCCTATGAGGAAAGGCTGAGGGAGCTGGGCTTGTTCAGCCTGAAGAAGAGAAGGCTGAGAGGGGACCTTATAAATGCTTATAAATATCTCAAGGGTGGGTGTCAGGGGGATGGGGCCAAACTCTTTTCAGTGGTGCTCAGCAGCAGGACAAGGGGCAACGGGCACGAATTGAAGCACAGGAAGTTCCGTCTGAACATGAGGAAGAACTTCTTCCCTCTGAGGGTGACGGAGCACTGGAACAGGCTGCCGAGGGAGGTTGTGGAGTCTCCTTCTCTGGAGATATTCAAGACCTGCCTGGACAAGGCCCTGTGCAGCCTGCTGTAGGTGACCCTGCTTCGGCAGGGGGGTTGGACTAGATGACCAACAGAGGTCCCTTCCAACCCTGAACATTCTGTGATTCTGTGATTCTGTGAAGGTCAGGTGAAAAAATATGGACATCCACTAAAAATTAATCAGTTTTCTTTCTCTGTGCATTGTTGCAATTAATGCCAGTCATGTATGATAAAGTTTAAAATGAGCTTTTAATGTATGGCTTCATAATAATGGAGCTCATCCAAAGGCTGTGTGAGAAGCTCGGGTGCCTTGGACATCTCATGTGATTCGTGAGCGTGTTCACACATGCCAGTCAAGATGAGTGATGTTTCTGGCTGTGTTCTATCCGCTGTGTCTTTTATCATGGACATAGTGCTGTGCCTTCAGACAGAGAAAAGGAAACATCTACAAACAAGACAGCAAAAACTACTTGCTGGATCTGTGTTTTGTTTGTGTGTCTCCCACATGGCTTCATTCTCCAGTGCGGTCTCGTGCTTCAGAACAAGTAAATGTGAATGATTGTCGCGGTCAGTAGGTCTGTGGCAGGTTTCGGGGGTTGTTCCTCCATGCACCTCAGCACAACACCTTCTGTTGCTACCTGTTGTGTTGATGCCACATGCTGCACCAGCAGTGGGCAAATGCCCCTAACTGTCATGTCAAATTCAATGCAAGCCTAAAAGGAACAACCTTTCTTTCCTCATTCACTTCTTAAGAAAAGAGCTATCAAGAACAGCTGGAACTCATGCTATATTTACTACTGAAGATATCTGTGACTCCTGGGTCATCTTTGAATGAAGCATGATAGGAGAGTAAATTAGACAAGGCTAAGTGCAACCTTTCATGCTGGCAATGCTACAAATGCACATTGGCATGTCTTATTTTACTGTTACTTTGTTCTTATTAACAGAAACTCTGTGATTCAGAACTTTTCTCTTTGCTTTTGACCCAGAAAGTATGCCTGACCCAGGAATGACCTGCTTCACTTGGATTTATTTAATGTCCTAGAAAACAATGCCCTCAAATATGGAAGAGTCAAGCAGAGCTCCCATGAACAATGGAAGGAGTTTGATTACCCTCTACTCGTTCTGTGGCTTATTTCCAGCTCCCAGGAAAGTTGGATATCATTCTAGCGCAGTGTAGCTGGTTTTTACCGAACTGCGCTCTACAAGAGTACTTGGCAGTCTTGTAACAAGAACATACACTCTGGATGCACTACCCAGATCCCATACCTCAAATCCCCAAGTAGTTTACATATAGTTAGACTCTCCACTCCTGGAGATATTGATCAGTTCCCCATAAGGCAGAGGAAATTTGGGGAAGGGATGCTCAAGGAATATCATATAGACCAAAAGAATACAGCTCATGCTGATGTGAAAAGCAGTAGGTGTTGCATGTCTTTCCTGGAAGGGCTGTCCTCAGGCTTAGGAAGGAGACCCGACCATACAGGGTTGTTCTGTGTGGTGGTTCAGGATGAACTGTGCCCAGACTTGTGAGAGAGCATCTGATTCAAAGCTCCGTCTGTCTGTGTGGTTGGGCTTACTTTCACCACTTTCTGGGATGGCTGACTCTTGTTAGCAGCTCGTTCATCTCCTTGCCTGTCTCTAAGACTCTGTTGTTGTATCATGTCCAGCCTCCTCCTGCCTGTGTTGTCCCTTGAAGAGAGGCCAGAGGACAAGGTCAGCATCGGATGAAGCATCAGCTCATCCCGCATAGGGCTGGGCTGAGGAGCAGAGATGTTCCCTGTCTGTCCGTAGTGCCATATCCTCTCTTCTGCGTGGGAAACCCAAGGACTGGATGCTGCTGATCAGTCCTCACTGGGAATTCAGGCACCGGTGGCCCTACGTGGAGCAGTCAGGAAGGCCAGGTGCCGTGGTAGGTGGCTGCACTGGGGGAGCCAAGGAAATCAGTATAGTTTTTCTGAAGTCCTTCAGAGTGTTGGCCATGGAGCCCCAGTCTGATCTCTGGGAAGATTTCCATTTCTTTTACCAGGCAGATCTCTCTTCCACCAAAAGAACAACTTACCTGGGCTAGCCAAGAGAGGAAAGGTTTTCAACCATATGCTCTAACGTGCCCTGAAGGATTGGTTTAATAAAACATTGTACATGCCTGCTTGCTGTCATATATGGCAAGCCTCAGGATAGTCCTTCTGCTTTAAAGGATATAAAACCTTCAAATCCTTGATAATTCTGGCTATATTACCATTTTACATCTTACATTTGACTGGATTGATAAGTGCCATCATTGCATGCCAAAATCAAGAAGGTTTCTTTACCTGTGTGAGTATCTTTAAATGCCTTCTGAATTTCTTCTTTCCTTCATTAATGTTGTAGCATTTTTTGCTGTCATAATTCAGAATTATAAAGTGTATATTTGTACACAGATATATGTGTGACTTCCTTCTATGGGTATTTCAAATTTTATTAAGATGCATACAACGTAAATAGAAAATATTGGCATCTGATACTCAATATAAAAAATGCCTTTCAGATTAGCCATGCAAAGTCTATAGACTAAGTAATTAACTTTCTGGCCACTAGATGTGACTGTTGCTCTATGTAAACATGGTTGAAACATCATTCATTGCTCTAAATTGTAGTGCCTTAACAAAAATTTGTGGGATAACTCTATAGCTTTCTAGTGCTGTGTCCTTAATTCTGTACATTGAATATCCAGCGTTTCTGTTAAAAATTACACCTTAGAAGTTGTAGAGCAACGAAAATATATTATTTCATTATTCTGAAGTCCTAACAATTAGATCTTTGTATTAGAAGAAAAACATTCTTTCTAGATAAATAAATTGGTAGTAGAAAAATAAAATAGTAGATCTTTGCATGGAAGACCTTCTAGATACTCTTTGATTTTTTGATTTGATTAAATGCTCAAAATATTTTACTGTTCAGACAGAACTGGGAAATCAGAAAACGTGCCTTTTCAATTGCTATTTTATTTCCTCCAAAATAACCCTTAGGCCTAATTAATAATAAATTAAATAAATTTTTTATTTTTTTCTCATATCACACCAATGGAATGCCTAACACCTATGTGCCCTGTCCAGATAACTACCCCATAATGTCTCCTGGAGTCAGTCTTCTACTTATCCTTGCCCATGAATTCGCAAGGAATACAAATATGATCAGGAAAGTGGAGTCACAAAGGGGAATTGCAAGTCATTGTGAGGTGAAAACCAGTTCAGAATGGGACTCCAAGACTTCTGGATCCTCGAAAATAAAGGAGTTGTTTTCTGTGAGCCTTGAAAGACTGTGAGGCATGGACATAACATACTGGTTTTTAAATCAGTGCAGACAGTCCACAGGTTTTAAAATGTTTTTGGTTGAGAGAAAGGTGAAGCTTCAGAGAAGATTAAACTTGTGCCTATTGTCTCTTAATCTCCCACCGCACACCACGTTGGAGAATCTGACTCCTATTTCCTCGATGACTTCCCCATAGGCACTGGGGTGACTGTGAGGTGTCCTCAAAACCATCTCTGCCCCAGGCTGGACAAGCCCCCTGCCCCAGGCTCTCCTCAAGAGCACTGCTCCAGCCCTGACCATCACTGAACTTGCTGCAGTTTACCGATGTCTTTCCTGTACTGTCTTTCCCAAACTGGCGATGGTATCTCATTGTGGTCTAGTGAGTGCTGAGCAGAAGGGGATGACCCACGCTTCCCGATCTCCTGGCTGTGCTCCTGCTGGTGCAGCCCCGGCTGCTGTTGGCCGTCTCTGCTGCCAGGGGATGCTGGTGGCTCATGTTCAAGTAATTGGTTGGCATAGGAAACAGCACAGAAATACGTTTTCAGCTCTTTAAATGGGAGGAAGTGATAAATGAGTTCTGCACGGATTCATGCTGGGACATGTGCGTGTGCCTGGAGAAGGGGATGTGGCAAGGTAAGAGGTTTCAGATAATACTAAATGATTCAGGGAAATGAGGGCAAAGGAAGAGAGTATCTTATATATGACACATAATAATATGTATATATACATATATGTACATGTACTCAGAAATGGCATTTTTGATTTTGCTGGATATTTTGATGAAAACATCAAATCAGTGCCTGACAGAGGTCAAAAACCAGATTAACTGTTAGGAGTTATTAGCAGAAGGTATGAGAATAAGACAGAACATCATTATGCCACATCTCCATGGTTCATTATATACAGTTCTGCTTGCTTAATCTCAAAAAGGGAAGAATACAAAAAAATGTCCAGATAGGAGAAACAGAAAAACAGAATTAGAAGAATTTCAGAGAAGAGCTACAAAGATGAGCAAGTTCTTGGATGTCTCAGTAAACTGGGACTCTGGAAGTAGTCTGGAAAGGAAAGAAAAGAGGGGGATAAGGCAGAAGTCGGTAAATGGATGAGTTGCGTGCTGAAGGTGAATAGGAATGAGTTCCTCTCTGTATCTTCCAGTACAAAACCTATCATGCAGCAAACAAAAACTGGATGTATACCTTTGCATACAGTATAGTTAATCTGCAGGATCCGTTTTCATGAGATGTTGTGGCTACTAAAAATTTATGGGTTAGAGACCTCATGGTTCTTAGTCAAGTAGCAAGTTGTTAAGTGTTTATAAACCACTAAGTGTACAGGCCACAAAAAGATGGAGTGTATATTGGCCAAGAGAAACAGCCTACATGTCTGTCCTGTTCTTCCATGCTTCCTTGAGCATCCTCCCCTGGTTACTGCCAAGGACCGGGTACTGGGCTGAAGGGACCTCCAGCCTGAGTCAGTGTGGCCACTCTTATTTCATGATTTTAATCAACACGGATAATGTGAAGGAATGAAGATGAACTTCTCTAGATAAAGCCTGCTTCAGGCAAATTCGGAAGTGTATTGCTCACCCGACTACTGAAGTCCCTGTAAAATGTCATTACAAGAAAAAAAAGTAATAATTTTGTAATAAAATTGTAAAATACAAATTCATTTATAATGTGGCATTTAATATAGCATTATAAGGACAAGTAATTACTAATTTAATAATGATTTTATTTCTTAATAATTTTCAAAAGACTAAATACAAATCATCTGGTTGCCTTATAATTGCTTAGCTGTGAGTACTGGAAGATTGTGATGGAGAGTGGGAGATGTCACAGGCTATGTACTAGAACATGGCTTCTAAGATGATTTGCAAGACCCCTGACAGGAAAATATGTAATTCTACTGGTTGTCCACCAAATAAAGAAGTTTTTTGGTCTATCAGTTGGGAATGACTGCTTGATCCAATTTGCCTTCCTCTCCCTTTTAGTGCTTTGACAGCAGTCAAAGGTTTTATATATTTTTCTTAGAATGTTTAATTTGTCCTTTAAAAAAAGAAATATTCCACATGTTCATATCAATGTTTGTTTCTTTGTTTGCAAATTTTTACAGTATTTACTAATCTTTACCACTGCATGCCCTCGCATATCAGAACTTGCATCTTCCTAGTGGAATCACTGCTTTTCAGGCTCTGTCAGACATTATAGTTATTAGATTTCTTTGCCTTATAATCTTCTAGTATTTCAGTTTGTGCAGCTAGAATGTGAACAAAATATTAAAAGCTATGTTATTTTACCAACAAAATATCATGAACCTCAGAACCAACTTTTTCTCATGAGAAATACTCATGTTCCCCCAGCTTTTGCTTTAAGGTATATGTTTGTTATTCACACTTGTTGTAAAATTACACTAATAAGTTATTGATATGAAATGGAGTGTAATCAAACAGCAAAGCCATTACTAGCATGCTGCAAATATTTCAGTCATTATGGTAGTTTTGTCGTAAAATAAAATATGTATTATGGCTCAATAGGTTAACAGTACTTCAAGTGAAGATTGCTGGAACAGATCATGACAGGTTAGTTTATTAATGAAAACAAAGAGATAAACATTAAAAAAAGAGTAGATCTCGCTTTTCCTCATTGCTCTGGGAGATCAGCATTCTCAGTGCCACTTCCACTGCAGCTTTAATACAAGTTTCAAACCTTATTAGTGGACCATAGAATTCAAACAACAAAATACCAGGCTCGGTTTCTAAAGCGTACGTAGGCTTGTAGTCTGACAGCTTGCAGAGAAGTTGACTGTTCATCTCCCTTCATGAAGAGGGGGAGGCGTCCAGCTGCTCTTGTAAACTGCTGGTGAACTTCAAGCAGGGAAGGGAGCAGGAATCAGGCTTTACTGGAGGAGTTTTGTTTACTGGGTCACCTAGGACTTATTTGCCACTCAATTAAGTAATAGTTTAGGACATTTTCCTAAATTATGCCTCATATATATATATGAATATATAGACATAGATACACATACCATTTCTATGTATATATACACAATTTTATATATATACACTATTTTTTATATATACACATACACACCATATATATACACTCCATTTATATGTATAGACCATTTATACATACAAATTTATATAAATATATATATATGCATACATATAGCAACAAGTCATACATTTGTGTTGTTATTTGAAACTATCTGAATGAGAGAATTATGGTAAAAATGTCTAGGGGAAGGAGTCACCGGAGTTAGCTGCTGTGGCCTTGAAACTGAAGTGGAACAAAAATAGGCCATCAAAGCCTGTCTCCCTTTTTGTGGCAAAGATGCAGACATAAGCTGCACTACAGTTATTCTAAAAAAAAAAAAAAAATTATGAAAGTGATGGCATTTGTAGATGATGCCTCTGACAAAGAGGAGTATTCTGGCAATTGGAGGAGTGCAGGCAGACAGCAGCAGTGAAGTGGTGGCTGTTAATGGGGGTTAATGTGGCTGAAATGGTTGTCAGCTGGGGCCACCGCTACTTACTGCAGAAACCTCCTGGTGGCAATCCCTGCTGTGTGACAGAGTCACAACAGGCACCAGAGCTGCCCAGGAAGGTGACGAGGCTCCTGTGCATTGTCCATTCGACAGGGATGAGAGACGCTTCTTCCCAATGTTTCGGGTCCAGGTTTCAGTGAGTATGAGCATGGAGGAAGGAGGTACCTGGATGTTCCACAGCAATTTGCGGCAGCGGAGGGACTGAAGAGGAGGGGTGGTTGCTTCTTGCTGCCAGGAGACGAGAAGCAGCAGTCCCATGGACCAGTAACGGTTCAGCTTTCCTAGGCTGGTGCTGCCGCAGGATTGCCAGCCTTCTCTTCCCCAAATACCTCCCCCAGAGAAAGCACTGATAGTGCAAAACCCTTTGTTTGAACTCATTCAGGTTATTGCCCTGGTGGTGCAGTTTGATCTGACGGGATTCTGGCTGGCAGCTTGAGATGCTGTTTTGTTGGTATTCTTAGATGTCTAAACACGAAACCCTGATGTTCACAGGGTTAAACAGTATCCTGCAGGAGAGGTAAGTAGTTACAGCGCAACAGCCATATCCAGAAGAGGCAGGAGTCACTCCTTTCCATGTCGTGTAGGCTCCAGTGTTCACTGCCACTCAGAAGTGTAGGCAAAAAGAAATGCTGTTATTTACCTGTTGATAAAATCAATAGCTACTTTCTCCATTTTATGAGCTTCCTAAAAACAGCCTTTTTTTGTACGTGTCCCATTGAGGATCTTCCAGCCTTGTGCACTGTCAAGTCTGCTCTGTCACTGGGTTGGGATTTTTTCCTTTCCTGCTGACAAGAGCAATCGCTGCAATCACAGCACTCCCTGGGGTAGTGCTGGGATTTCTCAGTCCTGTGACCAGACCCTTTGAAGCCCTACTGGAACTGAAGTGATTCACCACCCAGGGCAGCTTCCTATCTGTGAACAGTGTTAAAAGGCCCAAATGAAATATTTAAGCACTGCTGGACATTTAAAATATCCAGGGCTCATCACCTGGAGCATTACAACTTGGACGGTCGGTTGGAGTGGCTCAGGAAGAAGAGCGAGGCACCGGCCGGCTGTGTTGCAGGGGTTGAGGACCGCAACCTTCCCACAGACACATGCTCAGATTTCAGCTTGAGGACTCGTGGCTCGACGCTGAAGCACGGGCATGTGGCAACTGTCCTACTTGTACCATGGAGGCATGATGCTCCTTAGTCAAGCGGCACCTGCCAACGATCAGTGTGGGCGTTCTGCTTGCCTGTTCCTGGAGAAAAGACGTAAAATTAATGAACAGATTTAAGTGCACATTTCCTGACTCCGAAACCTCAGGTGCAATTCCTTTTCAGTCAGTCTGGCGTATGTAATATTCAATTTCTTGGCTTTTAAAATTAAGCATGAAAATTTTTGCAATGCTCACCACCTGCAAGAGGCTAGGTAACTTCACATACCATTGCAATCAGTGGCAAATGTCCTGATATTAACAGTGTTCAGAGTCCTGCTCATCACCTTCACCTTGTCTTATTGTTTATATAAAATGTACAATCGCCTCTAATGTCTTTAATGTGCTTGAAGAGAAGCTTCTTTTATTTTTTGAATAACCTTATTATCCCTTTCTTCTCCCTTGAATTTTCCAGAATTTGCTGAGAGCAATAGCAGAGGATAAGAAAGGCTAGAAAATTACAACAAGATGTGCACTAAAATGGATTTCTAAGTACTTGTGTTGGATACCTAAATTTATTTATTTCATGTTCACTAAATATAAAATCCTTGATTTTATAAACTGCTAGCCAGTCAAAGCTCTCATGGATCGTGAGACCATTGCGTGCACAGTAAGGCACACTTGCGCAGGCAGGTGGTAGCTGCCAATCACAATTTTCACAGTATACCCCAAGTGAACAAGGAATCCGTCCCATGAGGATCTCCATGGTTCTCTTAAGAGTAAAGGTAAGTAAAATAGCTTACCTGTGCCTCCATGGATCCAAGAAACTACAGAAATCAACTGTTTTTCAAAATTTAATGCTGCAGGTCACTAGACCTCTGGTTCAAACCATACCAGGCTGGAGGGATTTCAAAGGAACCAAGTCTCCTGGAAAGAGTGAATTTTCTAAGCATTAATGGAGTAACAGACTGCTATAAGAAAGCGCTTTTTCCCTGGCCTCAAGTTCTGCTTCCTCAAACTTACGTAGCCCAGCTTAGTGACACAACTGGGAAGGAATAATATTGGGAATATGTCCACCCACAAGTTTTCTAGATTCTTTCCCTCAGTGAGCTTCAGCCCATTGCTGAGTTTTATTTGTATAACTTGGCGGGGCGGTGAGAAGTTACCAAAAAACCATCAAAGACATCACAGAGTTCTCATCACTTCCAGTTTTATGCTCGTGGATGGGTGAGAGACAAGAACCAGCTGAAAAGCTTAGCCCAGCTGGAGCCCCAGGAGAAGAGCCGTTCCCGTCAGATCGGGAATATGAGAGGTGCTCCGTGTAGAATGTTGAAGAGTCAACATTGAAATGGTCATATACTGAAAGGCCCGAGTTCTTCATCCTCTATATGAAAAGGGACTGGACCAGTGTAGCAAAGAGGAAGCTAATGGTTATTCCTCCCTACTAGGAACTGGTAACTACTAATGCTGCGCTGCAGAAGATTTCTGTTTACAAAGTTGTAGTAACAGAGAATTATACCTGTGAGCCACTCCAGTGACTGCTGGTTTAGGGTGGCCAGCTCCTCCTGCTGCTACTCGCCTGTCTCAGGTGAACTTGCAATACATCTCTGAAGCCCTCGTCTCACCCAGCTCCCCTCTTCTCTAAGGCTGCCGGGCACCACTGCTTGCTTGGTGCTGTTGGAGTCCGAACTTCCTCTCTAATTCGTTGGGATCGTAGTTAATAATACCGCGGTACTTATACAGCACTTGAATATTCAAAGCGCTTTACAAATATTCTCTAATTAACTTTGAAGTGTTTCCTGGCAGCATCATAGAGAGTAGAGATGGAAAATGCTTACAGATAGAAAAATGCTCTACCCATGACAATTTTCAAAATACTCAAAGACAGGGGCATCAGTTGCATCCTTTGGAGACTATTGGGAAAAATTGTCACCAACACCTATTAGCACACTCCCTTCTTCTACTACCTACCCCCACTCTCCAAAAATCTTTCAGGATTTCACAAGATGTCAACTAATTAGATATTGGCATGTGTCTGGACCAGCCTCTGTCATTCCTCTTCTTCCTTCTGGCTGATGGAGTATCATCTGTGGTGTAATTGGACTAACTGACAACATTCTGTCTGAATATATGGCATTAAAGAAAAGGAGTAGGGGAAAGAGGACAGTGAACAACGATGAGATATTTCTTGAAAAACTGCCTAGAGGAGTTGTGGGAACAGCTGAAATACACAGAGTGGAATTATATCATCCAGGTGATAACCAGGACTGATAAAGCTATTTTTTTTCAAAGGCGAAAATCAGAGTTAAAAGCATCCATTTTGGAGAAATGGGATTTAGGGCATGTTCCTCATGTGGACAGCATGAGGCACTGACAAAGCAATCCTAAAGCGTTGATGCACTCCGCCTTGAGCAATCCCAACAAGTATCTCTCTGCAATTAACTTTTCTAATGAGCAAACTCAATTATTGGTTAAATTGCCTTGGACTGCAGTTAGGTAAGATCAATTTTAAAGTCACTAGGCTAGAAGCCACTCATCTCTCTACATTCATAACTTCATTTTCACAGGACAGAGTGAAGGGATTTAAAATCCTCTGCTGCCGACTGAGAGGTCTCGCTTCCTTTTCAGTCTGCCGCACTGCCTTCTCCTGCATGCCTACTCCTGCTGAGCTTTTGGAAACAAATTCGCTTTGCTATCCTAGCACGAAGCAAACCAGGGGTTTTTTGTTTGATTGTTTGTTTTGGGTTTTTTGTTGTTTTTATTGTGGGAAAGGAGTAGGATGGAGAAGTGAATCGTCTCCTTTTTGGTGGTGACCAGCCATAATATCAGGGTAACAGTGAGACCACAGCCTGACACAGGGAATGAACCCTTGAAGCCAAGTGAGATGCAGTTGTTGCTGAGAAGATGTCCAGTGTGTTTATATGGCAGGTGCTGTTGGGGAGCCATGAGACCTACGACTCCCGACCCCTCACCAAGAGGGAAAAGAGAGCTTCTGCTGTGTAGGTGTGCCGATGGCATTTCCCGGAGTTACCTCAGAAAAGCTTGCCTCTGTGATTGACTCCCATGCCAATGTTCATTAAAAACCTTGTTTAAACTTGTCAAATTAAACACAACCCTGAGCTCATACTGGACGAGAAGGTTGACACTGTGTTTCAGCGTGAGCCCACGTCCTTTTGGACCTGAACCTGTCTTGCACCTGCACCGACCAAACACGACTTGAAGGCTCAGGGTTTTGGGGAGCTTTGGGGCACATTGAAGGGGAAAGCCTTGGCCTCTGCTGCTGCTTAGCGTGGGCTTTGCCTTTGCTGCAGTGTGAAAGGAATGGGCTCGGTGGGCTCAGCTGGGTCTGTCATCCACCCCATCCACCCAGGAAGAAACACCACACACGGAGATGGGGCGGGGAGGCCAGCCCAGGGCCCTCCCACTGAGGAGCTCAGGACAACCCCCAACTCCCGGCACTGGGATGAAAAGTGGGCCAGGGAGCACTGTGGATATCTTGGACTAAATCAAAGAGGAGGCAGGAAAGTGGCAGTCTGGTTTGATGGTAACAGAGCGGAGTGTTTGCTTGTCAGAGCTCTTCAGCTTCACAGGGAAATGACAAAGGCCAGCCATTTACTGCTTTAACCCTTTCCCTGGACATTTACAGACCTTTAGTTAAACTTAGGGTTTTTTTTATAAAACTGTTTTTTTTTGGCCACATGGCTCTTGGAGAAAGATTTTCAGTGGCTGTACCATGAAGTTTGTCCCAGACTCCCACTCGACAAGCGGCTCTGTCTTTTTGGGAAGATACATGGGAGGAGAGATGGGCTTTTGAGGAGGTCACACAGAGGAGGCAAACGGCAGTTTGCCATGCAAGCGACAGCAGTGCTGGCTGAACTTCTTCCTTGCCTGCTCTCCTCTGCCACACGGCAGCAGTGATCCCTGTGCCTGGGCAGGTGTCCCTTGCCTTCTGGACTGAGTTCCTACAGAGGAACATTGTCCCTGTGCTTCTGGACCTCACGAAAACACTGCTGTCTAACACGGAGCTGACTTTGGCTCCAGGTCTGTGATGAGGGAGAAAAGCCAAATGTTGTACTTTATAAGGGATAAATAATGGAACAGCTTTAAATGATTAAATTCTTACATGCTATTAATGGGTTAATCTAGGAGATGTGGCAAGGACAGACAAATAAAACTAATGTATCAGCAACAGTTTTCAGCACCTGCGCAGAGAGGGATGTTCTTGCTTCACCAATTGTGGCTGGATAGCTGAATTTATCTTAACCCAACCTGGGCGCTGAACTTGTTTCAGGTCCTTGCTCTTCAGAAGGTGTGAACCTGTAGTCCCGAGCTGAAGGGAATGTAGTATACGCCGTCTCTGAACTGCGGGTAGGAGAATTTGTATGTTTTATACTGTGCTTCTGGTGAAGCTAGGAGCAAAATAAATGACTGAATGAATAAAGTCTCTTTACGTCAGTGAAGACCAAATTATCTAACAAATTAACAATAAATACCTTGCTAAATTAAATCTTGTTTTCTTCAAATAGCCACAAGGAGTTTGAACATTCAGCGATTACATAAAAACAAAGACATCTCAGGCAAATGCCAAATATTACAGAGTATTGTTTAACATCCTGATACTCAGATAAGAGTTTATGAATGTTATTCAGACTTTACATAAGCACTCCCTTTTGTCTTTAGAAGAAATCAAAGGCAAGACTCAAGCCAAAACAATGCTTCAAGTCAAAATTATGGTGCTGTTAAGACAGGATTTTATAATGAAAGCTGATCATATCTTTCTCTATAAATAGCTGCTGCTTCTCAGTATGATACAATGTACCCCTGACAATATTACACTGCCTATAGCTATTTTCTTTCCTCCCCTACATATACACAAACATATATATAAGCATGTGCCTGCATTTGTGTTCTAACATACATAGAGACATTCTCGCATACCACTTTCGCACATCCTCAAGGGCTTTTTCAACTAATGGAGCACTCTATCATCCTTAGGCTGAGATGAAATATTCAACACCTTACAGAGGTTATGCAATCCTTTCTTTATATGTAATTAAACTACTGTGGTTTACATGGATTAAAAAATTCATAAACACTTCAGTCATTCTGGTTAAAGCTTCTGCTAATACAATGGAGTCACTCCCTGCAAATATTCTGTACAGACTTTCTCATGGTGCCAGGGAGCGTTTTCTTCCTTTCTTCCAGGGTAACTAACATGAAGGGACTGACACAAAAATTATGATCTTTTGTATTTGTTTTTTTGTTACAGAAGCAACAGTCTGAAAACAACTCTGAAACAAGTTGTCTGTAATCCAGCTGATTTACTGTGTCCTTTGTCCCCTCATCGGCTTTGACCCAATGTGCCCTAGCCCGAATCCCCCAGCCCGTGACGCTCGGCTGCCAGAGGCAGCACTGCCATAGCTCCCTGTGTGCCGGCTGGGTCCCGGGCTGGTGCCAAACCAGGTGCATTGCAGCTGAATTTTGCCAGACATTTTCTTGGTGGGAACGTTAATATAAGCCCATATCCAGAACCACCAATTTTCACTTGGTTTATCACAGAGTTCTCTCTTTTTTTTCAGGTTTTGCTAAAAACAGTCGGTGGGTTCAATGGTTTTTGGTGGGCATGACAGACATCAGGACACACGGGTAGGTAGGCAGAGCAAGCACGTGAATTCCTTTTTCCTTCAGAAAGCCAACCTAGAAAAGAGAAAGGATACAAAATATCGTGTTCAGGCCAAGCTACAGCTATTAACTGAGAGGGCATGGGAATAGGGGTCCCACCGTATTTCTGTACTTCTACCAATGCTTTTTGTGTTCCAGCCACTGCTGAAATAGGATACGGGCTAACTGATTTTATGGACTGATCAAAAAGGGCAGAAACATTTCCATCTGTTATACAACATAAAGTTTTAAAAAAACAAGGAGAGAGGAAAAAGCAAGCGGTTCTCCGAGGATCAGAACTGGTGTATTCTGGTTTTCCCTGTGCCATGGGAGGACGAGAGCTGGTTTTCCCTGCCCCAGCTCTCATCCTCCCCATCTTTCAGTGCAGCAGACCGTGCTCCCAGCTTAGTCTGAGCTCGGCCGGGCTCTGGGCTGGTGTGCATTGGCCAGCTGCCCCTCAGGCACTTGCTGTTTGCCAGGCGACAGCTTCTCCTGGGGATTGATAGGAGGCTGAGAAATCACTGCCTTTCCTTTCCTGGCAGTGTTCTGTTGGGACCTTTTTCTACCCAGCTGCTCCATTGCCTGATGTATTCAAGACCTCGACCAGTCTGTCAAATTTGGTTGAAGTTGAATGATAGGTTCAAAAATTATTAGACAGTGAACAAACGGAGACATGAACACAGAGGTGGATAGGCAAGCCAAAAATACCTCTCCTCTCGAATCTACACCTAATCAAAGTTTAATTAAAGTTTTTCCTGAAAGTCACCTGGATGAGAATTCTGATTTATGCTCCCATGATTTAATCATATAATCATCTGACTTTCTGCCTGAAAAATCTAAGTATTATTGTAAGCGTATAGACACCCCACCAAATTTCTTGCCTAAGAATCAGAAGTCCTCAGGTGCTGGTTTTCCAAGCTCAGAGTAATATTTTAGCAATAAATATACTGTGAATTTTATTTCTTCCCCTGTGTTGCTTTGCCTCCTGTTACTAAGCTATATGAATGAAGACACTCTGTTTTTTCATATACAGTGACCTCAAAAAACGATACATAATTCAGAGAGAGGTCGTGAATTCAGTTACTGGGAGCTGCTTTGCTCTCTCTCTGCTTTTTTTTCTTTCAGCTTTTGCTCTTCAGCTGTCTTAAAAACCAGGTTAGTGCTCATTTAAGAGTCTTGGTGACTTTCTTTGCACAGTGTGAGAGCAGGAAGGGGGGTGATGGGTTGGAGAGAAGGCAAGCCGGTGCAGGGCTCTTCCTGGATCTCAGTAAGAAAGGGCTGACAACAAGAGGCTTAATAAGATAACTGCCTTAATGACACAGAATAGGAAGGGGAATACAGATAGCGAGTAAATGGCCTGTCCCTTCAGATGCTGGGTACCTGTGTTCGTGCAGCATCAGACCTAGCCAGGATGATTTTCTCCCAGTGTGCTGTGCAGAGCAGATGCTGTCTGTAGAGAGAAGCTCCCCCTTTTCGGTCATTCAATATGTTGTACAGTGCAAGAATTGTATTGCATATGAGAAAACAACTCTCCTCCTAAAGGATGCCCACACGGGAACTTCTTGCTACCCTTGTAGGTGAAGTCAGGGCTGGGCAGGTGGTGTGATCGCTGGTACAGGGTGGGAGCTGCCTGCGGGCTGCCCTGGTCTGACGAGGCGGCGGAGCCCACCCCGTGCCAAGGGCCACGTGCAGCACAGCACGGCCGAGGCCGCGCTGGACCTGCAGCCCAGCGCACGGCTGGGTCCTGCCTGCTCAGGGGAACCGTGGCATGGCTCCTTCCCTCCTCAACGAGCAACGCTTTGCCGGGAGGGATCAATACATACCACCCCTTCATCCACATAGAGTTTACCTTTACCAAAGCTATATTATAAGCTGCAGATTATATTAATAACATAGGGGCTTCTCAAGCCCTAGGTATGAGCCCTAACAGAGCAGATGTGACCTGTCCAAGACGACTGACTCCTCAAATTAATGTCTTCAGCAAGGCTCCCAGTACAGATGTGTGTCTTTTAAGATTTTCTTCTACATCTTCCATTTAAAAAATAGGCTGGTACATATAAAATGTCTATGAATCATTTAAAAATGTCACCAGAGAGTTACATTAAAGGGCAATGTAATACTCAGTAGCAACTAGAAATAAATCCCTTAGTGTAGAAAACTGCTGTACTGCAGAACAGCAATTACAAGCAAACAAAAGGAAATAACAAGATTCTTGAATCTTCTGGCTGTATCTCTGAACCTAATTAGTGTAGCCTCTGACTTCATCAAAGAGTGCTTCATTAATGAACGTCTGAATCATCTGTACTCCTCTGTGACTGATAACCATGACTCAGTATTACTAGCTACAAGGGTGAGATGGTTTGATGGTAAAGCATTACATTGCCCACTGTCTCCAAGTTCTGCCATGGGCTTGCATGGGCAGGATGTCATCTCTGCACCTCAATTCCTCATTCAAAGGCAATGCTCCTCATCCCCGTGACATTTATGTTACTTGTAGAGTGGATCATGCATTGCAATGAGTCCTGAGCCCAACAGAGTCTTCTAGGTAGTCCTGAAGTGCTTGAGAATGCAAAGAAAGCTGTGAGTCCTCAAATACAGAATGACCTAACATTCCATAAGGAAGAAATTTTGGAAATGGATAAGATGTAGCAGTTGGGAAAGGAAGCGCATGGTGTTCAGAAAAGAGTAATTAAGAGTTCATAGGTAAAAAACGGATGAAGAAAAGGGGAAGAAATAGTGAGCAGAGCTAAGTTTAAATGAACAGAGAAATGACTGGGGGAATTCAGGGAAAGAAAATTAAGTTACTATCAGATTATGTTGAGGGAGGTTAATGAGGAAAGTGAACACAGGAATCCTGATGGGGAAACCAAAAAAGCCTGTTAAACTAAAGGAGGAAAGAACTACTTCAGATGGTTAATTAAAGCAGAACTGTTTTTGTAAGATACTACGTAAAACTAATATCCACAGATGCATCATACTCAGAATGATCCTGATGACAAAGATACATTTTTTCTGCTTGTTTTCTTGCACAGACGCATCAATAATGCATATCTTAATTACATTCAGCTACAGAAACTATGTATTAGCGGTGCCTCTTAGGTGACAAATAGAGGTCTGCCAATTTTCCATCTTGCAAAGTACAGTACTGGGAAAAGCCTAGCTTGACCGTATGAAGGTATAAGGGCCAGTCTGTAAGAGAAGACTGAAAAACACGTATTAAAAAGTTCATTATATTGAACAGTAGTAGGTCCCTAACATGAATACTGTGCTGAATTCTGGCCTCCTTGTTATAGCTCAGATATATTGTTAGATGTACCTGAAGTACAAACAGTCCAAAAAGTGACAAGAAAATAGAAGAAAGATGAGGCTTCTGCAACACAAAACATTGCAAAATCAAAGATCTGTTAGCCTGAAAATCAGAAAAAAAGAGAGAAAATATAACATTTAAGGAAAAAAAGTTATTACAGTTTAAGGAATATAGATACTCTAAGTAGGTCTATCTGATTTTTCTGATGTACTTGTAAATCCATAAAACAAGGAAAATCTGAAGCTGTCTTTACATCACCTGTTTTGAAGTAGCATAAAAAATTCTGAGCAAGTTTTTTTGCATATTGGCACACATACCACTTACTGTGCTTTACTGCTAACATACTTTCCACAGTACGAGGAAGGTAATATTGTCTCCCTGAGAAGTTGTCCTGTTTACTCTAGCAAGTCATAAAGTCCAGGTGTTACAGACTTTTCTGTCAGTTTTAGGTTTTGTCTATAGCTGAATCTGACATTAGTTCCCTATGAAAGAAGTTTTTACTGTCCGTTTAGATATTATAAAATTTACTTGCTCTGAAACAAAATTTGGGTAGCAATGCTGACTTTTTTTTTTTTAATTATTTTAAATTCTAAGGTTAAAACTTCTTTAACCACAAGTGCTCTAACTGGAGAGCAATAACTGATTGCTGAATGACATCTGAAACAGCCCTGCATGGCAGGAACTAAAGTTGCTTATTGCTTTTCTTTTCCTCTTTTTTGCTTGACTTTAGACAAAGACACGCTTTTCCTCAGGGAGTATAAAGAGCACCTGCTCCTAGAAATTGATCTGTACGTATGTAAAAAGCATTCAGATACATTGGCATAGCATCAAAATTGAAAATATTTAGATGCTACCAGATTTTACTTCCGGGGACAAAGACATTTATTTAAAGGTGGCATACTGAAGGTGGACCGTATGGGCTATGTCTGTGACATTTTCTAGGAGAATTTCTAAGAGCATCTTCAGGACATGAAGATGTGCAGCCTGTGTTGGCCTTAAGGCTGTCTTATGGAGCGGCAGGATTGTTGAACTCCTTCTCTTCCCTACTGCACAGAAGTTTCAATGCTGGACAGCACACATCTCTAAGGCAGCCAGAGCCTGCCTCACGATGGACACTGTCAAGTGTGGCAGAAACACTGTTCAGAACAGGCTGTATGACACAGAATGGCCCAGCCAGTGACAGTCAGCACGTGATACTTTCGGGCCCCCTCCTCCTGCCATGCAGTAACCCCTTGGCAGCCCCCATTACATCCAGATCTCTGCCAGAGGCATAGACCCCCCCTGATCCCACAGCCCAGCTTCCATATGTACCTCAAGTCCTGCAAAGTCCAAATCCTAGGAGGTAACCAGGCTGGCACTCTCTTCACATGGAGAAAACTCCATGGGGTTTAGGTGCTTCATATGGGGTCAGAGGGACCCCATGGCAGAATGGCTCTACAAAGCAGGGCACCTACTTACTGACTACCAAAGGTTTTCCCACCCCCCTTCCAAGAGGTCTTCAAAGCCTTCCTTACCTCCTCGCTCACAGCTAAGTGAGAGCCTTCCGGGAGTTGTGAAGGCATGCATGGACTCTGCTGTTGATGAGGTATGCAGATGCCTCTGTACCTGTAGGTGGTCAGAGCCTATGCCAAGTTCCAGTTCCTCTTAGGCACATGTGAGCTGTTATATCTAGGAAACTGCTGTGTGCAAAGAGATGGTTGGAAAGGAACTATTTGTGACTGTTAACTCTCAGACAGCTTTTTGGGGCATACAGTCTCCTGGCTTCTGTACCATACTGTCTTCCCACCTTTGTTGCTGTGTTTCTGAGAGATATCTCTAGGCCATCACCCAAAATCAGTGTGGAAACATGGCAGAAAACTGAGCCAGATCTACTAGCTGTGCCACTTCCACCATTGAGATGTCCCAGACCAGTAGGAGACGCAGAAGGAACCGCAGGAGACATTATAAATCCTAGCCTCAGTTTCTAGACTGCAAGGCCAAGACCTTTGACACCAGCTTTAAGTGGGGATGCCACTAACCGAGTAGAGCAAACACTGAAAGTCTCTATCTGAAGCTACCTGTGTAAAAGAAACTTCCAGTGCTGAGGAGATCTTAAGGAAGCTGTTTTGTGTCAGTCCTGTTAGTCTTTTTGCCAGGGATCTGACTTTCTAATATCTAGTTTTACTTTACCTCACTCCTCAGAGAACACTGTGTTATAGTCATGTTTCGTCTCCATTCATTCCCAGACTGCAAGGACCACTGATCAGATGTAAATGAGGCTTTGTCCGCTCTGTCAGAGTGCCATAATGTCTTATTTCACACTTCCACTCTCATCTTTCTGTTGAAAGCCCATTCATGTTGGCTTTTCTTTTTGTTGAACTTCCTCAGTCTCTCCTTTCTACAAGTGTGAGCTCAGAGCACTTCAAGCATTTATCTTCATGTGAGATTGCACTGGAATTATGTGAGGTGTTATCTCTGAATAATTTTTCACTTTAAGTAATCCATCATATGAAGTCAGATGGGACAGGCATTATGAGTTTTGTGTGGCAGAAATAAAGTTCTGCAGCGGCAGTGAAACAAGCTAAAAAGATCATATAGCAAGTTTTCTTGTCCTTTTTTTTTTCATCTTGAATCTTCAATATAAACACTGGATTAACCCCTCCCTCCATATTGAGCTAGTAATACCTGTCAGTGAATCACAGAATCACAGAATGTTAGGGGTTAGAAGGGACCTCTGTAGATCATCTAGTCCAACCCCCCTGCCAAAGCAGGGGCACCTACAGCAGGCTGCACAGGACCTTGTCCAGGCGGATTTTGAATATCTCCAGAGAAGGAGACTCCACAGCCTCCCTGGGCAACCTATTCCAGTGCTCCGTCACCCTCAGAGGGAAGAAGTTCTTCCTCATGTTCAGACGGAACTTCCTGTGCTTCAGTTTGTGCCCATTGCCCCTTGTCCTGTCGCTGGGCACCA
>Ga0065711_1031165_pt1 | contig 30383 bp, 10 predicted proteins | sample Hoacrofraction12_FD_59098 | JGI IMG/M metagenome (GOLD analysis project Ga0065711, IMG submission 59098) | Hoatzin crop microbial communities from Cojedes, Venezuela - Epithelial fraction 12 v2 (version 2) | ecosystem: Host-associated > Birds > Digestive system > Esophagus > Crop | place...
CTGTCACTGGGCACCACTGAAAAGAGCTTGGCCCCATCCTCCTGACACCCACCCTTCAGATATTTGTAAGTATATATTAGGTCCCCTCGCAGCCTTCTCTTCTTCAGGCTGAACAAGCCCAGCTCCCTCAACCTCTCCTTGTAGGGGAGATGTTCCAGTCCCCTCACCATCCTTGTAGCCAGAAGTAATTTCTGTTTATTAACGCATTCAAGTCACATAAGCTAAGCACGGTAAGGAATGTTCAGTATTTTTGTGGGAGACCTTTCTGGTAGGAGTCAGGCATATACTGCAGAGGAAATGGTACATAAGCGGTAGCAATCTACCTTGTCATTAATGTTAATTTCTATCACTTTATGATGATGTGTCTTATACGGGGAATAAATACAAGCCTCTTCTGCTTCCCTGTTTCCTTAAACATTGAACAGTATTTTTAGCATTAAATTTACAGTGCAGTGTGTTCTACCTTCCTATACGACAGCAGGAACTGTGTTTGGATGTCGATATTAATGTTTGTCAGAAATGTCCAGTACAACTACTTTTCACTAGAATCGTACAATCTTAGTATCATAGAATCATTAAGGTTGGAAAAGACCTCTAAGATCATCAAGCCGAACTGCCAACCCAACACCATCAAGCCTGCTAAACCGCATCCTGAAGTGCTGTATCTACACATTGTTTGAACACCTCCAGGGATGGTGATTCCACCACTTCCCTGGGCAGTCTGTTGTAGAATGTGCTGATTCGTAAGACACAGAACTTTCCTGCAGTGAGAGCACTTTTGCTGAAGGTTTTTTGAAAGTTTCTGAAGTCCAGGACTAAGTTTCATGCAATTTCTCTTTTTGTCCTTTTGTCTCTGCTGGGAAGCTGTAACCAGTGCCTACTTGCCTGCTACACTTTATTCCACTGGTCACACTTTGAAGAGAGATAATGAGAACTTCTGTCTTTGCATCCAATGCTTGTGAAAAAGAGCAGCTTGAAACACACTAAGATTAGTGATTTCTCTTTATTCATTCGAGGGTCCCAAAACAAAAAAAAAAGATTATTTTTTTTCTATCTTTTCCTTCTGAGGAGTGACTCTTATCTTCTTCCCATTCTTTGCTTTTACAATGGTGGCAAATACTGCCCCAATGTATAAATTTCTGCATCAAGTCCATTGTTTCCTTCTGATGCAAGAGGAGAATTTATAAAACTGTGAATATTCTTCAAAAAAAGCTGTCTTCTGTCTTGCTCTGTCACCACCAACTCCAACATATTTTGACTATAGTCTGCTCTTACTTTAAAATGATAGAGGGTACCAAACTATTTGAACTAGCCTTTCTCTTGTTTTGCAGTCTGAACAACAAAACTAGCTCTGCTATTTCAGTCTCCATAAATGTTCATCTTTTTATTTTGTTTCATTTTCCTCTTGAGACTTATTTTAACACAGTTCACTAGTAGTTTTGTGTGTTACACTTTTTTAAGAATGAAGTAAAGGATATAGCTGGGATCTTCTGGAGGGAGAGAAATACTATGACTTTCCTGGCACATAAGTGTGGATTGCTACAGAGGAAGTGAGATGCAAGACAGTCAGAGTCAGAACTGACAGGAGAAGATGGGCAGGCCTTGGAGGTGATGGAAATATTTTTTCGGGGGACCACAGAAGTCTACGCAGTGCTTTATGCTACTCAGTCTTTGACCAAGACCAAGTCAACACAATTTAACAGAAGGATCCATCGTAACACTTCAATGGACAAGGAGGAATTCCCTGTTTCTGTTCTGGTCGTCCTAGTAGCTCAGGTTTTCTCTGTTTAAAATTTACATGTTCTGAGTTTTTGTGTGTTTGGTTTTCATTCTAACAAGACAGATTTAATTTAAAATACTTACGGCTTTTAAGACTCCGTCCTTCTGCTGCTTACCACACTTTGCTGTGGACTTCAGCTTTGGTAAGTGAACAAAACACCTACCACTTTAGCAAAAAACAGTGTAAAAAGCAATGCTGTATCAGCAATCTAGCATATGCAATAGATTGTTATACAGCATGCTTCTGCATTTTTCTAGTACATCAGGAAGAATTTAACACAGAGAAATAAAATTTAACTTGCCTTCATTTCACATCCAACACTCAACAAATAATACATCACTATACCTAAAAAATTAATAATTGCAGTTCACTGACTTTGCAGCTTTCCTTCCTGAAATGGTGTGGTAATTTCATATCCTATTTTCTGCAGGGTATAACAATGTAAAAATGTCTATACTGGGTCAGAACAAAGGTGCCTTTTGGCTGTTACCCTATCAATGAATCTAGCCTCTAGAGGTTGTTTTGGAAAGATTATAAGAATAAAATAAAAGGTATTAAATTTGCTTGAAAATCTTCACATCCTCCAGCAGTATGAAGAGTGTCTTATCATGTGGTGAGATCTTTCAGTTTATTAGAACCAGTTTTAAAAAAATCTAAGTTTTTACTGCAGCAATACACTTTGCCACTTATCATGTCATGGGTCAATCATACAGTTAACTATACTCAATATGTAAAAATATTTTGCTGCTAGATAATATGGCACTGTACCTCTATTTACCTTTCCTGTACTCTTAAAATTTCATGAAACTCTGAAAAGCTCTGCAGTAAACATCACTCTTCTTTTCATTCATCTTTTAGACCAAAACAGATACTCCTCAAAGTACATCCTCAGCTCTGGATGTTCAATGTTCAGATCTAACACAACATATACTCAAAAATGAGAAATGGCTAATACCAGTGATTTCAGTATGAGGGAGGTCATTCACATACTGTTCTAGATAAAGGGTTTGGTCTCCACATGATCAAGTTAGCTACTTGTCATCAGGGAAGACTGCTAGTTTGGATTATCTTCTCTACACTGACATCAAACAATCTCTCTCACTTCTGACATTGCAGCTGTTGTTTGGTGATTTTGCTTCTTACGGGTGTAAAGCACTTGAATCTAACATTTTTTCATGGTTCTGACCCCTTGTGTTTTGGTTCAGGTGACTACTTCTGTTAGTTATTTATTCTAAAAGGTACTGTGATCTAAATGCATAGGTAAAATACATACAAATCAAACAGAGGAAATATATTGTATACTCAAATCATATAGTCTTTTGTGACCTGGAAAGCTGGCATCTGATAAAGATGTTTGCTATCTCGTAAGATTTCTTTTTAACGGAAGGAAAAACAGATAACAGTGCAGTACCTCACAAGTGCAACACATTTTGTTCAAAGCAGCAAAGGCTGCAGATGGCCTGGTTTGGACTGCATGAAATTTATAGAAGCTCTTTCATATTCTTTTTTTTTTTTTCCCCTGCACAAGTATATCATAAACATAGAGTCATTTAAGTTATCACTGGTTACTGCAAAGCAGTGTTTTCCATATGGAAATTTCTTCATGCAAAGCAAGAGACTCTTTATAAAGTGCTTGAGATCAAAAGCACGTAGTATTTTAGGAAAGAAAACATTCATTTCCATCACTGATACTAGTTTAAGACCTGATTATAGGTGCTATCTATATTAGAATATCTTACATTAAATTGATGTTTTCCCCACCTGAAATTGAGAATACTTGGGGTACAATTTTCTGAAATGATCTTCTGTGTCACTGATTCAAGGCAATTCTTTTGCTTAGGAAGCACCTTTAAATCAGAGAGGTTCCTTGCCTCTTGCATTCATGTTTGAACACTGTTTCAGAAAATCCCTCATCTGGTGGCTAGGAATATTTTTCAATTTGTACCTTTAATTTGTTTTTAACATGCATCTGCCATTTGTTTCACAGCAAAAATTCACTTCAGTTTTAATAGCTTTTACTTTTCTTGGTTGTCTTTTACCTTGATTTATTAAACTTGCAGAAACCGAACACATATGAAATCTTCGTCAGACTATTTAGAGATTTTCTAACTTTTTCTTTTTTTTTTTACCTAATATATTCTAGGATTATTGGTGTCTCCAGCCATTCAACGTCACTGTGAGTGTTAATGCAATTCAGAGAGCAGATAAGATTTTGGAAAAAACCTACGATCTTCACCTCTTGCTGTTCATCATGTATATGTTTGCACAGTGTTATTACAAAGTCTATTTGATAAGATTCAGTGGGCAGAAGAATGATTGCAAATGACTTTTTACTTGACAACTCAATCTAAAAGATCAGGAATGAACTCCAAAGGGTTAGTTATAAGGATGTTTGTCATTTTACCAAGCCAATGACACAGAAGCCCACATTCTGATTTTCAAGCGTGAACTTTTGAAAAAATCATACATTTTAGAAGATGTTACCTGGGGTCTTGTGGGTGTGAAACCATCAGAAAGACCAGAACTGTTCATACTCTCCAGTATTTCAGAGACAAAATAGTGTAATAGCATGCTTGCCATGTTGCTGCAATATTCTAACTTTTATATTGTAACATTTCGACATATTAAGTTATATGCAAAGACCTTGTGAAAGGAATAAAATCAAGTAAGTTTAACGTGCCCTGACCATGTTTTTAGAAAGTTATTTAATTTTACACTCTGATAGAGACAAGGATGTCTCTTAAACTGTTAGCATGTTTGTCACTCCTTCTTTTCTGTGACAGTCTCTTCCTATGGTGTATACTTTGTTAATGTGACTTACTCTTCAGTTTTTGGATTCTATAGCTTCTTTGCCATCATTTCTATGCTAATAATAACTATTTACATTCTTCTTTTCTTGTGAACTTCATGAAGTAATCTCTAAGTCCATTGTCTTTAACATATTATATTATTTTTAAGCCTGTCTTCTATGCTGGTGTCTTCAAAACCTCAAAGTTTTGAAAAACAAAAGTTAAAGATCCACTGGAATAAATTCAGGTGAATTCTGCAGTAAATTATTTCTCCAGTTCTATTCTGGAATAGTCTGAAATAATCTAAAGTGAATCAACTGTGTGGAATCACAGATCTCTGAGTTGCAACCACTGTAATCATTTTGTTAGACTATTTAAAATGTAGGATTTTGTGATCAGAGTAAAGATTCCTTTGGAATGGTATGATCATTCACAGTAGCCAGGAGAGCATGAATACGTGGAAGTTCTTGGGTGAATAAAGAGGAATGGGAAGCTCAGGGTGAGATATTCACATCAGGGATACTACTACCATAAAGAACATTGGGTTAGCTCACAATGTACTCTCCAGTCTTGAAAAATATGTGTAGTACTACTTTCAAAGTTGTTGATACAAGTCAGTTTAGCACAAATTAGGAGAGTGGGATTTTACTCTAGTTGCTCTCACAACTGCACGGGTATTCAAGAATTTTTTCAGTTGGCCTGCGTGCCTAGACAAACACATATGTTTTAAAAAGTTGATACCTTCTTTACACGAAATTTAATGTTACTGCATTGATCAAAAGGATTCTTTAGAATAAATATAACATTTAGAATAACTGATATAACCTCAACCGTTTTCTAAGCATGGCATTTCCTACTGGGAGGTAAATCAAACATTATTAGCAAAACAGTAGGAATTATATCAAAAGCAACAGACAAGACTAAGTTTACCGCTCATAGAAGACATATATTACAGTGCCAGCATAGATATCATGTATACCTTTCTAGATAGTTAATGAACATTGGATAAGCATAATTGGAAGCAACTAAAAATTAAATGCAAGATCTTATTTGAGAAGACAAGAGAGCTTTGAAGTTACACACTCATGCATATTGGCTGAGGCAATCTGCATTTGCTTAACCACAGATGGATATAAAGAATATACTATTAATCTGAAACAATAATCCTTTTACTTATCATAGTTGCCATGAGATGCACATGTCCCATTTAAATTGAATGATCATCACAGTGTTATAAAATATTCATTGAAAATTTTCAGGCAACTTGAAATTCAAAACATTCCACAATTTCTGCTATGAATTAAAAGGTGGGGGGATTGTTTTGGGGTTTTTTTTACCATTTTTTAACTGACTCTGCTTTTATATATGTACGTATTTCTTTAAATGTCAGTCTTATCCATTTACTCTGTTTTAATATCCTGCTTTAAAACTACATTATGATACGGTGCTTTTGTTGGTGACATAAATTAGAGTTCAAGGTCTCTAATTTATAGATCTGTAAAAATTTGGAGCGGTATTATTTGGATTTCCAAAGGAAAAATGTGACAACAATATCTGACCATTGCTTGGATTTGCTAGGCATGAGTGTTAACTTACATGGAAAAAAGGATAATGGATAAGGAATAAAGTAGGAACCAAGAAGAATGTTTTCATAAGGCAGCATGGAATACTCATACCGTTTTTTATTATTTTTCAAAATGAATTCACTCTGGAAAATTACTCTGGATCTGATGTTAATATCAGTGAAGCAGACAGTGTATTCCAGCTGAGGCAGGTGTCCTGCTGCAGAGCCCAGTCATGGTTATAAGTAGGTCTAATTCCCAAGGCTCAAAATGAGTTGTGTGGTTTCATGCCAGTGGCTACTGGGAGTTCTTTTACTCTGGGAAGCATTCCACCAGCTGCTGACCATTGTTCAGAACTAATTTCTGCATTTCCAGCAGCCAATACGGTGGAATATCTGGTAAATCTAGACTTCACCATTGTTCTATATTAGACCTGATGCTTTGATGCTTCCTTGTCCTTCATCCTCATGGAGTATGGGATTTGTTGTTTGAAGCCAAAGGTATCTGTTCCTTTCCCTTAGGGGAAGTGTACTGTTATGTTTGCTCTGAAAATTCTTCCTGCACTAATATTCAGTAGTGTTTAATAGAAAATGTGATTTCTTTTTTTAAAGAATACACAGAATAAGATGTGTTGCAATTCCCATCTTGTATACCCCAGTTTCGGTATTTTACATTGTAATTTGGTGATTAAAAATATCAGACAGTGTACCTCAGTTCCTTCTGTCCAGAAAAAAAGAACATGTGGCCTGCTTCTTGGAGAGAGTGCTAAACCCCATGCAAGACTTGACAATGACTAAAGAAATCAAAGACGTTCCTTACCCTGGTCATTAGGACAAGACCTTGACAAAGGGCTGTCATGGAGGCAGTTGTGGAAAAAAAGATGCTTGTAAAAGGAAGTTTTTATTCACCGTTTCCCTAGCCAACTGACAGTAACATGTTTTAATTTCATTAAGTAGAGTGCTTCTGTGAAAACCTTTCTCAAATTCTGTACCTCTGCAGATTAATTTTATATACAGCCAAGTCAGCTCATGTAGAGCTCTGAACTGAGACTAAGACCAGACACGTACAAGTCAGTATTGCTGTACTTGACATTGCAAGACAGAAGTTCCTCCTCAGAGGAGGAACTTTGCACTGTGTGTGGCCTAGGTTGCTGTGAAAGTTTTAATGATGTATATTTACACACACACTTAGTGGTCTGGGAGATACAAATTTTCCATGTCTCAGTAGTTAACATTTTGCAAATTAGAGTTGAAAGTCAGTATGATGCTTCCAAATTATTTCAGTCCTCTTAGATCCTGTGGATTTAAAGAGGATGTAAATCATGTATTGATTTCAGATTGTCTCAGGAGAGAGCAAAAATATTTACCATGAGTTCTGGGTGTCCTCCAAGAAATTCCTTTTCAGTTGTAACAATAGGTTTTGTGATGCAGGCATCGCTCCAAAAAGAAAGAGAATGAGATTAGATACAGAGTAGTTTGCTTCTAAGAAAAAGTCTTGGCAAGAAAAAGCAGCAGGTAGTGAAACAAATTGAATTAATTTGTGGTACAGTTCCTCAGAAAGCTCAAAATGTGTAGGCATAGACCATATGAACAGCGTCTTTCCTAGTTGCCTCTGCTTTTTAGAGAAAATTAGGCAGATCACATTAGGCACCAATTTATTCTTCATAAACCACTAACACTTATCAGATGGAGGTGCCTAAAAATCAGTCGTAGTTAAAAAAACAGGTATCCTGGAAAAGAAAGTGTCCTAACTTACACAGTACTTGAAAGCAATGCATCTGATAACAGATAATATAGAAGACACGAAAGTCATTGCATGTAGATTTATTCCCCTATAACTACAGATTGAATGAGATTTTTTTTACAAAGTTGCCCTCTCTGAGTTACTATGAATTTATAATGCTGCTTCTTAACATTTATATTTGTCTACACTGAAGATGCAATAATTTATTAACAAGGTGATAAAAGTTTAATACTCCTTGTCTGTAGCATTTTGTAAAACTATTTCCTTAACCCCCTGAGTCTTGAAAATATAAGGAGGATAAACATTACACTAAGACAACTGAGTTTTAAAAATGGGTGTATATATATGCAGATTTTTGAAAACGTTATATTTTTTGTTTATAACCTCTGCTACTGAAGGTAACTGAGATGTCCAAGACATAAGGCAGAATCTCATGTTTGGTTTAATGTATTGTGACTGATCTCATTCAGGTAGGGTACTTTTTTTAAACAAATGACCATAAAGCTACTATGGTGGAATTTTAACACAGGCATTTAAATACCATAAAAAATTAAAACAATGAAATTTTCTTAAAAATCAAGGAATATTTTTTTAAAAAATCTTTTCAGTCTTTTTTTTTTTTTCCCTTCTGTTCAATTGGAATTCACTTCTTTCAGTTTTGGAGGTCTTTTCTTCACAGATCTCAGTGTTAGGTAGATTCCTTTACTTTTCAAATGAGCTGAGATTCAAACTCCTGAGGAAAGACATCAAAGAAACCGGAATTTCCCATGTTGTTCTGACAGTTAAAGGTATTGTGACCACTGAATACCCAAACTTGCTTTCACGATTATTCAAAGTCTATGAACTTTAGATGGCACATTGCAAACACACTTTTGGGCAGGATATGAGTGCTCTGGCTTACTACATAAATTGGAATTTCACTTCTAGAGCTCTGCCTGTTCCAAATGATGCAAAGCAGTTTTCCCGAAGAAAGAATGCCCTAGAAATCATATTAGATAATGCAGTTACTGGCATTTTGTAACATCATGAAAACTTTTATGAATTAACCTTGCAAATTATATTTTACATTTTCACTCTGGCAATATTAATCTGTAGACAATATCAGGTTAACAGTTTTTACCAAGTGTTAAAAGGTTGTAACATTTTAATGCAGCAATTGATAAAATGCGGTTTAAAAAGGAAGACAAATAAAGAAGTTTAATTCATATTTCTTTCCATTTAACATTTCTTAGTTATCACTGTAATGCCAATGTATTCTTACAGCTGTAGACAAAAGCCTGACTTTTGAGTCACTTTCTAAGCTGATACTTGGAAGACTGAATTATCTGCATGTTCTTTTCCCTGTTGTTTAAAGACACTAATATAATTCTTTCTTCTTCCCTCCATCTTTCTTCTCTCCAGCCATGACAATGCAGTTCATAAGCCATCGGTTCCCTGACTATCATGATCCAACTATAGGTGAGTAGAGATTATTCTCTCCTTATCCCTTTCAATCTCTGACTGTTCAAGATTGCCATGCAGTGAGAAGCTTCTCCTAGACAGAGAAACTTGGGTAGAAATAAGATTTGTAATCTTTAGGTTAAACCTTAATTCCATGACAAGTATTAAATTGTGTAATGCTCATACCATAGTCATTTCTTCCTGAAATGCATTGTAGAAAATCTTTTAACAACACATTTGTGGCTTCATGCTCTATAACAGTTAAGGGCTGTGCAATTATAATCACAGAAACAAAAAATCTTACAAGATAGAACGGAATCTTTCAAAATACTGAGACAATGTAGACTTCAGTTTGAAGTGTGTTTTTAAAGGTTTGTCATTTTAATGCTGTTTTCCCTTTTTAAAATCTTAGCTGACCTTCACTAGAAAAATCAAGTGCCTACTGAATTTAAGATACTGGGGTTGTTCTCTGGGATCACACGTGAACTCCATTGGTTTATCTGCATTTCAAAGGAGGATTGGACTAGATGACCCACAGAGGTCCCTTCCAACCCCGAACATTCTGTGATTCTGTGATTCTGTGATTCTGTGATTAACATGAATCTGCAATACACTGAAAGTCATGATGCTGACCATTTCATGACTGCTTGGCTGGAGTACAATGGGACAGTGAGCCGGAAGAGAGATCTGCAATTAATTGTGGTTGACTGAACTGAATTTCTATTTCTAAAACAGTTAATTCAAAAAGGCTCTGGGAAAAAATGTCTTATTAAAACCATAAAAAGTTTTTCTTCCTTCTAAGTTAGGTACAAATTTAGAAGATATTTACAGGGCACAATCTCAAGTAATTTAATACCTTGAAAGGCCCCAGATTCCTGGTGTTGTATTGGGCATCATCAGTTCATATGCCGCTGGGCACTCGGTGGACATCAAGTATAGCACAAGCTAGCAATGGCTTATGGTATCCTGAGCTGCATTAGGAAGAGTGTTGACAGGAGGCTGAGGGAGGTGATCCTTCCTCTCTGCTGAGTACTGTTGAGGTCACAGCTGGAGCACCATGTCCTGTTCTCAGTTCCCCAGTACCAGAGAGCTTTGACACAGGTTACCTAGGGAGGCTGTGGAGTCTCCTTAGAGATACTCAAAACTCTACAGTCTTAGTTCTGGGCAGTCTGTTCTAGGCAGCTGTGCTAGGCCAGGGCTTTGGACCAAATGACCTCGAGAGGTCACTGACAACCTCAGCCATTCTATGACTCTGTGATGTCAAGAACAGCTGTCAAAAGGCTGGTTTTTTGCTTACTGTTGAGCATATTTTGGGCACTACTATAGCTATTAATGTAAATGAATGTAGTAAAAAATTTATGTCACATCGAGGTAGAAACCAGCAGAATTGAATGTTTGTTCATTTAAGGATGGCTTTATTAATTAGTGTTACTTATACTAAAAAAATATTGCATTTATAGGGACAATCTGTGTATAATATTTAGTTATATCTTGACGAAGATGACAGAATCTAGGCCTGATAACTGAAGGTAATAAAAACCTTAACTCTTACAAAGGTTTCTTTGGAAAAAAAAAAAAATAAAGAAAGAAAAAGGTTTTTCCAACCACCTTGGCCAAAATAATTTTTTTGTTATGTTTGAAATTTTTAAATATTTCAAACCCAGGTTTAACGTCTAAGAAATTACTGCTTCGTGAATTAGAGCAGCCAATGATAGTATTACTTTTAATTTGTTATTTCTGTAGTATTTCACATTTCCTGGATAGCAACTCCTGGTAAATAGTGGTACTTATATGAGGATAAAAAAAAGTGTAAATCTTACATGCTGTTAGTAATGTTTTTTAACCATTAAAAATATTACAAAATAAATATGAGGTGTCAGCTCTAAAGAAGGCAAAACTACTATGGAATTTCTACAAATTCATTTGCTGCACTCAGGAAAAAATAATCATTATATTTAATTGGAAAAGAGGAGCATTAATAGTTACTGACACCATTAAGTTATGTACATACACCCATCTTTATTATTAACTATCCACCTGTCATATGTATTTATCCATATATTGTATCTTGTCATAATCTTAACTTATTTGTCTCTAGACACTACCACAATATGAATAATAGATAATCATGAAGAGAAGGGAAGCTTATGATGCATTGTAAGTACAGACTGCAGGAATGTCTAAGAGGACCTAATCAGAATGAAGGTCTGCTTGAGTAAGAGACAGCTTCTACTTGAATAAACCAACACTCTAAATAGGACAGTAGAGAGGGAGACAGAGTGAAATGAAATACTGAATTCAAACTCACACAGCTGGCTAGAGGTAGAGCTAAAAGTATGACTCTGAGTTTGATCTGTTCAGCACTTCTGTATCTCAGAACATGCTGAGGACTTTGTGAAAAAGGCTTCTTTCTATTCCTGCTCTAAACAGGTATTAAAGAGCAGAGTATTATCTTGGGCTAAAGCACATGTGTTTCCTCTCGGTAAATATGTGACATGACTGCTCAAAATTGGACAGAAAGTAAAAAAAAAATAGAATTAATTGTCTATCAGTCTAAAACAAATTAGGTGAATCAGAATTAACGTATCAAGGGCCAAGAATATGCTAATGTCAGGATTTGCTAGAGGACAGGTTATTCCTCGAAGGCCCCAAGGAGCTAGCCACAGACAGATGCTTTGTGCTATGTGGACGTTATCATGTTGGGGCAGAGCACTGATCTGTCTAGTCACAGTTTTGTTTTATCTCAGTAACCCAGCAGCAGATGATGAAGAAAGAAAAAACAGGTCACATATGAAATGTACCTTCGTTCCTGTAGAGTGGCACAGCAGAAAATTGAACATAGCTTTTCAGTTGTGTCTGAGAACACTAGTCTCTCTGGATATTAGGTTTCTTTTGTGCCATACATTTTAGGCTCCTTTCATTCCTGAGCAATTTCTGTCTTGTTTATGGAATTTGAGATGTCCTGAGTTTCTCTGAGTACATTAATGTTAGATTTTAGTGTACTTCTTTGCAAATAATGTATTCTGCCTACCTGCAGTTTTATTTGTCTTCGGGCATTTAAAGCAAAAACATTCTCAATATATGTCACTGAGAGGGTAACATTCTCTGTGTTATGGTTTGGCTGCGGCCAGCGACAAAAGCGCCAAGCGGCCACCCCTCACCCCGCCGGGGTGTGGAGGAGAATGGAAAGAAACAGGCAGAAACTGGTGGGTCAGGATAAGGGCAGTTTAACAGAACAGCAAACAGAGGGAACAGCAACAACAACAATACAGATAAGGAGAAAACACAAAATAAACTGCACAACCCAGAGAGCCGCTCTCCCGGACCCCTTCATGCGCTCCCGAGTCGCGAGTGAGTTCCCACCGCCCCGCTCCACCACATCGGAACCCAGCATGATGGCACATGGTATGGAACACCCTGCCCTGTTTGGCCAGGTTGGGTCAGCCTGCCCGGCTGTGCCCCTTCCTGGAGTCCAGTGAAAATTAACCCTGTGCTGGCCGAACTCAAGACACTCTGGAAGTAACAAAAAATGTTCTGTGATGTGTTTGAATGATAATCCGTTGATTTCAAGTGTTAACCAACCTGCTCAGTGTACAGTTCTCCGGTGGAGTTTGAAGTTAAGGTCTGTTGTTTCTTTTGTTTTACATGTACATAAGAATTTGATAAATAAGTACTTATTTTTCCTAATTTTCTTGAACTAGGAACTCCAGTCTCTGTGCTTTCTATGGTGTGAAATTGTAGTGGTAGTCATCATGATACTTCACTCTGCAAATTTAGCCCTGATTTAAGAAGGTAATGCTGACAAGATTGATACTGTACTTCCTTGCATTAGATGGGACTGTTTCTAAGAGCTGCCCTAATAAGATATGCGGGGTTGGAGGTGTGTAAAATGGAAGAGCCTTTGTAAATAACAACATTGTCTTTTAAATCCCAGAAGTCTATCACTTTTCATTTTATGGGAAAGACTTCAACAACCCCTGAGGATACCAAGTATTTATAATAATTTTGTCCAGTTTAATATTTCATTGTCCACCTTAAGCATTGACAGGTGACTGGAAAAATAATTTTAGTGTTTTTTCATTTCTGTAGGTTCTTGTGAAATATATTTGAATCTAGGTAAAGAAGACAGGGGACAATAAACCATTCCCACAGCACATGAACACAGGACTGACAGAATCTGGTTGATATTCTAGTTGAAAAGCAGAACCAGATTGCATTCAGTCCATACAAAGGATCCACAAAACCCACTTGTATGATCAGTTAGGAACACATAAAACACCTGAAACAAGGAATCTGCAATAGTTTTTGCTTAGATTTAAAAAATATATGGCTGAAAATGGGATTTCTTGTTTTATTTCATAAAAGCCCAGACATTTGTAATTCTAAGAAATGTTCTGAAGTTTGGTTCTTTTGGTATAAAGAACACATTTTGTGACTTGACCTACTCCATGCTCCACAGAAATACACCCATGGGCAATCGACTTTTGAAGATTTTTAGAAGACTTCTTTTTCTCCTTGCTTTATTTTGTACTTCATCTGTAAACTGATAAGACAATGAGCTTTAAAAAGAGTCTATAGATAAGAATATATTTCATTTTTTTCTAGTCCATCATATGACTATGGTGAAAATTGCTCACTGTTACTTACCTGAGAATACAGAAGAGGCCTTTCACTTTAATATGCTGCAAATTATTCTTCCTCTTCCCACTTCTGCTGCCCTCCAAAAACAAAGTTAGGAATTTATCCTAGACATTTTTCAGTAGTAATAAATCTGCTTTAAAAATCCAGGGGCATTATTTTTCCCTTTTTTGCGACAGTCCCTAGGAACATGTTTTTTCCCTGTCATTGTGCTTCAAGATTATGGTACTAATGCATTAGAGTTTTCCCTTTCTACAGTGACTCGTATGTCTAGCAATATAGTAGAAATATATAATTCGAATATAATGGTGCTTTGTACTTACAGCCTCTTTTCTATTATCCACTGACATTTTTTAAATATTACAGGGGTATCTTGTTGATCACAGAATACTGCTGCTACTGTGAGAAGATGCAGTTTTTGTTACAAGGATATTTTAGTTATTACAGTATATATGTGCTCATAGGTTCGCATGTCAAATAAATACATATATTTCAAAAGTTAATTTTGATCCTAAAAGAGCTATGAAAATAGATTTAGAATTATTTACATGTTTCCCCTTTTGTCTTTATCATTTATGAAGGACTACCTATATTTCTGAAGAATTTACTGGATGTTGTGATGGACAATCGAACAATTTTTTATGTCCTCTAATTTTTTAATGGCTAGTATGGATTTATTTGAGGGAAGAGGCTGCTTTTTGTTCTTGAAGGGATTTTTTTTTTTTTTGGTAAGTTAGTGGTCCATTTTTGTTTGAATAGGAATTAATTCAGAGAAGTTCTCCATACAGTGTGGATCAGACATATGCTGTCAAAATACATAATCACCATAAAGGGTCCCTTCTGCTGTATGAAACTGTCTTTTATTTTATCTGGTTGTCTTAGTTTGAAAGAAGCTAAGATCTTGAGAAACTCAGACTGCTATATCCAGTTATAAATAAATGTGTATACACATATATTCATAAATAGATGTGTCAGTGTTTGTTTCAAATATAGAGTAAACATTGATTAAAAAGTGAAATGCTACCTGAAGTGCTAATTTTAATGCTGTCACTTTGAGTTTAATGCCACTTCAAGATAAAGCAGGAATAATGACTGTATGTTAGGCTTGCTACAAACATTACAGTTCAGAATTTTGAGACAGAAACATAATATTTTTCTAAGGAAATGAGAAGGAGAAGCAGGAAATTCTTTTAATATTAGACTGTAAGTGGGCAAAATTTCAGAGATTAGCACTTCATGAAAATGAAATTATTTCAGAGCACATTTAATATTTAATTGTAGTGAACAATGGGAGCAATTTCCAAGTGGCAGTGGATTTGATCATTTTCTGGAACAAATGGATAAGAGCAATCTACACTCTCTACGGTCTTTGACAATATCACGGGGAGTTAATGCAAGCAGAGTGGCAGGAAAGGAAGTATGACATAGTGTAGCAAACTGGACAGCCTCCAAGATGCTCATTAGCCATGTGATGAATCTTAAAATGAATACATAATGCAAACGAGATGTGAAAGCAGCTTCCTGTTTTAGTGAGATATCACTGCATGAGATTGTGTCAAATGAGCAGTTGAGGGCATTAAGGCTGTGTCAATCTCACACTTTAATTGAAATGGGTGTGGGATGGGAGGCACTCTAGCATTAAGCATATGAACTTCCATGAGGTTTCCTAATGAAGTAATGCATCCACCAACACACCAAATAAAACACATTTAAACTCATCTTTAATAAGATGGTGGAAATGTGCAGGTGAATTTGAGAAAAAAGATAAAACGTGACTGAAACTATTCTAAGATTATACAATACATACCAAAAAATGTCTGTGTGCTAAAGAATATTTTATATGTTCTCAAGGTACAAAAATGAAAAAGGATAAAGCAAGGGAAATATGAACTTATTGGTAACAACACAGTGAAAGAAGACAAAGATGAGACAAATCTATTAGATCAGGAGAGGGACATCTTGCCACAGAAGTACTACTCAAATTCATTTTTAGGACACAAAATGTTTCTAGATAATTTCTAATATAATCTAAGACTTTTAGATGTATATATTCCATTCCTAATTCCATTCTCATTCTGATTTTTCTGTAGAAGGAAAAATATTTGGATTGGACTGAACAAGCCACATTTTGAGTTCCAAAATGTTTTTTTTTTTTGAAAATTAATATGATTGATAGCTTAATAATGACCACTGCCTTTCATTCATCATTCTCTGTAGTCTTATCTGCAGCTGGATAAAGAACTCATATAAAAGGAGCTGGAACCAGTACAATTTGTCTCCAAAGACTGTCTCCAAGGATATTCAGACTGATTATGTAGACATAGCTAAATTGCTTATGTTTGTGTTACTTATTCATCATCATTTAAAATCAGAAATAGAGAATATATAATACTGGAGTATGTGTTTGAACCATAATCTTAAACCTGTGTTTTATTACTAGTTTTCGTTTTTCTCTCTTGGTATTACTTGCATCGTGTGTCACATTAAGAGGTTAATATTCCCTTTAGGTATAAAACATTTTGACTTACATACATGAAGAAGAACAAAAAGAGATTATTCCTACTGTGTTAGGACAAAGTCTTACTTTCATACACACAAATTAAAATGTCTATATGTGAACTGTGTGTCTAGGTTCCAGTTCTGTGGGATTCAGGGAGATTTAGGAGAGGAGATTTAGGTCTTTGCTCATTTCCGTTATCGCAGACTACAACAGGCACTTGAGATGTCCTACAGTGTTCTGCTTGGGTTCAGGTTCCTGATCCAGAATGCTGTGGATCTCCCACAGGTCTCATGTCATCATCATCTGGCCCACTGTGGATGTGACACAGGACCTATGGGGTACCAGAGCCCTTCCAGTCCAGTAAAGCAAAGCCAGACAATATTCCTGAGAACATATCAGAGAGCAAGAGTCATGTGTAGGCAACTGAATAGAGTCTATACTTCCATTAAGTGTAAGAGGATTTTAGATACCTACCTTGCATGTAGACACATATGTTCTAGCTGTCTAAATGTAGTTCTCTGAATCTGAATCACAGTGCCTTCCCTGAGAGCTTGTCAGAACAAGCTCCTTCACAGATCATGGTTTGAGTCTGGATAGGTGACCTGCAGTGAACAGAGGAAAACACGGAGTGAGATTTGTCGTGCAGAATCCTCATTAAAAGGGAAAAGATAGGAGAACATTGGCATCTGTCTGTCAGTGTAGGTGCTCCCACTGTAAGATTAAAAAACTCTCATGAATAGAAAAGAAGGGGGTAGTATTAAGAAATTAAGAATGCAGAAACTGCCTAATATGATCACTTAGTTTAGATTTCAAAGAGGCAACAAAATACCTTCTGCTTAGTGTTGTTATTATATCCTGCCATGAAGGAAAATTAAAATTATTTGATCACATGGAGAATGGAGACTGGAAAATCACAGCAGATTCTTCTCTCTGTGATGAAAATAATTTGATTGAAAAGATAATCTCATTTCTCTTGGGAAGAACTGTTTGTAAAGTTGGTTGTTTCCCTCTAAAGGGTGGATTAATGACAGTTTGATCATCTCTCAACATTTCTGTCTGAGCTGTATCTTCTAACCCGGATGCATTCTCAGCTCAATATGAGCTTTGGTTCTTTACCCCTTCCTCTTTTGAGAACTTCAACTTGTTCAAATTCAACTACTCGTGAGTATTTTCCTCACCAGTGAAAGTCTGTGGCCCTGCTCTAAATATGCTGTGTTACTCAGATACATGATCTCCAGCTGTGCTGTTTAACTTTCTTTCTTGGGACTTTGCTTTGATAAGCCAATTAGTCCATCCTGAATGGTTTGCAGACTTCATGTAGGTAATAACCAAAGCAACCAATTACATTTCCCTGTCCATAGTCAGGATGAATCACATCTAAAATCCTGGACACACACTTAATGTCTGCTACTACAAATGCAACTCATTGTGCAGTTATTTGAGGGCTGTTTACAGCAGCTGACAGCTCACTGTCACTGGGCATTTTCAGAGACTCGTGAAACCACGCTAAATCTAATAATTTTCCTTTGCTAATATCTCTGACATAAAAAAGAGCAGAGAAGAAAATGCAGTCTGTGTCTTTCTAGGGAGTAGGTGGCCTAGAGAATTGTTCATACAGTTGTCAGTTTCTCCCCATCGTTTCAGCCGAATGCCTGCTCAAAAGATAGAGGTTAATCAGAACACCTTGATGAGCATTTAGGTTTGCAGCTTAGCCTTGGAAATGCAGTTGTCTGTGTCCGTCAGTCATGCCCTTAGAAAATGTAATGCAGCAGCTATGCTGGCAGATTCGCATCAGCTGCAGTTGTACCAGACAGCAGCTACAGTTACGAGTCCGCAGCACACAGTAAGGTCTCAGGGAAGGAAATAGCGTACAGAGGAGACCAACCATAGAACTATCTAATTTATTTACCCTAAATCATGAGCAAGGAATGATGCATGATCTATCACCTGCTAGAAACAGACTTTGGAGGCTCTGCAATAGACTGCAGTTCTGTGAGATGGGAAGAGCTAAATGTAACATCTCATTTGTGCAGAAAGGGAGGAAATCTCGCTTTTCATCTCTGCCGTTCTCTGAGCCTTTATTGGCTCTGTGGCACTCATGAGACAATTTTGCAGACTGATTCGACAATAGTCCAGAAGAAAACTAGTCCACTCCAACACAGAATAGTTGTCTACCAGGTTAGTGAGTTCAATCACTTTAGAAAAATTTTTCAAGAAACTCAAAAAGTAGCAAAAGGGATAGTATAGAACCACCTATGGGGAAATGGAAGTATAAGTGGGGATTAAAGAGGAGAAGAGAGATCCTTTTATTTCTAGGACAGGACCAGATATGAAAACTGAAACAACCATCTCATGAAGAGACACTCAGACACCAGCCCGTGAGCAAAAATTCCTTCTTAAGATGACCTCTGTTCTCAAAGCAAAAAGGGATAATTACTCTTGCCAAAAACATAGATGGATTCAAAAAACATTTAGGTAAACTATTGGAGGGAAAAAAAATATCAAAGTCTGTTAAAAACAAAGATTCTTCTTCGAGCTTAAAAGGACTCTTGAAGTGCAAATAACGGGAAGCTGCGAGAATATGCCAAGAAAAAATCATTGTGGGATTCCCTGGGCTATTGGTCACTTTCCAAAATAAGAAAATTTGTTAGACAGAGTGTTGATCTTCTACGGCTCTACTTTTTGTATTCTCATTTGGAGAATATGCCTAATCTGAATGACCTTAATTGGTAGCCTGGCCAGTGATCTGACTTCCCTTTCTCCGTTATTTCAGAAAGCAAGTAAACAGGTGAACAACTCTGTTTCTCAGACATCTCTGCCCAATATCTACCTACCATGGCTGGAACAGGAGAAAAGTGTTTCTCCTGTGTGTTGCCATGAGAGACCTATGCTGCATGTTCACATGTGAAAAAACATCAATACCTCTTAACTGTTAATGGTTCATACTTATTATTTTCTATCCTCCATTAACTCTCTTTATATTAAAAGATATTCCTGCCTTGGTCATCTCCTCTTCTCCATAGAATAGTGTCAATGCAGCATCAAATCACAGTATATAACCCTTCCATTCCTTCTAGAAACAGATTAAAATTTAGGAAGGAAAAAAGAGTCTTTTCTCGTAACTGACAATATCAAAATATTTCCATGATATATTTTTAAGAACAGTAATTTTAATAATAATTATAATAATGAAATAATTTTATTAGAATGCTTTCATAATGATATCTACCATCCTCAGAATCTAGAAAGAGTCCGCCAAGAATAGAAACCATTGTTCATAATTTTTTGTCTGTTCTACACAAAAAGGACTATTTTTTTGTTTTTTAGATCAGCTTCGTACAGGCAGAAAACCTCTGTCTCAGCAGCTGGTGTTTTTGATTAGACTCAATCCAACAATCCTCACCTCCCCCTGCTTTGATTCACCAAGCCTATAACTGATCCATCTAATAAACTGAAGTGGCAAAAGGAATTGAAGAGTGCTTGTTCTTATCACAGGAGAGCTTATTCTTAGAGCTGAGATCTTCAGGCCACCTTTCAGGCCTATAGTGATACTCCAAACACTGACTTATAAGAAAATTGGGACAACAGCTCCTTTTTAGGTTCTTAGCTACTGTAAGAGTTTTAGTAGAGTTTCATAGAAACATTTTCATTGGATTGAACCATTTTAATAATCCAGCTCCTAGTCTATAAATCTTGGCTCGGTTTAAGTGAGAACAAAGTGCTCATCTGGCTGGTGACATTAAGGCAGGAGAGTTTATACATTTATCCAGAATTATAAATCACAGTGACGTCACAAATGGATTGTGGTGTCCACTTCATAACATAAATGTACTGAAGTTCTAGAGCACGATTCATCTCACCCTAACATGTGCATCTCAAGTTGATCAGATGAGTAATGCACTCAAATGTGAAATACTACAAAGAAAGCTTAGGTTCTTAGGGCTAAAGCAGGGTGGAAGGTCATTTTATGTGGCAGCTGAGGAGATTCAAAGGTCCTGGGAGTTAGATGACTGAAGTTGGAATGAACACTGAAGTCATTCTGTGCCTTTAGCCCAGCAGTTCTGTTATAGGTATCATAACCCACATACAATGATGACTATTATGACTAGGATCATGAATTTAGCAGTAGATGGAGTGAGATTTGCAAACCGTAAATAGGGCCACCAGTAGAAAAACTTGCTTACCTGTTCCTTTTATATAATGATTTGTAAAAATATTTGCTAAATGATTTTTGAAATTGGAAGAGACACTCGTGCTATGGTTTCCTAGAGGCAGATGATTTATCATGTTCATTTCAAAATTCTTTATCACAGGACAAATATTTCCATTAACCTTTCTTTCATGGAAGCCAGCAGACATCTACACCTTACTAAATCCAAGGCACCATCCATGCTAATAGCCATGCAGATGTAGTCAACTTGTTAATTACTCCCTCTGAAATGACAAGAAGAGAATTTGTAGCTGTCAGATCCTCCTACTCAGTAGCACAGTTCCAGACTTGAAAGACTAGTGAAATTGCTACCTGCTATTCCTGTTCCCCAAGATAAGGGTACTCAGACTTCTGCTAATTATCATGTTTTGATTAAACAGAAGTACTTCATTCACTTTGTTCATGTACATCTTTGAAGTAAATTACATTTTTCTGGAAGCAGAAAAAGTGATTATATGCTTTTATTAAATATTAGTAGCATTATCTATATTGCAAGTAGTTTCTAAGAGAAAAGCCAGGGGTAGAGCAAGAGTTTGCTTGAGTTGTCTTTAGCCCTGACTTTTAAAACTGCTAACATTTTTAAGAAATCATATTTTCTCTTCAAGAGCTGGTTCTGAGAAAGGTATTTGTCATTCGTATTCTCTTACACGCACATGGGTGGGACACTTTGTAAGCAAAATTTAGCTTGTTTGAAGGACTGTATTGCAAGGTCTGAAGAAGAGCTGAGTGAGTTTACTGGACAGCAATTAAATTCCTTTATAATTGTTTATATAAATGTAGTTACATCTGTGCTTCTTTGCAAATTAAAATCGTAAGTGGTGGCTTTGTTGATTACAGCATTTGCATCATGAATGACAGCTATTGTACTTAGCCAAATTATTCAGATAGCCTTTGTCAGTCTTTTATCTAAATCTCTCCTGTATCTCTGCCTCTCTGCATAAGCCCACTATTTATAAGAGGTGACAATTCTACATCCAGAGGACTCCTGGCTTTCACAATATGTTGTAATGTAACAATGCAATCAGCTTCTCGATCTGTATGTCTATGGGAAAGAAGTTAGAAGGACATACTGTTTTCTAGACTTCATCTTGTTTATATGAAATGAAGTCAGAACTTAATCAGAACTCTTAATGATTCTGTGTTTCACGGGCTCCTGCGAGGATGGATTTTGCTTTTAATAATAATTACATTTTAAGGGGGAAAATGCCTACCTGCAACTAGAAAATAAAACGTTGTAAATAGTAAAAAAATTGTGCGTAGTGTACTACTATAAAAATAGCCTGTGTTGCTATAGCAGAAGACATCTGTACTGGACTTTTTGGTGTTTAATCTTCAGTCTGCTCCTGGTCCCAATATTTTTCAGGTTTAAGTAAGTAGTTTTACATATTACAGGTGCTCCACATAGGGGTTAGTTTATGATACTCTCTTCTTGCACATTCAGACTCTCTCAGTCTTACATGTCTCTGTGTTTGTAAATGTAGGTACATAGATATCAACACACAAACACACAAACCCACATATACATGTGTATGTCTAATCTCACGGTAATGAAGGACCTCATGGGAATGGACAAATGTCAGTACTTGGTGTAGAAGGATCTGTTGACTTGTTGCATCATAATATTGAGTTGCAACTGAAGTAAAAATAATTACAGAGCATCCAAGTCAAAAGTGTAAAAATGTTCACTGCATTGGGGGAAAGTAGTATTGGAGAAGGTATTTTTGTAATCAGTATTGTAAATTGTGGATGGCTTTGACCGATTTATGTGGAGCATTTGCCACCATGAATGAAGAATGGAGGTGTTTCTTTCACATACACTGTTATAATTTACTTGCAACTTATAAAAACTTTGAGCTCTGATGACAGAGATCTGACTGTGTGCAAGGTGTTGTACGACCAGAGAATGTAGCAATGAGTTTGCCTTGCTGGCCACTTAGGTCTTACAGTTTTTACCTTCTTTGCCTGAAAGTGGGTATCTTACTTTGCATTTTCTTTTGTACGTTGTGGTTTGTCGCCTGCCTGATGAGCACAGATAGAGGAAAACATCTCCTAAGCAACACTTTGTGCAATAAAATCAATCATAATTTTAGTTCTTCTTGAAAACCATCCAGTCCATTGTCTCCTTTTCCAACTGTTTTGTTAGCGAACATCATGATAAGAAGGACCCAAAGGAAGTAGACAAACCAGATTTAACTGGACCAGAGTTCAGTTCACTCAGATTTCTGTTCACACAAAACCTTTTAGAGCACAGATAATGCTTCTTTTTTGTGCCTACCAGAGACTAAGTGAGATTAAGTTGCTTTTGCTTCCTCTGCTTTTCAGCAGAGAATGAAAGGGTTCCACAGTAATGAAACTGCACTCTGACATTGGAGAAGAGGTGCTTGTACATATCCATAGGTACAACTGAAAACAGGAAGAAAAAAAAAAAAAACAGAAAGCGCAACAGATAATTATTTGCCAGTCTGGAAGGCACAAAGTGCATTTCAGGTCAGCAAGAAAGTAGTCCTGTAAGAAGTGCCCAATGCTGAAAATCAATCAGGGTCCTTCAGCAGCTGTGTGTTATCAGTCTTGCCCTGCAGAGCACAGATCTGAAATATTAGGCAACCCAACAAGAGAGAGAAACTTCGTCTGAGAGCAGCTGTCTGAAGACAGACACATAATGGCATTAAAAGAGGAGCACTGCAGAGAGGTGAGAACCAAACAGAATACTCCTTAGGCTGAGGAAGCTTTTAGTTTTGTTGTTGTAAGCAGATGCAGAAAGAACACTCTCAGTGGCAGTCAGAGTCTAAATTAAATGAGACATGAGTACGAAAAAGAAGACGACTCATTTAAAAACTGCTAATAACTAGTAGTCAGACTGCATGAGTCTTACTGGTCCTAAATGAAAATCTTTGTTATGCTGCAATGATTCTGGATGCTCAACAGATAATTTAGGCCCTGTCCACCTCCAGGTGTTTAGGCATCACTTTTCATTGATGGTAGCAGCATCTAGCACAGAAGTTTATTTGAGGATCTGGGCATAGACTAGTTATGCTTCTGTTTTCCACTGAAGAAATTAGCACTGCTTATTTCAGAAGGACAAAATCAGCTAAATGTTAGGATTTTTTCTACTCTTTTGTTTTCAGACTTAGAGAATAGAAGTACCTTGTTGTATTCCTATTTGCATCTTTACTCCTTGAAATCATAAATTATCTTATGAACAATCAAGGACTTTTTTTGTGTGCCTCTGAAGATACCAGAATCCCTGAAATAGAGCATAGTAGTTAACAGTATGTCATAAGGCTGAACAACGGCTAAATAAAGGAAAAGAAGACTTTAATCTTCAGCTGAAATCAATAAGCAGAGTTGGAAAGTGCAGCAGGAATATGCATTTGAATTTAGCAAAGCCATTTGAAAACAACACAACAGAATCTTTTCAGAAGACATATGTGGCCAAGATCTTGGTTTAATATCTTATCTGAAAATATGTTTATGGTAATTTGAATGCCAAAACTAAACCTGAAAGGTAGAAAGTGCTCTGTTTCTCATCATGTAACTAAATGTAGGATGAATAAATGAATGAATTCCTTTTATGATAAGCACTTAACATTACTAATGCTTTATTTTTTCTCAGATTGTTTTAATTTTCTCAAGGCCTACATTATAGTCCTTTAAGAAAAATAAGGCTAGCAGAGAGGTACTATCTGCATTAAATGCTGCATTACTTACCTGCTTCTCTTTCATAGAAACAGCAGAGGTGCTCCAAGTGTGTGGTTACTGAAGAAAGAGTTTCTGTCTGTGGGTTTGGAAAGGCAGTGGCCATTTTTTCTCTGTTTAGCAAACCATTGGCAAGATTCTTCTGCCTAGAAAGATGTTGTCTGTTACCCTCACTTGCATAGACAGGAGCAGGCAGCTTGTGTTGTTAACACAAAACTAAGGAAAACTTAAAAGATCTCACAAAGACCTGAAAAAGCTAGACAAATGACAGCATAATGGCAAACTCCATGCAATGCTGAGAAATAAAAAGCAGCAGCACTGGAAAGAAAGATCTGAATTATTCTTAATTTCTGGTATAATGTAGAATTATGTAGCACTAGGCAGAACTGGAAATGGGATATTTAAGTGTCCTAGCCACTAGTTTAGTATTAACGTTGCTACTTGCCTTCTTTTAAAGAATACTGCTGTCAGCGAAAGTATTTAGAGAACATAAGGCAGTCTAATCTGTCAGTTCTACTGCTCTAAGCCATTCATCGCTTATCATGTGTGTATAGCTAATCGGAAGGCAACCTCTGTGACTGGGTGTTGTCTGCAAAATGCTGATAGCAATGCTAGCCCAAGTTATAAAACACTCGTACTCCAGGAATACAATTATATGCTGAGGGAAATTGTAAAACCAGTGTGTTTTGATGGACAATTCCTATTACCTGCGTATTTTTATATCAAATGGAAATAGTTTATGTGTAACGGTTGGTACAGCAGTTTCAGTCCCTGTTCAACCACTTGCTTTTTATTTAAAGATTCCCTTTTGTAAATAGAAATAGCACCCATCCAAGCAAAGACTCGTGATCATCCCACATGCAAGAGAAGCTCTGGATTAAAATGCTTATATAGCAGATAATCTAAGCACACAAGAGCTGGGTCTCTTGCTGTCTCTTTGGCACACAGGGAGAACAACAAGAGGCAGAACTCCAGGTGTGTCTGACTGAGCTTGGACTTCCTTCTGCTGGCTTGGCACTTCCATAGCCAAATAAAATATATTTTGGCTCATCTATGTATGTGAGAATCTGATTGTTTTTAACCGCAATTGATAGCACATAATGCAGAGAAGATGACAGAATACTTATTTAGAAAGAGTATAAACAGCATTAACAAATGTAGGAAAGAAGCAGCTGCTTCAGGGGCTGCAATATGTCTGTAAAGCCGATGAAAAGCCCATTCCAACTCCCCTTTAATTGTACACCATCCAAATCTAGTTGTCATGAAGCAGTTATCTGCTCATAGCTGAAAAAGCGCTTTGATATTTTTTTATGAATCTAGCTTCTCCAGCGAAGATAACTGATTGCAACACAACTTTGCATTAATTATTGTACTTCTGTCTCCAGGATGTTGTCCTATGAAAACAGAAAGATGAAGAAAAAAGTTGTATTCATTTTACAAAGAAAAGCTAGGTAGCAAAAGTCTTAAAGAAGAATTTTTTTCTTTTCTTTCATAATACTGCAGAGGACAATACAACAATTAAGAAAAAGATTAAAAGTGCCTTTTGAAAAAACGATTTTTCTTGGTCCAAATGAGAAATTTGATAAAGGAGGAAAGATTTAATAATATAATGAACAGGTGTCATTCAGAAAACAGCTGGAGCTCTATTTGTTTTATTCCCACCCTGGAATACAGTAAACAGTAATAATTCAAGCCAAGTAGTATAATTTTTTTAAGCTGAAATTTTTAACAATTTCATTTTTTATTTTTAATGTTTGTAGGAAATAATTTATTAAAGAAGATGATATTCTATATCGGTAAAAAAAAATCTCTTTCAAAATGAAGTTTTACCAGATATTTTAACTATCTTGTTCACATATTCAAGAATTATACAGCTTGTAAGTGTGCAGGAATATTTATTTAATTTTTCTCTTTGGTACCTAGAAAACACTCATTCTTGGAGTCTGTGTTTGAATCGTGGTTATGTCTCACAGCAATATCAATAAATTCTATCCAAAATTTTTTTAAATAACACTCTGTCTTTCTGCTGCATTTTACAGAACCCAAAAACTGGAATTTTACAGTTAGTCTCACAGAAAAAGACTAATACTGAACTTAATATAAGAAATATATTCATTGTCTGATTTATTTTCTGATATCTGAATATTATTCTTGTCTCTGTTTTGTACCTTATCTCAATGCTTTACTGAAATGGCAGCTGGTGTTTGGCCTTTTAATAGATATCAGTCCTTAGTGCTGTAGGAAGTAAAATCCAGATATACATGGCTTCGCAGCTCCCAATTAACTTTAAAGGGAGCATTATATTGGTATTATAAATGAATTTGGTCAAGTAAAATGTAATGTACTCAAACACTGTAAATAGTGTAAATATACCAGGGAGCATTTGTAACCAAATGAATAATTTTTAAGAGAGGAGATTAGACTGTGAGTTTGCAAGTACTCCTGACGAAGACTTGCAGCTTTATTTTACATACACTCAAGACATTATTTCAGTGGAACGACTTCACATCTGTTCTCCTCTGTCCACAAGTAAACAACATGTTCCCCTCCGATCTCAGGGTTTCTGTTTCCTTAATGTGACCATGGTGTGTATGATACTGCCTGGACTAAAAAAGACTAGAAACAGTGTAGTCCCTTTAGAAATCCTTTAAGAAACCTCTTAAGAAGCTTTAGAGTGTCCAGCTGCAGCACCAAGAGTGCAAGCTAAATTTATGTAAGTCATATGCTAATTACATCTGCATGAATGTGTTGCAAATGGGCACCCACCTGTGTGGCAGTATATTAGCAATATTAGTAACACTTTATAGCATTAACAGAATCTGTGTGAAGGAAGTACCATATTTGATTTTATGTATTTTCAAATTTTGGTTTTAATTTTTAGTTAAAAGACAAAAAAGGTGCTACACTTATTGTTGTCGTGCCTTGATAGATTAATTAAGCCGTAGATAACCTCATTCCCTCTAACTGGTCCTTTTTGGCATGCAGTTTCTTATTTAGCAATCCCTAGAAAGACATCTGTTGACTGAAACATATGCTGGTTGGAGTGCTCTGGCTTTTTCAGCAAGGCAGTGTATCATACATTTGTACTCACCTCTGGGTCATACTAATATCAATGGAACTAGCCATTTATTTAAAGCAAGGCATGTGCCTAAGTAATTTGAGAAGTTGAGGCCTAAAAGAAACAGGAGAGTCTTGGAAATTACTGTATGTGATTAAATCATTAAAGGTTGCTTGTCACTGGCTATGAAGAAGTAAGCTCAGTTAAGGCCATCCAGAATCCTTCATAGCTGAATGCTTGAATTTTTCCTTTATGTATGTGGAAACTAGGTTTTTAGATGCTTTTTTAAAGTGTCATGTGATGCAAGATATATAGTGCACTGATCAGAATGTCCTGAGAATTCCAGCTATCTGCAATATAATTCCATATTATAACCCCAATGTGATCTCAATAACCATTGACAGTCTAGTCCTGAGTGTCTCTGGCAGCCAGGGTTTGCAGGACTGAGTTTTTGTTGAAGGCCAGCCATGTGCTCATGATGATTAATGACACTTCTGAGACACATTAAATGCACTTGTCTTGTCTTCATACCTCAATGCACAGCCAAAGCATAACATCAGTCACCAAAACCACTCATGCTGCTATGCAACATTGTTTCATTAAATAACACAGATAATTTCCAAGTCTATTTCAAGTATAAACATGGCCTTGTATCTAAGCTGTGTTTAACCTTAGGAAGGAAGTACAAATGTTGAGAGAAGAATGAAATTTACGTGCGAGGAAAGTACCTTGGGCAAATAGTAGTTCACCTTTCTCATTTTTCTCCTTCCAAATGTAGCTTGACAAAATCTTGTCCACCAAGCACAGCTTTTCCCTCCCTCACCTCCAGCCATGATGATTGTGGCAATAGTGCTTACAGAATTTGTTCTACAAAATCAATTTGCATCTGCTCCAAAGATATACAGAGGTCTGATTAACTATTCTGACATATCTGACACAGAAACACCCTTCAGCCACAGGGAGATTATCCCAGTGATTTAGACAGCCTTTAGCTTAGAACTATTTGCTGGAAAGTCTCTGTGGAAATGTGATTGTGGTAAGTAAAATCAACTCTGCTGCATAGCACACGCGCAACGCCTCTGAAACTTTGAGACTTAAACTGCACCTATGGTCTGTACTGTCCATTAAAGAGGCAAATTTAATATTTTGAGGTAGCAGAATAGAAAAGACTAGATCACTCCCTTTTGCTAATATCTTAAAGCAATGGTAGGATTTCAGAAAGTGTGTTTTTGACTTGAAAGAAAGCAAAGTTGAGCCAGACTGTAGAGCTTTTGGAAAGCATACTCCAAACTATCAAACTTATTTGATTTTCCATTCTCTGAGCCACTCTATGCTTAGTCATATCACACTGTGTTTTTCAGAGGATGCCTATAAAACTCAAGTCCGAATTGATGACGAACCAGCCTATTTGGACATTCTAGACACTGCTGGACAGGTAAGCAGTTTCCCAAAGTGAACCATTCAATCAGAGACAAAACCAAAGATTTTAACCTTGGATACGTGTGTCACAGAGCTAGAAACAAGTTTCCTTATTCAAACATAAAAGGAGCAGTGACAGAATAACAGTGAGGAATAACAAAGGCAAAGATCAAAAGAGGGCTTCAGTTGTATAGTAGAACTTCAAAATCTGACCAGAAGAGACAGTCAAATTTAACTGAGTAGAACATAAAAGGTTATTTGTTTCTTTTTCTCTTGTATGCAGAAACGTCTATCATAATCATGGAGTGAATAAATGGTGTTATTGGTTTGTCTTCTGTTTTTATTATTCCTACTAGTTTATATATCACAGGAATCTTCTGGTCTGCTTGTAGATCAAGTATGTTATTACCATTCTGCTCCTCTCTACATTATATTTAAGCATCAAACTGTCACACATAAGGAAAAGATTTCAATGCCAAAAGTAGCACACAGTGTATGTATAATGTGTATATGCATGTGTGAGCATCACTCAGGGAATTAAGTTTCAGGTATCATAAGGCAAAAGAAGGAGTTAAATGCAAGAATTCCTTCTAACTGACTTAGTCCATACTCCCTCCCTCCCAAAATTTTTATTGGTTAATGAAAATGTTGCAGCTGGTTGATCTTTTCCTGAGGTATGAGTCAGGTTCTGTTTGAAGGCTTGGACAGTTTCATGAGTTTACATCGCGTGTGTGCACGTTGTACAGGAATGAGTCAGTCAGCAAGGACAGAAGACACTTAAAACAAACAAACAAACAAATAAACAAAATATTTAGGAAGTATAAGCCTGGAAATCTTATTATCAGCTTCCAAATGTCTGAATGCACCCTAGCTAGGTACTGCAAATGGTAGGAAAAGCAGTCTGCTGCCAAGAATTAGAATAGCACCTAGTCATGGAGGTGGAATGTAGCTCAGGGGGATTGTGGCGCGAATTTCACATGTGAACAAAATACAGGACAATTTCAAACTGAACTCAATCCAGTTTAAGGAATCACAAGATGCCCTGGATTATTCTCCCTTGAGCCAAAATTATACAGTCTCAGCAGTTAACCAGTGACTTGCTGCTGAGTCTGCTATGAAAGTGTCCAATTCTCCAGAAAATTTAATCTAAATTACAAGGCACATCTCAAAAGCTGAGAATATAATTAACCTAGAATTTATTATTACAACTGGATCAAGAAGTTTCTTATGCATTACTGTACTATCATAACCTCAGCAGTGGTTTGACTGAGGGAAAGAAGGAACATCACAGTTGCTACTCGGTATGACTGAAAATATTGGTACTTATGTTGCAGAAGAGTAAGTAACATCTTTGCTGACTCAGGAATTATTCACCAAGGGGAAATCGTGCCTGACCAATCTGATAGCCTTCTATGATCACATGACTGGCTGGGTAGACGAAGGGAGAGCCGTGGATGTTGTCTACCTTGACTTCAGCAAGGCTTTCGACACAGTCTCCCATGATATCCTCCTAGGGAAGCTGAGGAAGTGTGGGCTGGATGAGTGGTC
>Ga0065711_1031166_pt1 | contig 30383 bp, 15 predicted proteins | sample Hoacrofraction12_FD_59098 | JGI IMG/M metagenome (GOLD analysis project Ga0065711, IMG submission 59098) | Hoatzin crop microbial communities from Cojedes, Venezuela - Epithelial fraction 12 v2 (version 2) | ecosystem: Host-associated > Birds > Digestive system > Esophagus > Crop | place...
CCCGCCTGGACAAGATCCTGTGCAGCCTACTGTAGGTGACCCTGCTTCGGCAGGGGGGTTGGACTAGATGACCCACAGAGGTCCCTTCCAACCCCTACTATTCTGTGATTCTGTGATTCTGTGAAATTTCAAATGAGGACCCATCTACTGCTACAAATTTCAAATGAGGACCCGTACCAGATGGGTCAGTGGTTCCTTCAAGGAGAATCCACATTCTTTAGTATCAGTTTGTGTTCAACTGGCAGACTCAGGCTAATGTTCAAAGCAATGGTGTCACACCCAGCTGCTTTTATGGAGCTTCTTTCAGAAAAAGGGTTTCTCAGAGAAGAACTTCACCGCGCAGCACAGAACTACTGCAAAAAAGAATGAATTTCCCAGTTAAGCCAAAGCAAATGTGATTAAGGAAATTTTTCTAATGAATAAATAAAAGATAATGGGCATAGACCAAGGTTAATTAAGTTAACAGAAAGGCTAGTGTTGATTTCAAAGAATGGCAAGTATCAGATTTTTTTTTTAATTTTTCAGAATAACACATAAAAGTTATAATTTAAAAAGCAAACACCATGCCTTGAGCATTTTTGAACAGTAACAGTGAGACAACATAGGTCTCAGTAATGTGTCTTCCAAACCAACAAGTAACAGTACTTATAGCTATGGTTATACCCACAGATATGGATGGTTTACCACAACATATGTAGAGTCATTTTTTTCGAGGGGTCTCTTATGAACAATGACACAGTAAAAGTTTATACATGTACGTTTCCCAATATGCCCACATGCAATATAACACAAATATCATCCTAGCAACAAGACAAGCACAGAGTGAGAAGAAAGGTACAGTCCTGGTAAATCACTTCTTTCTCCTTTCAAACAGTTAACTGCAAAAAACATAAAACTGAAGCACATAAAAATGGCATGTAGCAAACAGTAAAACATAATGGAAGTTTAACTGTTAAACGAGTAATAACTCTAGTCAATGGGGCTATGATTTCATGCTTTTCCACTATTAAAAAAAAAAAAAAAAAAAAGAAGTAGTCCATCCACATTTCATAACTCCAGAGGGAACGAGTTCCACATTTTCAGGATTGCTCAGAGTCATAAGCAAGTCACCCCTCGCTCGAGGCACTCATCACTGCAAGGAAAAGCTGCAGTGTGCCACAGCTCCAGAGTCTAACAGGACATTTAGATAGTGGCACTTGGGAAACAGGAAAAAAAAATCATATCATGCCACGATAGTAGGGCTAATGAAGAACATCTTTTTCAAATTGTTTGTGCACAAGTTGGGTACAGCACTGCATAGCACGGCATGGCATAACACGCGGCTCCGCTTTCAGTTTTCCAGAAGCACCAGATTAAGCCACCCCCATTACTATTGCTCAGATCCTCTCTTTTTGCAGCCTCTTCGCAGCATCAGTCCAGCTACTGGGCAGCCACAAGCTGAACCTGATCAAGGAGTTGATCCAGCTGAAATATTTTCCATCAATTTCTGTGAGGAGACGCGTGGAGACTGCAGGGACAGGAACAAGCAGACACAGTGATGCTAACACCCGCTTACGAGCAATGCCCCCAAATATTTGCATGGTGATAGTGGTACCAAGGCTTGTCCAAAACAAACAGGCCAACGCCATTTTTGGCTCTGGATGCATACAGCTGTATTAGCCTGGCGCTGCAGGGAACTGGATGCCCACTACCAGTTGCCCTCCTTTCTGCTTTTATGACACAGTTTGTCACAGAAACACCTGCCTCTGCACTGGAAGGGAGCAATAGCCGACTTCTTGCACCCAGTCGAGTAGGGCAGAAACATGTATTGACAAAACCAAGACTTGGGAGAGCTTGTGCTTTGATACAGCTTAGCATCCTCCCAGCTCTTTGCACGTGGACACAGAGTAAGGAAAGGATTTGGTATAACTGACCTACTGAGAGAGAAAAGAACCCAAGAACAGGGAACCTCTGTCCAATGCTCTCATCACCCAACCTGTTCCTCTCTTTATTACACTACTGCTTTGGGATTTGTTATGGAATAAGGCCCATTTCTTTACCTTTAACTTTCAAAATTTACTCTGCCTAAGGAGACTGTTTCCTTTCTTGTCCCACACTCTTCTTCCACAAAAGGAAAGCATTAGTAGCTCTAGCAGTCAGTCCAACAGTAATGTTTTGGAAAAATGTTTCATTCCTTTTGTTTAACTACTATTAAAGTGTGTGGCACACTCCATCTGCAGTCCCACAAGAAACTGTTTTATTTGTTACCCTCCTCCAGCTTTTGCACAATGAAGAACACCACTGTGAGAACACAGTATTTTCCTGATGTAGGGAGGGTGAAAATACGTGGTCGCACAGACTTAGTGCATATCACAGATTCCCGAGTTGCACAGTGAACGTCTCAGAGGGGTGCACCACCATACCTCGATAGAGGAATTTGCTGTAAAAATTGCTGTTAGTCATACAGACAGTGACCTTGCAGATAAAGCCTGAAAAGTGTATGGCATCCTATGTGTAACGTCTTCTATTAAATACCTTAGGATGAAAGCTTAATAAAATAAAAATTCTATAAAACTTTATGATTTTAATAGTTTCAGTTACTAAGTTACTAAGTTCAGTTTTCTGGAGACTTGGCAGGCTTTCCTGGAATAGACTGTGATATTTGAAACCTCTTTTGTTCCTTTTTTTTTCAATACGTAACTATTTGCAACCGTCAATGAATAGTGGCAAAACATGACATTTAAAATTAACCCTGAAATCCTGGAACTGTCCAATGATCAAAACACCAAAGCAGAATGCTTCAGTCTTCAAGCCAGAGTATCTTTAATCCTGTTTTAATAACTCCATTTCACTGTGTTAGCATATTATATTTTATCAACCCATTGATTGCTGATACACTTCAAGAGCACAAGGGAAAGGATTTTTACTGCAATATTTCACTAGAGTTTTATATGGGCTGTAAAATGTTCTTGCCATCTACATAAAAACATTTGGGTCGGTGTTTTCATTCTACTGGTATCTGCATTAGTATCTTTCATTAATTACAAATTATCCTGCTTATTGCAGGGAGTCCAATGCTTTTGGCCCCAGAAGTCCAGAGCATTTTGGTAAAAATAAAAAATAAAAAAATAATCACACCATGCCCCTGCTTTGCTTTTTTTTTTTTTTTCCAGCCGTTCAGATGTCTGGACCAACTGCACATTCTAACACTTCTGAAAGGAGATTCTGCCTCATGTAATAGCTAAAGGAATGTTCCACTGTCATTGCTGGGGAGGATGCAGATGGCTGTAATGCATTTAAACAGCTTGAAAAAAACCTACCTTGTATGCTTTTTTTCATGAAGCCACCTAAAAACCTTGTGTCTTCTGGGAATGTTTTAATCTCCATGCAAAATAGTTCTGTTCTATCTAAGCTACTTATGGCAAAATCTCCCCAGCAGCAAAAGAGACTAAATATTGGATGGATTAACATGAAACTTATAAACTCATTAAAATTCTCCTTGCTAAAAAGTAAGTTTCTCATTTTCCTGAGCCACTCCTTGGTCAGCAACATAGAATAGCAGGTTAAAAGTGCTTCCTGCACATGACATTAAGATCATAGCACTGCGTAAACAACTCAGAGCATCCAGTAACTTGTCACAAATGCACTGAAGGCAGATTCTTCGGTACTTCAATTCACACCATGCTGCTCACACAGCCAAATTGCAGGGAACAGAGTCCAAAGCCAAACTCAACCCACATGTTTTTAAGTTTGCCCATCACTAAAACACCTAAACAAAAAAGCATAGAAACTCTGCCCTCACTCATCTGACATTACATATTTCTGGTCTATCTGCTACAGCTGATGAGTAAACCCTAAAGAAAATACACATGCAAGTAGGACTGGAAAAAAGGAAGAAGTAGCTTTTTCTTCCAAGACAGAGCTGAATCAATGACTAAGCTTGCACACTGCTGGTGAAGCTGCTACATCTTTCAACAGAGGATGCAACAGTGACTGACTAGCAAAAAAAGCTAAAGTGGCCACGTTTGTTTTCAGAAGTCTAAAGCTGGTGCTTGCTTGCTTGCCTTTCCAGGCTCACTTTAAAACTTTTTAATTTTCTGTGGTAGCAGAAAGTCCACAGGCAGCACATTGCCCACAAGCCACAAACTGAAACCCTGATTTTCTGTCATGCGCTGCAGTATTCTGGCTGAACTTAGTCACTATGCTTCATGGCATCCATCTCGGAGGTGGCCTCAGTCACGAAGCTTGGGCAGTAAAGACAGTCCTTTTGACAAGTAGTTCATTGTAACTTAGAGAATCATTAGAACCGGTCTTTCTTTTTCTAGTAAGGAAGCATGGAAGAACCTTGGGTTTGTGTCTTTCAGCTTTTCAGAAATATGCTTACAGCTGGTTATCAAAGTTGCTCCAGCTGTTTCTCACAATTATTTTTAAACAATTTCTTATTGAAACATGCTTCTCATTAATAGATTATCTGAATAAAATACGCAAAAATATAAGAAAAAATTCTGAAAATGTGTTGCTTAAAGAGTGAAATATCAGTATTTTTGTTGTATTCTGTTTCTATCATAGTCTGTTGCCTTTAAATGTAAATTGTCTGTTAAGTACAGCAGTCCTAACAGATCAACTCCTTTTATCATCATTTTATCAGTATTAGAAATGCACAATAGGACCAGAGACCTTTTCAACAGACCTATGCAGTCTAAGAGAAATGAAAGCAAGATGTTGATGCTGTTAGTGGGATTTAATAAAACTCTGTCAAAATTATAAAAGGTTGACAAATCAAATAATGAATAAATTGTGCCAGGTTTGAATACCATTCTACAAAACCTTATCCTAAAAATATGATTTCCTACTAAATTTGCTCCAGTGATGACCATATACAGGAAAGGTTATCAATTTCTCTGAATACTAAAAGTCTTCTCCAATCAGAATCCACAAGGAAATTTGTTATAAACTGAGGTAATGCCATTATTTTAGTGAGGATGATGATATTGTAAACTTACTTTACCAATTGCTTTACTGAGGATCAAAGAAAATGAGGTGGCTATCAAGGTAGCTAGAAGCTTATTTGCTATTCCATCATCGGCATTACTTTCCTTCCAGTAACTACTTTTGGCAAGACTCTCCCAATAGCCTGTCTTACAGCTGGTGGAAACCGCAATGATTTCAGTGAGATAAATGAGGTCTTTTTCTCAAGTGCAGGGATGCTGTACCCCACTGCAGCAGCTATCAATACAAGTCACATACACTTCAGATCCTTTAACTTTGTCTCAACAGCCCATTAGACAGTGGCAGCTGGGTCTTAACTAAGTGCTGTCTTCAAAGGACAGGAGGCAAGAAGCCTGCAGTTTCCATCCTGCTTGGATACTGTACTGCCAGCATCCCACTAGTAAGAGCTTTTTTCTGCTCCCTCCGCTTCAGATGCTACTCTCTTCACAGAGGGCTCTGGTCAATTTAAATTCAACCACAAGGCTTATGTGATAAAAACACAATAGGTTTAATGAGATACAAACAAGTAACAAGGTTAGCCTTCCTACCCCACACACTCATCTACAACTGTATGATGGCAACTTGTCCCCAGCCTCTGGCATGGGTCCACCAAAAAGCTCACACTCCTCTCTGAGATTCTTTCTTCACTATCATGTTCTAAGAACAAGTAATGACTAATTTGATGATCTTGTGCAACAAGGAGAAACCTCCAAAGGATATCTAGTCTACTACGAGTACCAGAAAATGCTTCTCAACATCCCACAAAAGACAAACAGAAAAAGACCAAAAGCTGTAACTAGTATGTACCATACAAGAAAGCTTTAAAGTTGGTCACTGTCTGCTTCATAGCTCACCAAAAATGGCAAACAAAAAAGAAAAAGAGTATTAGCATCTCCAGCCCAGTAGAACCTTGCAAATCTTTTGGCCATGCCTTTATTCAACAACATACATTATGCCATATAGGACATGTGATGGTTATTTTTCAGAGAGTACTTTCATAAAATACTCTAGGGCTATAAGGAGGCATTGGGTCTGAGAACAATAGCAGCACACACAAGAGAGGGGTAGACAACACTTTCGACCGTATTTGATCTGCCATTCAAGCTCCCGGTTCTCTTGGACCAATGGGAAGAATGTTAAAGAAACGCAGAATTGTTGACAGCTCACGTTTGCAATACTTCTAATAAACAGGGCCTTTTAGCGAGTAGTTGGGGATGTGGTTTTAGCAAAGACAAGCAACGCGTTTGTAGATGCTGTCTCTCTGCAATATGGTTCTCCATACTCAGAATCAAGCCTCCTTCCGGTTACCCAGTCCAAATAAAATACAAAGACTGCTGTGTAGAAAACTCTCCCAAGCATAGCTGAAACCTCAAAGACTTTTGTTATAGGGAGAGGAGATGGAGACTATACTAAGCATATGGTTCATACCCCAGCAAAGACAGTAGTAACATCATTATGTGTCAAAGCTTCCTGCTGGCATAGAGTTTGCTCCACTGACTGCTGTGCAGCTTTGTCTGCCAGTATCCATTTGTTGGCTGCTTTGGAGTTGGATGCACAAAGACTTGCTTCTGTAGTCCTCCAACAAGGCTGCCACCACCTTCGCTGGGACTCTGCTCTGAGTAAGGAACAATAATATGCAAAATCTCCAGATGTCACTCTGTGGCTTTAGGCGAAATCAGTAATTCGCTTTGTGAATTAGCACACTGAATTTCTAATGTAGCAGAGAAACAAAATATTTATATTAATTTGGAAATAAACTTCATTACCCTCTTAAGGATATAATGTGATTGTGATTGTTAAAGAGTGACCCTTCAGTCTTGAAACATTTTTGAAGATCCTCACCAGTTCACAGTTCTGTTCTAGCTTCATCATTGATCACAAATAAAACGCGCTCTTTGACCCAGCGCTTGTGCGTGGATAGACTATAGACATACCAACAGAGCTGGAATCAGCTCTGCCCTGCTTTCCCTCCCATTTCCAGCAGCGAGATCAGGCTTTGTACAATTTGGCAATGTATGCTTCTGGGCGCTGTGCATGAAAGCATGGTGCCACCTGGGCTGGTCCAGTTTTAACAGCGTTATGAAAATATCATTATCATATTTTCCTGCTTTACTATAGCTGGTTCTAAGAGCAGCTAAGTTTCCACATAAAACAAACGGTACTTTTTCTTTGGATACTGCCAGTCCTTGCAAACTCTACAACTGAGAGCATAAGCAATTAAGTGACAGTCTCATTCATCTAAATCTGAGAAGAGAGGCACAATTTCCTGTAAACTCTTTAATGTTTTACCTCAGGTTGGTGTCAGCCTCAGGATAAATAGGTGCATCAATCTGCCTAAATATACCAGTAGCTTGCATGAAAGAATTTTGCGGGTTTTTAATCACTGAAGGCTGACAAGAAAATCACTATTAATAAAATGACAAGAGGCATTTTTCCTGTATCATAGAGTCATAGAATCATTAAGGTTGGAAAAGACCTCCAAGATCATCAGGTCCAACCGTCACACCAACACCACCATGCCTACTAAGCCAAGTCCCAAAGTGCCACATCTACACGTTTTTTTGAACACCTCCAGGGATGGTGACTCCATCAATACCCTGGGCAGCCTGATCCAACGCCTGACCAAAATATACCAGAGCACACCAGAGAGAAATCAGTATGCAGAATAAAGACCAGCCCCATAGTACCTACTATTAGTATGTGCCCATCCTACATGGGCACAGACCAAAAATAATACACATATGTATAATTTTTGTCGCTTTCTCTCTCTAGCTGCCTCTCAGAACTTACTCCATATGTCCAAGCCAAGGGAATATGCTGAGAAATACCAGAAAACAGAATGGAAACATGGCCTCAAATTAAAAAAGGCAACAAAGCTTCCCATGAGACCCACATATGAGAATCAAAAATTTTTTTAAAAAACCAAAAAACCAAAACCTACTTTCCCTATTTGCTACCCTGGCTGCATCTGTAAGAGTTTTACAAAGCATTACAGAATCCACAAAGGTTGCCTCAAGTTTGCATGAGAGCAAACTTCCAATCATGCAAAGAACATCAAATAACAACCCCACAGTCACTTCATCCAATATTCACTTGACAGTGACCTATATTGGTAAATACTGCTATTCAGAGGCAGCATAACTTGGTTTTATAAACAAGAGAAATGTTCCTGAAAACTAAGTTCAGGCTTAGTCTCTCCAGCCTATCAAGTGGGATATGGAGCACCCGACATCTGAAGATGGCACACTGAACAGTGCAGCTCTGCTCACTGTGAAAGCAGAATGTCCGATTCCTTTACAGCTGACTGCTCTCTAAAGGTCACATTCCCAAGAAACCTTGAACTTCCAGTTGATCTGACTTTTTAGAGGATGCTAAGTTCTGGAAGCTTAGGTTTTTATTTTAAACAGTGCTTAAAACAGACGTACATCCTATTAAAAAGAGGGGGAGATTGCTGACCTAGGGTGAGATAAAGCAGCAGTTTTCTTCACACTTAATTGCTGAAGAACATCTTGCACTTATCAAACAGAGAGGGGGGGGGAAGGATCAACCTTGGACTCCCCCGTCTTTGTTTTGGGAAGATTTCTACTTCCTCTCCCAAAGCGCTGTGTAGTCTCACTTTCCTGTTGTGTTCCAGTCCTAGCAACTGCATTGTAGGAGTGGTTGCTGAGCATGGGCAGCACAGGTGGAAATACCCCGGTCACATTGTAACCGCTGTGCCAAGGAGGACGCGATCCAGTGTATATGGTCATGAACATAAGTTGGGATCTTTCAGGGTGAAAGCTGCTACACAAATACACGTTATCATGGCCAGTGTTTAATTTCAAATGGACATATTTTTCTAAGAAATAACTGAATCACTGGGGAATGCTGGAATTAAGTCAGAATATGAGATCCCTGGAATGTTTGCCAATCCTAGTAGCAATCGGAGTAAGGGCCAGGTTTGGCATATAAAAGAATTGTTTTTCAGTCTGATAATAGCAGTGAAAATGAAAATTGGTCCATCAAGTCAGAATCTGGCAATGGTTACCGTGGCCCTAGTACAGAACACAGACTTCTTCATGGTCTGTGAATGCAACGCATGCTGGAAAAAGGCAAACAAGTTTACATTTTATCCCATCTCCAGTTCTGACACAGAAAACTAAAGACCTCCCACGTTGTTCTTATTTGAACACACAGAAGGGAAGGCAAAGGACTGAAAAAAATAGGCATAAACAATACTGTGCCCCATTTCAAATTTAATGGATTTAGAAATTGAGTATTTCGCAGAGATGAAAAGCATATGACTAGGTTACCTAATGCTTAAAGTTTATGTCATTTCACTGGCATCACACTGGCAACAACTGAAGTAGCCATGCAGTTTGTTACCAGCACGAAGCGAAGCAGGTGAAATACTCAAGCAAAAAGTGCTCATCTCTTCCCACCCTGGTGGCTGCATGCAGTATTAGGGACATCTCCATACAGCCACGGTACAAATTCACAAAGGATTTTACAGTTCTGTTGAACATTGGTTTCGCCATAAGCACAGAAAGGAAAGAACACAATATTGGCTCGGGCCCTGATTGAAATCGTGCTATGGTTTAGAGCAGGCTTCCTGGGACTGAGTTTGCAGTATATGAAAATGAGCTATAAAAAATGAAAAGTATGTGTGAGAAATGGTAACTGTTTTCTTTCCTATCAGCAAGCCGACCAATACCCATCAGAAGAGTTTGTCAACATTGACAGTAATTAAAAATCGGGCCTATTTGCCACTATTTACTAGAAAGAAGTAAACACCTGATTCAGAAGGAGGTAGATTAAAATTTACAGACACAAGCCTAAAGGGATTACTGCATATTTACAAGGAACACTATGAGGACATCCTAATAATTTGCTGCCCGCAGGTGAGGCATGATAACTGCCAATATGGACAGTCTCATTTTATTACAAGTGTCAGCTTAAAAAAAAAAAAAAGAAAACTAAAAATAAACTAAAAAACATCCTCGTATTTTAAGTCTCTTCATTATCTAGAGTGTGGTTTAAGCAAATACATTTTACTTCACACTTACCATGAGCTAGGAGGGCGAATGCTATGAGTTCTGGCATTTCATTCTTCTCAACAATTCTTCTGTCTTAACACGAGTATTCCCCATGAGCCTCCTGCAGTCTGCCACCTTGCTTTGGAGATCAATGTCACAGTAAAATATGCCACACAATGCAGTTCCTTTCCAGGTATGTTTGTAGCATCACTGCATTAAACTGAATAAGGCCAGGCACAGGAGTGCCAAATGGCTGGCTCACAGACCTTGCAGCCACATCGTCTCATTTGTGCTGAGTTTCCAGGATGTGGACAGCGAGGTTTCTCTCTTGCACCTTTGATCTTCTTTAGACAGCTGGAAGCCTGCCTATGAGTGTAATGGCACTGAAGATATGGTTGTCGCTGACAGTTCTTTCTTTTGATCTTGAAGATCTAAGGCAAGATTGAAGTGGGTGCTGCCAATGCTACAAAACATGTTGATCTTGTTTTCTCTTGTGTAGTCAGGGCAATGCTAGATTCCAATGACATGTGGCCTTGTCCAACCCTGCATTCCCTTGGAGATAAGGAAGGCACTGACTCTGGCTTTCCAAACACACAGACAGAACTGCCTGGATGCTTCAGCCAAAGGCACTGTGAGGAAGAAAGCACAAGAGACAGAACTAAATTCTGCTTGTTCATTCACATCCTAGCACAAGAAAACTCCATATCCAGATATACTGCCTATTAATCTGGAACAGAAAAACAGGGATCAGAATGTCATTTTAGTATTGAGAAAGGGATACAGCACAAATGATTTACAAAATGAGCTTAATGAAGATACACATTTGGTCACAGCTGCTGCTAAGACTAGATTGAAAGGAATCCAAAAAAACAGAAGGAAGTGAGAGCATTAGTAAATTAGAAGGGGAGATTAAGAGCTTGCTTTTGTAAAGAAATCCCAGCGTTGAAGTCCAAAATATTTAATCCCAACTACCAATGACTCTTCTAGACCAATGGAAGGCATCTATCAAAAAACCCCCAAACCCCTGGAGTCTTTGCAGACTGGCAAAGGGCCACCACAAATTTTCTGTGTCCTTCTTGCATTGACCCAGCAAATAAAAGTGCTCATGCTTATGGTGGCTGCTCACATTATACACAAAAATTTCAGAGCTTGGTATAGTCAGAAAATTAGAGACTTTTTAGAGTGACAAGGAATATTACTTACTAAAATCTGTACAGATGGAGCGTTGCATGTCATGTGTGGGAGGATTTGGGTCAATCTTGTTAGACATAATAGGACTTTAATTGTTATGGATGAAAAGATTCAGATCTTAGCGTTATGCAGGAGGATCAGTTCAGGTGTGGTTTAAGCAAATTTACAGGATTTGCAGGAGAGTGAATTAGACTACCGAGACCAACTAGTTAGGAAATTTCAATAATGTGCTGGAATATTTGTAACAGTCCACCTCATCTGGGTGATGTCTGCAAAACATGATTTCCATTATGAAAAGGAATAAATATCAATTGCTATTAGCTTATATAAGACTCAATGGGGCTATCAATTCTCACCACCAAGGCATAAGCTGATCACCAGCTGAGATCAGAAAAAAAAATCTCCTCTACTCCAACCCCATCATGGCTATAGTGTTAGATAATTTACAGTATACTGAGGAAAGGAAGATTAACACCTTGCTTAAAAACATCCAGAACTGGAATGTTAGGCCAGATGGACAATTATCCGTTCTACTAATGCAACTGTTCTACTCTTAAAAATATACTATTGCTCAACAGAAAATCCAAATTATTACTGGGTTTGGTGCCATACTAACCACCTGAACTGCTGTTAAGTGGTTTTACTATGTTCTGTAGATCCTGAGATATCTCAAAGTCAGGATCTCTTCTGCCACCCTCACTAATCACCAGTCCCTAACTAGGGAATAGGCATCCACATTTACCACAGTGAAGCAGTATAAAGATTCCTGAGCTACAGAATGTATAGCCTCGGTCCGAAGCCTTCAAAAATCTGTCTGGATTACAGCACAATACAGTTGTTGCCACTTGCTCCAAATAAAGAGCCTGAATTGTCCAACAGATAAAAGTTGCCTTTTTTTGAGACGAGATGCTCATGTCAAAGAACTTAAAGCGAATGAGGGAGAGCAAGTAGCCAGCCCACATTAAATTATTTTGGCAATGAAACTGATGAAGAAAAACACAACAAAAATACTGCAAAAAACTTTTCCAAATGTTTCTTTGAAAGAATTTGTACACAGCCAAGAAGTGCTGGTTCCACGCCAGATTCCTATGCCAATCTTTTCTTTCTTTCTTTCTTTTCTTTTTATTTTCCAAAGATTTTATCGGTACCTTTATAATTTGAAGGTTTTTGTAAGACAGAGACCATTTCTTGCCAATGACTTTTCCTCTACAACTCTGAAAGGTTTGTTTTTAGTGTTTTACCGTTATTTTAAAGTATTTTAGGTTGTAAGATATTTAGACTTTGCATGACTTAACAGTTCCAAGACTACTAAATGCCTGATATGGCAGTGAAACTGTTAACAGCTTTCTTGTCTACACAGAGAAGGGAAAAGTCACTCTGGTAGAAATGAAAAACATCTATCCGACAGCCTCATGATTGCTCATCTGCACTCGATACTAAGGAAATGAACTGCAGCCCTTGTTTCCTAACATACAATAGAAATGTTTTAAAAATTTCAATTCCACATTTTCAAGATAGGAAAAGCTCTGGTAAGTTTGATTCTTTTAAGCATCATCTCACTGAAGTTATTGCTAATTGTCGGCTATTTCCTTCATATTCCATGAATTTTAGACAACTGAAAGGAGCAATTAGAAGTTTTAAAAAGACAAAACTGAAGCTAAACACTAAAACTTTCAGTTTGCTTTCAGCTACTTAAATTCTTCTTTGATGTTCAGTTGCAATAAGAATTACGTACAATATGTTTTTTGAACTCCATTAAAACTACAGTTCATTAAGACTCTGGTTCAAATTTTGTCCTAATAACGTTTGCCTTTAATTTTGTATAAAATGGGACAGAAGTTTTCAAACCACATTTACTTCTGGGAAAACCATTTTCTTTTACTTAACCTAAAATAAATATCTGCTTACTTCTATTTTATTTGGAAAAAACGTTTTCATAAAAATGCTTGGGAAATATTCAAATAATGTCATGTAACCCAAAACTTTACTAGGATATCCTAGTAGTTTTGGAAACCTCCAAACAGTTCTGGGTTACGTAGTCTACAGTAGACTATGAAATGTATACAATACTGGGAAAGACATCATGTTAACTTTTACCCAATGTGCTAAATGAATACAGGACAAGCAGATATTCATTTCAGAAGACGAAGAGATGAAGTCACGCTACACTTCATATGCACTGAACTTCATCAACATGAATCAGTGCCACAAGGTTTTAGCTGAACTCTGGGTTCCTACACACACCTTTAAGATGTGGCCTCCCTGCTAGTCTCACAGCTTGTTTTGCAAATTGTACGGACAAAGCAATCCTCAGGTAGTCAGGAATGTCTTGGCTACAAACCTTGAGCCACTTGCGAAAACTACTTCTGGGAGATGTATTTACCAGTCTGTAAAGCTGTCCCAGACAACTGAGTTTGCCTTGTCCGAAGCAGTTAGCCATTCCACTTCACAGGACAAAAGACAAATGTTCCTATGTTCCCTTGAGACTGGACTCAAAGCGGTGGAATTCTCCTCCCTTCCCATTAATCTCTGAAGTACAATAAATGACATCTTTCAGGGTTAGGAAAAATATTTTTTACCAAACAAATCCTATTGTTTGTTTGATTCTTGTGGTTTCACAATGCTGGCTGGAGTTCAGGGACAGTAATAACACCATAGGCTCTAAATCAGCAAGTTGGCCAATTTTGAGGCTGCTGTTGCGAGGACACCGAGAAGCCTCTAACCATGCACGCCTTGCAAATAAAGATGGCTATTGCAAAGCATAAACTCTTTCACACACACAAAAAATTCTCAAGAATCAAGAAGGCTTTCATTAACACTGTGTGTGCCAGTTTGAATTCAAGCTCTGTCTAGGATTAGGAATGCTAGTGCAATTCTGCAGCAAATGCTGGAAACCATTCCAGAAGCCTCCCTGTTGCAAGTAAATACAGTAATTGTGTAAATTCAACAAATCTAAACCCAAACTTTTAATTATGCAATAATATAAACTGCAGAAATACTTCCTAAAACTTCCTGTTTACATATGATAATTTTATTGACTAACAGGGGTTCTTCAGGCAAAATCATGTAAGTCCCTAAGCAAACAGATGCGTTTTGAACAGCGTTGGGTTTTTAAAAAAATATAACCGTTCTTGACACAGTCTATTTGCTAGTTCTACACAGTCTATAAAACACAGAAAAGGCCAGTAAGATGCAGAGAAGACCTCCTAAGCAACAGCCTAGCTATTATCTACTTGATTGTAAAGTGGAAGTAGCACACACACCACCCTTTTTCAGGTCTTGTGTTCTTTGTTTCTTTGGCTTTTATTACAGTTGTCCAAAACTGAAACTTTCTGGTTTGGCAAAACAGCCATTTCAATTTTACTATTTGCATTTCCTCATAAGCCGCTATTTCAGCACACACATGAAAGAAGGAATCAACAAATAACACCTAGTAAGATCAAGTGCACTGGCTCTGGATCTACTAGAATACTGGAAGAATGCTGACACCCCCTGAACATCAGGGCCTCCAACAGCATCTTCTAGAATAGGAACCAGGGTAGCCTTTGCCTGAACTGTGCCCACACAAGTGCACAACATGAGACAGTGGCTTGAGTTGGCAGAGAGGCAGCACTAGGTGCAAGCTATAGACAGACAGACAGGAACCAGTCATGGCACCACTGAGCGTGGTAACGTACCACTGTTATGGACAAGATAACCTTATTGCCCTAGAGCACGTGCCAAGGGAGCTAAGGCTGGTGCACACTTTGCTCGCAGCAGCAAACCAGCGCCACCCTCAAGAGCCACCTATACATAAGTACGGCACTTTCAATGGAATATAAGGCCATAAAAAATATTTTAAAAAAAACAAACAGAAGATAGTGCATGTTTTATAAGTAGAGTCAGCACAATAAATACTCATGACCTTCATAACGGTCACATTATGCAAGCATTAGACTAATAAAGAGCTTGAGTCTGCTACTCCCCAGAACATAGTTATTTTTCTAAAAAAATTGTTTGTTTTGGAAGCATTTACTACGCCTGTTGTATTTTTCTGAAACAGAACAACTTTTATTTTATCCTTTATTGGATGCGACATAAAATAACAATCCTAAATAGGTGTGGCCATTAAAAATCATCTGCTATCTTTGGCAAGAGCATGGAAAGTGAGCTCCAGCAAACAAGCTAGGTCCCCAGTGCGGAAAAAAGAATTCTCTCTCTTATCCGCTTCTCAGGTTATTTCAGATATTGAGTTAAATATTAGGCTGATGTTACTTTGTATAATCCCATTCATGATACAACCACACTGATGTATGTTATATTTGGTTCTCTCTCACCTTAAACAGCAGCTTCAGTGACTGGCTGCACTAAGTGAGAACAGGAATTATTTCAGAATGCTACTTGATCCTGCCTTTCCAAATAATTATGCTTAGCAGCATTTGACAAACAAAATTTTTCCAAAAAGCTTCCAAACTTTCAGTACACTGCTCAGTACCACCATTTTAAAAGCACAAACAGAGATAAAACTTAAAACTCCAGGTCTCATTTCTAGCCTTGTTTCCCAGTTACTTACAGAATCAACACCATTCTGTACGTTCTCTCCCTTATCTGCCAAAACACAAGACCAATATCCCTGGGCTGCAATACTCTGTAAAAAGAGCAAGTTCTCCTTCTAATCACTATGTCCATTTGGACACTTAACCTAGCCCTCTTAAATACGTCTCCTAATTTCATCACCTCAGTCTCAGAGACAGAGTTCATTTCAATCATTTTGATTAAGGACAGCACAACTTATGTGGCCATCAGGAGCGTGCTGCGCTGGCCACTTTATACACATTAAGTTAACTGGTATAGACTCTTGTCTTACAAGTCATCACGAACTTCACTCAAATATACTTCCCTTGATTTCCCACCTTTAAATCCATTGATTAATGGATTTAGCTAATTCCAAATCAGTTATTACTGATGTATGGAATCATAGGTTTTGGTAATGAACCTTTTCACTACAAAGGGCCTTCTTAAAAACTCTAATACTTGGGGGGTGGGGGGGACTACAAAAGTCAACTTAAAGGCTTAAGCTGAATTTTGAATTTCTCTAAACTGTCACCTTGCTTCCGAAACTCAGTGGGTAAAATGCATCAGGCTTTGAAACTTCATTCCTCAAGTTGCAGTCAAATTCATATTTTTATGTGTGGCCTCATGCAAGGTTAAGTAACCACCTTTAATTAATTTTGTGTGTGCACACAGCAAAGTGGACAAATGGCCATGCTTTTCAGAAGCAGAATTCCCACCCAAACTGCAAGATTTACAAAAGAACCACGCACATTAGAAAAAAATTCAAGAATGGAGAAATCCTGGAGTAAACCCCTTAACCTAGGACCAGATAGCTAACTGATATGATTGAAAGGATACATGATGTCTCTTCTAACAGAAGTCCCAGACAGTCATATAGTATAAATATGAGGAAAAGTTATCTGAGAAGTCCCTTCCTGTTGCGCTTAATGCAGAACTACCTACCTGTTCATTGCCCACCTTCAGAAAAGTATCTTCCAGACAAATGATTAACAAGGCATCAAAAGCTCCCCTCAAATATATACCAGCTCAAGCCTGACAATAAGCAGCGTCCAGTCTTCCGGTCCCTGGAAACTGTCCTACAGGTAAAATCACAGATGTGCTCATGGACAGACACTGAAAGTGTGTTCTAAGTCTGCATTTATATTTCAATCTGGCAGGGCTTAAGCCAGCTTCAGTTCCAGCCTGGAAATCAGCAGCTTTTCCCTCATGAGAAAGTCCTGATTCTCAGATTAAACACAGGCATATCTAGTATACAACTACACTTGATGACCCCTGCATTTTTCAAGCCAAATCTTTGTCTTTGCTACATCATATCTCTTCTTCAGTAGCAAGGGGAAATTCTTCACTGTTCATTGACATCTGGCATTCACTTGTAACCTACAGGCACACATAATGACAGATCTCAAGAATGAGATGATTTAATACTAAAGAAAGTTACTGCTATTAAAAAAATATAAACAAAATCGCTTCCTGAAATCTTCGCTTGAATACAGGCTTATGCTAGCTATTGGCCTACCGGACAAAACTTGCTAAATTAATTCTAATTAAAGCTTAATAAAAGTCTGGGATAGGTACTGAATTTTTGATGACAGTTTTAAGTTTTGAACTGTATTCTACATAATTTTGTGATATGTAAATAGTGTAAGCTTGACATCATCATATATAGGAAGAAATACAGAGCACCTTGTATCTACTCATGATTTCAATCCATATGAAGCTGCTGTTCTTTGTTTCCAATTTTTATCATCTCCCGTCCTTCCTTTTTTTCATCCTCTGGCCACAGATTTTAATACAATCTGTGAGTTTAATACTCAGGCAGATTATTTGCCCTGCTGAACTGAAGTCAGAGAAATATACTGACTAAAAATCGCTTCCAAATTTCTCTTTCCTTATTAGCTGACATAGCTTTCTTACAAAGATATTAATTCATTTTACAAAGACCTGTGAATTACAGCACTTCAAAAAGTCCCCTTTGCAACAAAGTATCAGTGCTTTAAATAATTGTTACTGAAGAAACATTAGCTAGACAGAAAGGTAAAACTTTGGCTGTCTGTTCAACCAGGATAGTTTTGCCTCCTCACAAGATTTAGTTGCTGTGTTTCTTCTGGAGAGTGGTAAAAGCACTGTGGAAGCTCTGAAAGGATGGCAGTATCTTTTTTTGGCTGAGCTAACTGCTTCTGTAGACTACATTTGCTAACTGTTCTAGCAGAGGTTAGAAGATTGCCTGGAATGGCTTGGAAACTTTGCGCTAAATTAGAGACTTTAGGTGAAGAAAATAATGTCATGATAATCAGAAAAACATTTGCATCCTTAGTACACGACACATTACTTGTTGAGAAATAAAAACTGCAATTTAAAATTGACTTATATTTGCTCACATGACTGTAAGAGAGAGCATATTTCTATTTCATCATTCATAGCCAGGTATGGCTTATCAAACAATGAATTCAGTGTTGCTTTAATGATTTCTCTCTGAATATACAAGAAGTTGCACAGATATTTCTGTACTCCAGAAAACGGGAGAACATCTGAAAACCAAGGCAACAGCGAGGAATCAGAGCAAACACCAACATTATTTTACTCCTACTTCATTGATATTGTCAGCCAATATCTCTGGTAGCATATTATCCTGTTCTCTGCAGTCAGTGCTCAAACAGAATATAGAGACAACAACAGCCACAGAACTGAATGTAATTCTTCCTTATGCTCACAAATCTTGCATTTACACGAGCTGCACTAAATAGAACCTGCTTGCACTAGCTTTGTAGCTAAAGACAAATTGTTCACTTGAGGAGGAACTCCACCTCTCCAAAAGCATAGTCCCCATCTGCTCTAGTGTAGGCTGCCACTTAAATGACACTCTCCCTATGCCAAAGCTAAATCCAGCAAACACTGCTCCAGATCCACCCTCCCCACTAAAAACTAACCTGGCAGAAACTCTCCCATACATGAATGAAGGGTGTACTGAGCAGGGTAAACTCAGCACTGACTTAGGTCTACAGTTCCAACAAGATTTAAGCAGTTTCCCCTTCTTCAGACCTGGATAAGCTCCGATGGCTAACTCCCTTGTTACAGACACCCCACCACCACCAGAAAACAAAGTCACTCTTTATACGGACTCACAGCTGTTCTGTTAGCCAAAACACCAGCCAAGACAGTATTTAGCACAGTTCAGTGGAGCAAATTAATCAGAATAAAACTCCCCTTCTCTCCATCAGTTCCTTTCTCCATTGCTGATCACACAGAAGCGAAGAACATGTAAGTGCAAATGATTTGCCTCAAAATGTTTTCTGTCACACTGCTCATTTTGGATTCTCCTTGTTCAAGTCAGCCTCAAGTTCTCAAAAGTGCCTGTTCATGCTCGTTTGCCAAGGTCCTAACCAATGTTTTATGACTTGGTAGATGCTTCTGCCTTCCTAGATTTGGCATGATTTTTGTAAGTGATCTGATCTCTTTCCCTGCCAACCTGTGGTGAGTCCAGACCCTCCTTAACAACATGTCTGCTCAGTTTCAAAGAAAGCTAAAAGCAGGATTAAAACCACCTACAATATCAGTAGTTGTATCAAAATATAAAGGTGATGCAATTAGAAACATGTTATTGCTGCGCACACATATAAGCGTATATAAATATCCTGAAACTATTCCTTCCTAACTTTATCAACATATACATTGTCAGGCCTTGAAAGTTTATGTTGATAATTTCTCAATAGTAATGATTAACTTGCTCAATAAATTAGATGTTGCATTCTCCTTTTGCACTTGCATATAGCATTTTTTCAGTCTTGAATTGCAAAGAACTAGAGTGATGTGAACTATCTCATTTTCCCAACTGGAGCTTGGATCCACATGTCTGGCTCTGTCTTGGAGCCATTCTTGCTTTAACGGACAACAGAACGTTGTTACAAGGCCCACTCAAGCCCACAATGGGTACAGCACAAATTGGAATCTCCTGCTTCAGCTGCCATAAAAACTATACATTTTCCTATGGTGCGTTGGTCAAGAGTCAGCAGCTGTCTGTTTTCAAAAAGAGCATTTAAAATGACTGTAGATTTTTGTTGCCATACCTCACATTTTTAATGTTGATGCTATTAGAAAAAAATTATGTGAACAAATTTAAGCTTGCATGGGAAGAAATCAGCCCCCTCTTACTTCATCTGGTGAAGGAATTCTTGAGCTGTATTGCTATTTTGAGAAGTTTAGAGAACTAAAAAAACCCCCACCCTTCAATACTGTGAATTAGAAAAGCCTTAGGTGTCATATAATACTCATGACAGAGAAACCAGGGTCATACATGTGTGATTGTCAAAACACTAGTATGGGTTAGTACTGTTTCTAGGATTTCATTCGAATAGTATATGAGAGATTTTAACTTTCTGTTTATACTGAATGTATTCAGCAGCCACAGCCAGGGAAGGAAACCCTAAGTAGTAACCTTGGGAGCGTGATTTGGGCCCCATTTATTACTGAGGTAATAACGAACAAGTGGGTACTGGCGAAGGTAAAACAGCAGACGGGAATAACACCATCTCTACAATCGCTGGCTCTCCGGCTGTTGTTAAAACTAAAGCAGCGTGTACCAGTTTCATTAGTCATTTTCTCATCATAATCCCTAAATGAGTTTCTTGTGGGCATTTATACCACATAGGCCTGTGTGTGAATCCCATGCGGGTTTCAGCAGGAGCTAGGAGATTAGCTACTCAGGACAGCCACAGCCTAACGCATTTTTAGGCCTAAAATGAAGGGGCCTAGAAAGTTTAGGACTAGCGAGTTCCTGTGGATCATTTGATTAATAGCAATTTTGAACTCAGGAAAAAAAAAAAAATCTCTTCTAGGTGTCAAAATGCTTTCACAGTTTCGAGTTTATAAAATAAGGTCCCATCACTGTGTAAAGTACCAGGCAATAATGATTTTGCTGGTCTTTCCCAAGGCAGAGATTTTTGTTTACACATTTAGACTTTGTGAGACACCTGTGTAACATATTTATTAAACTGTGACACACTCTCCTCCTTCAACAATTCCTTATTGAAAGATAAGTGCTTCAAATTTAATGGTTTTGCCACTTTTACATAGTCATTACACCCTGATCTGTCACCTCTAATACGACTTCTAGGCAGGTATTCTGAAGACGACTGAACTGATTTGTCTCTGACCATGTATTTAAGAGCATTCTTCCACTCCGTACATTTGCTGTTTTCTCTGTTTTATCCCTCTCATTTATCTCCCTACTGCCTTCTTCACAGCCTCTTCTGTTTTTTTACAAGCTCTGTAATAGCAGCTTCTCTTCAGGTGATTGGGATGTGTGTGTCCACACATTTTAAGATGACCTGAGCCTGGGAGCTGAGGAGACTGGACCTGAGCTCCCAACCACCCTTTGGGCTGTGCATCCACCCACCATACCAGTGGCTGCTACCCCTCAGCTGCAACAGCTGCTAAGACCCCTCTCCATCTCCTGTCACAGGCAGGCAGGAGGTGGCAGGGAGATGGGCAAATGGCTGTTGCCCAAACCAAGCCCAGAGCCTCAGGAGACTTGGGCAGGGAGGCTCCACATCAGCCCTGCTTTTCTCAGCTCTCAGCAGTGGAGAGGACAGCATCAGGATCACCCCTCTGCAACTGCTCCTAGCTCCCCATCAGGCTTGGTCTCATGTCCCCATATCAGCCCCCTCATCAGGATGTCACCACACTTACTGTGCCAGCCACACACACCAGGAGAAAAGCATCTACATACATTTCTCTGCTACTTCCCTAGCTGTGGCAGCAGCTTTTACAGAAGGCTGCTCCTTGCTCAGCAAATTAGTACGCATTTTTCTTTGCACAGAAGCTCATGAAAAAAAGTCTTACTCATGGTATCTGTGATTTTCTTCCAAATCTGTGGTTCTTTTCTAAGGCCTCCTCACAAAGCATAAGAAACCAACACTGTCAAATTACTTGCTAAACTTAGAATCGGAAGGACTTGGGTCATCATGCTCATGGGAGCAGTGGGAGAAGCAAGAATGCGTAACTTGTTCTGAAAGTGGCAAGAGGGAACTCGGATCACCAGACTGAGCAAAGCAGGAGCGCATGTTGCATTTCCCATGGGAAATGGGAGACTGAAAAAGTGAAGAAAAAGGGTATTGTGTTTTTTGGGGGGGGGATGGGGAGTGGGTGGGGGGAGAGACATCTTCGTTCTTCCACTTTGTTCAGTGAGGCAAATTACATTGTACCAAGACATACATAGGATCCATATTCCGTGTTGCTCAGTACATAGGTCCATCAGGTTTGCACTGATGGCAGGCATACAGCTGCGTTTAAATCTTCCTTATGCACCAGGGTAAAAGCAGAACCTGTCTTCCCACCATGAGAAAGCAGTCCTGCCTCCTGAGAGGTGGCCTTCAGTGGGGATTATAAAGCAAGCTGTATGACACTTGGCAGGTTAGAGTAGCGTTTTCGGCTTTGGGTGCTAGTGCAGCTCCTTGACACAATTTGTTGTGATACACTACTGTTCTCCAGGCTCATTTCAAACTGTTCTAGTCCCACCTGTTTTAACCTAGCCACATACAATGTTATGCAGGGCTCTAATTTCAAAACAGCCCTGAATACCACAAGCAGGTCCAGCTACTTCATGCCTACCCTTCCTTGGGGCTCCTTCCCATCAATCTAGTTAAACTGCAAAGAGTTCAAGTTTTTCATTAGTATTTCCTCAAAGCAGATTCTCTTTTCATCCCCAGTAGCTGTGGTGGTAGCATAACCTATTATTACAGTGCCTTTAGCCTCTTTATGTCTTTCTTCTATAGAATCACGATACATTTTGTTTGGGTTTTGTGTTTATACATTAAGCTACTGCACTTTTAAAACTGTAGTCTTGTGTCTTTAATATTATTAACTATCAGAATTACTTTAAAATTTAGCCTAGGTAAAGAAAACAAAAATTCAATATTCAATACTAAAAATGAATACAAAATTAAGACATTTATCTCAGGTAGTGTAACCTTGAGCATTTGCTCATACTTTTTGATTGCACTCAGAAATAAACACCCACAAAAGCATTATTATTTCAAAAGATGTGAAAAAGATATAGCTATTTTTCTTACTTCCAGCACATAGATGTACATCTTCCCCCTGCAGTCTCTCTCCATCATCTGAGGAACTGAATGTCTATACGCACAGTCAGCTACCACACATGCAGCTGCTCCCCCTATTTAGGAAATTTCCAGGGACAGGTGCTTTGAACCAGTCTGGATTGCAATCAAAGACAGCTGTACTAACTTAAATCACTTGTTACAGTGTAAGAGCAACGGCAAGTTTATCATAGATGAGTCTGCTTTTAAGTACCTTGTTGGCATGTCTGTAAGACTTCAAATGCAGGCTTTTCTTCAAACCATAGATACTGAGAGTCAGGATAACTATTTATCTTGAAAACTGTAACTGTAGGTCAAAGCAGAGTTTAGTAATTCAGAATCCTTGAAAAAGGAGGAGTCAAGGCTGACCACAACCCCATTTTTCTCTAGAGGGTAATGGTTACACTAGAACCAGCTTTTTTTTTCTTTTCTTTTAATAATTCAGACTCTAAAAAAGAGCATATTTCCCCTCCTTATATGCCAAAGATTCTTAGAGTCTAACTATTGTTTTTCAAAGATACTTCTGTAAATATGATTTCAGTCAGCTTAATGACACTCAGTAGATCTTTCTACAAACTGGCTTAAAACTAATTATCCATGCCTGTGTCTGTTTCACAGTCTTTTTAGTCCCATATTGATGACCACCTGGTACCGCAATCAACTGTCATTGGACCTTGTTCGCCAGAAAGCCGTGACATGGATCGCTGACACTGCCCTACAACCAGTTTACAATAACAAAGGAGGGAACAGCGATAGATGAAGAGACTCTGATGTGCACCACTTTATGCACCTTATTCCATTAGTGGGGCTTCCAGGTGTACCAACACAAGAGGAAATGCTGGGAAGTGGGGGAGGTTAGTGTAGAACTCTGGAATAAACTTGGGAAGTGGGGGATGCAATCAAGCCAAGGAGCACCGAGCAGGTGACAGAACACCAAGAAACATGGACAGCACAGACAGCAGGTGACAGAAAAGCAATGTGATGAAATCTTGTCTGTCATCAAAGTGGAGGTCTGCAACAACCTCAAGGCTCTTGACAGTATGGAGATCTAAGGTGAATTTGCTGGATGTACATTTTCTTTAGGAATAGGAAGTGGATGTTCCCACTATCTCTATGGCCGGATTTGTGTAAAAGTGCTGATATGAAAAAGCACCTTTCTCAGATTTAGGGATAATAGGAAAAGGGGTAGGAGCTTTCTGCACAAACCATTTTTCTCTAGACCTGATTTGTCTCAATGCTTAACATATTTAAGAAGTTATAACGATACTGCAACTACTCTGTGTTTTTAGTGCAATGGTATCTGCTTATGAAGTTTATCTGAATTATAACTGATGCTTTTCCTGAAAAAGATTTCCCACTGCCTGCACACAAATCTGTACTCCTCTCCCTTCTAAAGACTTCAAGTGTGGTATGATCAACCTGTCTTTCCGTGTCAAGAAGCTACATTTCCAATGACCCTCTTGGATTACGTGTTTTCAAGTGTTCAAAGTCTGCTGTCTTACTGATGTAAGACCCATCTCTGCAACACACCAGAACTGTTTTCTAAAGCAAAGACCAAAAAAATATGTACCTTTTAAGGACAATTTCCACACCAAACTCAAGCTCCATGTTACTATTTTCTCAGCAGTAGACCCAGGGTAAGATCTTTCATCCCCATCACTCATTCCTGACTTTGGTAGCAGATTTAGCATTTTTTATGGGAATGATTCTGTCACGGTACTGTTAATGAGATCTACTGAAAGAGCCAAATAAAACAGGTTGGCTGAGTCAGGAAGAAGGAGTTCTGAGTTTTTTCCCTTTTTTAACTGATCATTTAGCAATCTGGGTATACTCAAACTGTTGAATCAGCCCAACTGAGGGGACTGGTAACAGCTCAGAAGTCATGATGGAAAAGGGTTTGGCACTGTGATTCTTAAACTAGTTTGGTCACCAAAGAGTCGTAGCATGGATATACAGTTTCTTTCACACTTTTGTAATATAGAAAGAAACTGTGCCTCAGACAAAATAATGGATAAAACTGTAATTTATATTCATAGGTTTTACTATGTCTCTGTAGATTTGTGTCGTTCACTCACTGTTCCCTATAAATTACATTTCAAAATGCAGTTGGGCATGCAAATAGGATCTCTAGGGGGAGCTAGTAGCACAGCTTACAGATAGCATTAGGTGAAGCAAGCAAGATATTACTAAAGATATCATTACTTTTTAACTGTAATACTACCCACCTCTACATAAAAAGATACTGTGGTAGATTTCTGTGGCTGAGAGCTGCACAAAATGAAAAAAATCAAATCGAATACTTGCTATTTTGAGATTTAAACGTATATATTCAAGTAGCAGAATGATGGCGCTTCCCAAAAGTCTGTGAATATCTTCTATTTATTGCATTGTGTGTACCATGGGATTAACCTGAAGAATACCATTTAAAAAACCCACTAAAATGCAATTATTTCCTGTTAAAGGTCAGTGTTAGCAACATATATTGGTGCAGAATTGCCCCTCTGCACATCCCAAGTGGCAAGGATACAGCTGCCTTAACATAGGCAGCTAGCACTCGCTTGAACGTTCATCCCCTCACATTACTGCTGCCCTGTTAGCACCTGTACTGAACAGTGTAGATTCTTTCCAATCATACATCACAATTCTCTCCTTCAACCACATGCATATTGTGTCTAACCTGTGATTAACAATTCACAGGCATCTTTATCCCTGACATTACTGTTTACAGGCCACCATTTCCAGGTGAGCCCAGATCACAATCTGGCTACTACTGCAAGAGCTCAGAAACCAAGTTCTGGATGTGGCACAGCACCACTCACCCTGTACTGTAAAAGCATGAGCTTTACACAGCAATAACCCTAAAAGACCTCATTACATAGCAAGCTGCTCTCAAAAGGTCTTTCGTAATGTAAAATATCTGTATGCAGTACTCTTCCTCAGAATGTGATGAAACAACATAGAAATGCCTAACAGTCAGTTGAACTCAGGTGTCTGGCTTAGAAATATACTTTGTACAAGTGCCAGAAAGTCCATGAAGTATACAGAGGAAGAATCCCAGTAATTGTATGAATCATTTTTTACTGGAGCCTCAAACTAAGTAACATGCAACGGGATCTACAGCATGCTCTCTGCAGCAGGTGAGAGTTACGTATTAAGGCCTGAAGTCAAGACTTAAATTGAACTGTGGGGAGAGGGGTGGCTGTGACTGTGTACAGTGCTTCTCAGTGCTAATTGAACTATAATTTAGCAATAGGCACAAATGAAGAGCAGGATGGAAAGGCATAACAGCTGCTATACAACACTTTTCTTAGCATCTCAGTTGTATGCAGTCCCCGTAAGCAAAAAAATCATCAGATTTATCTCCTGACTTGATAACTTCATTCTCTCTCTCTGAAATTTTTCGAAGTCTTATCTTGCTACTCTTTCAATCTCTCTAAAATGCTGCCATTATGCAGATGCTGCACTGGGGCCAGACTTTCAAAGCTGTTTTGCATATCCCTAGTCCCACTTGTTGCTTTGTTCTCTTCCCTGCTTTTTTCGAACCACCTTCCACGTTATGTGTTATTTCATTCTTCAGTTTTGCTCTCTCCCTGATAGGATATATTCATCCTGCATGTTTCTAAATAATTAATACTTCAGTACATGTAGCATTTTGTAATATATTTTTCATTCTTGCACCATTCCAGGAACTTTATTAGCATAATGGTAGGATAGATGCATATTGAACTAGAAGTTGATTTAATGCAGTGTTCTCAGTTCCTATCGTAAGGGCACAGTTGAATTTCATTAGATATTAAGAGTAAAGCTGCTGGTATATGCTGTCATTTTTTGGTTCTTTTGAAAACAAAAATTAGCATTGAAAATGCTGAGAAGAGTAAATTACTCAGCGCCTTGGCACCAGAGATATTCACCTACCAGGACTCAAGGTAGGTCAAGTCCCTCATCTATACTGGTTTACTCTGGATTACCTTGGTATCTGCTTTAGTGATATACCATGCAGCGGGATTCTTTCCACACACAACTTTGTCGACACCAGCAGCCAAGTGGTGTGTGCTTTTGCGCAGCAACGGTTCACTCAGATTGGATTCCCCCCAGCCAGAACCAGGGCTGGCACTGAATCACTACCACAGAGTGGCAGATCAATCCTAAAGCCATTCCTGAAGAAATTTTCATTCAACACATCAGTGCGACCCCATATCTAGAGGTCATGACACACCAGTGCTGAATCTTCCCCTGACCTCAGGAGCTTTGGACTTTCTTTGTTTTGTTTGTTTCTTTCAGGGCACAGTTTTTTGCCTGGTGGAAATGTAATAAAAATAGTGGCCAAATAAAGATTTTTGGTTGCTAATTCAGATCACAGAATTAGGCTTTAATGTTGTTCAGTTACTTATTCAGTGGCTTTGACTTATGACAAAGTGACAGATAAAATGTCTCAACAGAGTAGAAGCTGATGGTGATGCTAGGTCATGATAAGGTAGTAGCTCATGGACCTCTCATGGACCTTTTAAACCAAAACAAGGATGTGATTAAAGAAGTCCTTCACATGTTAGTGAATCTTGTTTTAGCTTTGGAACAACCCTATAGTAGTGGAAAGGTGGCACAAGAGTGAAGTCTTTCTTTCCCCTTCTGAGAAACCTACGTGTCGTGTCACATACTGCTAGACCCCAATGGGAACCATGACCAAGCTGTAGCAGTTGGCTGCATGTACAGCCCCTGCAGAAGATGGCAGTGCCCCAGCCTAGCTAAAATCTTGCACCAGTTTCTCTGTACAGGACGCAAGAGGCTCCAAAATGCACTTTCAGTGTTGGCATCTCAATGATGTTTAGATAGCTCCACCTTGCTGATAGCTTGACAAGTGCATGCTTCACCTTGCAGCACCATGATGAAAAGACACACTCAAATTGTTGTCAACAGTCTGCCACCCACTGTCTAGGTATAACCTCATTGTCCACCATAGACGTGGATACGCAGGTTCTGCCATGGTGCAGACTATCATCATGAGGATGTGTATTGCCTTCTTATTCTGAATTCTGGAGCTGGTGCTCCCCACCCCCTGCCCTAAGCACTGCACAGACTGACAGGTCTGGCACAGATTTTGCTGTTCACATGAAATAAAGCAAGCTGTAAGGCCATATATTCAAACTATGTGGAACCCTTGCTCTGAGGCATACATACGTTTGCATAAAGCCATTAACTTATTCACAACATTTGATCGAAAACTCTCACTAGTCTTCCTAAAACAGAATACCACATCTCAAGGATTAGGATCAATCAGACCATTGATCTCTGTAGCCACAGCACTGTCCTGAGCACATGGTGGCAATTAAAGGTCTTCATAGTAAGATCAAAGAGAGGAAGACAGAAAAGGTGAGTTTCCCTAATTCTCAAGAGACTGAACAGGCTGCAGAACAGACCAAAAGAAAAGAAAGCTTTGGCTAGAGACACATGAGTCAGAGGCCGGCTGCTTCTGAGCGGGGCACAAAGATGACTGCTTTGCATTGCCTGTTAGATGGAAACATATGGTGTGAACCCAGGGCCAAGGGCTGGCATGCACTTCACTGCTGGAAAATGCGTAATGGGGACATAAAGTCCTCAGATCTAAATATTTCTCATGAAATTGAGGACAGGTCACTCCCTTCATTGCCTAATGTATAGGCACCCTCTGTGATACACTGTCAACTGTTCAATCAGCACACTACTCTTACTTTAAATATTGAGTTTTTGGATTATTTTTAAACAGAAAGGACTCCACTGGATGTACCAACTGAAGTACATATAGCAGAAGGAACACAAGTTTCATCCAGTGCAGCTTACATGCATCCATCATCTCTGGGGAACAGAAGAGTTTATTCTTCAACTTCATTTAGATAGGCAAACTGAGTGTAAAGGATTGGTAGATTTCTTGTAGGATAACCTAGTATATATTACATATTTTTTGGAAATTATCAGTGGTCTACCTATTTTGCATCTTAGAACAAATCCCAGACTAGTTCTCCAGTACCTGTGGGTAATCCACATTTTCAGTTTTTGATGATTATTTATTTCTATTGATATACTAAAAATAAACAAAATTTGCTTATTTCTAAATAGATCTCAAACTCATTTCAATGCAGTTTCTATTAGCAAAGGATTTAACTAAATAGCAAAGGCATCCATCAGAAACCTCAGCTGTCTCCCCTTCAGAGCAGCACAGTTGATGAAAAGGTACTCTTTCATATATGCTTGTAGAAATAAAATATTTGTCTCATCTTTTCAGTACTCAATCATGATCACCTTCATCTTCACTGCTGGTGAAGTGGACAGACCTGGAAATCGGTTCTGCTTGATTTCTGACAGTGCCAATGAGTGATTTCATCTTATCTGAGCATCACCCCTTACTTTTCCTAGCTTTGTAGCTATCTTGAATCATTTCCTTCTATTCTGTGGTTTCACCAAAATTAGAGAAATTGAAATGCTTTGAAGGATCAAACTTAAAGACACTTGCACTGATGCTTACAGTTACAAAGGTTAGAAAAACAACTGTGCCATCTATGTGGCACTCGTGAAAAATTCTTTGTGGTAGGAAGCGACACTCAGGTTTCTTTCCCTTCCTTCCCACCTGCTCTGGTTTTGTTGTCTTTCTGACATATCTTTATTAACTCGTCAATAGTTTGAGAGAAAGAAAAACCATTGTGTTTTTTGGTCACAAGGTCAAGAGCAGTATTTTTCTCTTCTTCTTTATAACAGATTTGCAACTAACTTTTTGTGGCTGTAACTTTCTGTACTTTAACCATAACTCTCCTGCACAAATGTTGCAAGAATCAGAATGCTTCTTAACAAAAGCCACAGAAGATAGGAGAGGGCTGCAAGAGAGAACCGTTTCAGTACTGAGGCACAAGCTACCCTCCCTCTGAGATACCCCATGCACTTCTTTTCACTTCACACACAACCCCTTCTTAGGCATTAAACTAAACTGTACATTCAAAGCTTGCATGTTCTACTTTCTTTTCCTACAATTCTGGAGCAGTTTCTGCCTCTGTTAGATGGGTCTCCAGTCCACTCAGAAAGTTATAGCAAATGCTTATTGAACAGAGAAAGTGAAACATGCTTAATATTCTCAACATGCAGCTAGCCAGAGAAACGGGAAAAGCAAGCTGATTTTCTTATCTTACACAGAACCAAAGAGAAAAAAAATCTTACCAAGACTGAAAGACTGAGGTCTGTTTTGTCTAGGGATGGGAGAAATGAGAGGACTGCCCTAGTGAGGCCCCATCTGGAGTACTCTGTCCAGTTCTGGGCTCCCCACTTCAAGAAAGATGAGGAGCTGCTGGAGAGCGTCCAGCAGAGGGCTACAAGGATGGTGAGGGGACTGGAGCATCTCTCTTACGAGGAGAGGCTGAGGGAGCTGGGCTTGTTCAGCCTGAAGAAGAGAAGGCTGCGAGGGGACCTAATATATACTTACAAATATCTCAAGGGTGAGTGTCAGGAGGATGGGACCAAGCTCTTTTCAGTGGTGCCCAGTGACAGGACAAGGGGCAACGGGCACAAACTGAGGCACAGGAAGTTCCGTCTGAACATGAGG
>Ga0065711_1003422_pt1 | contig 30378 bp, 22 predicted proteins | sample Hoacrofraction12_FD_59098 | JGI IMG/M metagenome (GOLD analysis project Ga0065711, IMG submission 59098) | Hoatzin crop microbial communities from Cojedes, Venezuela - Epithelial fraction 12 v2 (version 2) | ecosystem: Host-associated > Birds > Digestive system > Esophagus > Crop | place...
GACAGCAGACAGTGAGACCAGCCGCAGGACAGGGTCAGCCAACGGTTCGTCCGGCAGGACAGCAGACGCTAAGACCAGCCGCAGGACAGGGTCAGCCAACGGTTCGTCCAGCAGGACAGCAGACAGTAAGACCAGCTGCAGGACAGGGTCAGCCAACGGTTCGTCCGGCAGGACAGCAGACAGTAAGACTGGCCGCTGGACAAGGTCAGCCGACGGTTCGTCCAGCAGGACAGCAGACAGTAAGACCGGCCGCAGGACAAGGTCAGCCAACGGTTCGTCCGGCAGGACAGCAGACGGTAAGACCAGCCGTAGGACAGGGTCAGCCAACCGTTCGTCTGGCAGGACAGCAGACCGTAAGACCAGCCGTAGGACAAGGTCAGCCGATGGTTCGTCCAGCAGGACAGCAGACCGTAAGATCGTCCGCAGGACAGGGTCAGCCGACGGTTCGTCCGGCAGGACAGCAGACAGTGAGACCAGCCGCTGTTGCTGGCGGTACGATGGCAGCTGCCGGTATCGCTGCCGCAGCAAATCAGCACGCAGCCGAAGCCCGTGCAACAGCTGAGGCTGCCGATAATTTCGCATCAGAGTTCTTCAAGGATGAGGATATATTCGCTGACAACACTCAGCCCTCAGTAACTGCTAATGCCGGTCAGACCGTTCAAACACCGGAACCGGAACCGGCGACAGAGGAGGTGTTTGAGGATATTTTCGCTGACGATGAATCTTTGCAAGACCCGTTCGCTTCTCTTGAAGGCGCAGACGTGTTTGGCGATGCTGACATGGCAGAGATAATAGAGGAATATAAGGAGCAGCAGGCTGCACATCAGTACCCACAGCATCCACAAGGCCAAGTTCATCAGCATCCATATTCTCAGGAGCAAACGGCTCAGCCATCGCAAGTGCATCAGCCAACTGCCCAGCAGGCTCAAGTTCATCAGCAACCTCAGGCTCAGGTTCATCAGCAGCCGCAAGCCCAGGTTCATCAGCAACCTCAAGCTCAGGTTCATCAGCAACCGCAAGCTCAGGTTCATCATCAGCCGCAGTCTCATCCTCAATCATCTTTCGAGGCTCAGCCGGCTCAAGCATATCAGGAGCCAGTTTATGAAGAGCAACCAGTTTATGAGGAGCAGCCGGCAGAGCCTGTGCAGCCAACCACTCAAGCCCGTGTAATCCGTGCAGATGTGGATGATGATGAGCCTACAGGCACAGACATTTACGATGAGGACAACAGCTTCAGCGAAGAGTATGAGAATAAGGGCGGCAGAGACTGGCTCAAATGGCTCATTTACTCATTGGCAGCCCTTGCCATTTTCGCATTAGGATATTATTTCGGTATGAAAGACGTGCTTGGTTTCAACAAGAACGTTACTCCCGAGCAGGCGGTGGAACAGATAGAGGAGCAGGAGGGCGATAAGCGTCATTCACGTTTGGCATCTCCCGATGCGCCTTCAGTGAAACCCGACCAGGTGAAAGAGCGTATTTCTGAGTCGGCAAATGGCGATATCGAACAGGAGGAGACAGCAGAGCCGAAGGCTGAAAAGAAAGCAGCAGAGCCAGAAGCTACGTCAAAGACTCCCGATGCTCCCGATGCTCCTGCGGCTCCGGCCCCAGCAGCAAAAGACAAACCGGCAGCCCCTGCAGCCCAACCCTCCACGCCTGGTTCTAATGAGGCGGCACCGGTATCGGATGCCAATACCGCAAAATATAATAAGAATGCGCGCGTGCGCACAGGAGCATACAACATTGTAGGTGAGGATTATGTGGTAACGGCCCGTGAAGGTGATAACCTCCAGAAAATCGCCAAGCGCACTCTCGGCGCAGACATGGACTGCTATATCGCGGTATTCAATGACATGACAGAAAACCAAGTGCTCACGACAGGGCAGAAGATAAAGATTCCAAAATTAAAATGGAAGAAGAAATAAAATGAAAAAGGTTGCAACCCAAAGAGTTGCAACCTTTTTCTATAGTAATTCTTCAATTCCCGTGGGCTGTTTTTATGGAGGCTTTTTTAGGACAAACCCGACCCAGTCGGGGCAGCTCCTGCCGGAGAGACTGTTTCTTTAGGTCAAACCCGACCCAGTCGGGGCAGCTCCTGCCGGAGAGACTGTTTCTTTAGGTCAAACCCGACCCAGTCGGGGCAGCTCCTGCCGGAGAGGCTTTCTTTAGGACAAACCCGACCCAGTCGGGGCAGCTCCTGCTGGAGAGGCTTTCTTTAGGACAAACCCGACCCAGTCGGGGCAGCTCCTGCCGGAGAGACTTTCTTTAAGTCAAACCCGACCCAGTCGGGGCAGCTCCTGCCGGAGAGGGCGCTTTTATTGTAATTCCTCAATTCCCGTGGGCTGTTTTCTTTTCAGCACTGTGATTTGGAAGTCTTTGCCAGGCACGATGCCGTATGAGCGCAACACGTGCTCCACCGTTTTCTTTGCCATTTCCGGGTGGTTGTTTTCCTCGCTCAGGTGGCAGAGCCAAACGTGTTTTAAATTTTGTGTGGCATTTTCCGCTATTGCCTTTCCGCAGTCAGTGTTGGAGAGGTGTCCTTTCAGACTGAGTATCCTCTGTTTCAGGAATTCCGGATAAGGTCCTTGTTTTAGCATTTCCTCGTCGTGGTTGGCTTCCATTACGAGGTAGTTGGCTTTGCCGATGTATGTCTTCATCTCGTCGGTAACATGCCCCACGTCGGTCATGATGCAGAACGTTATGTTTTCATACTCGATGCAATACCCCACGTTGTCACGGCTGTCGTGTGGTATCTCGAAAGCAGTTATTTTAAACGGTCCCACCTTGAACGGGCGGTTTTTTTCTATTCCTTTGCGGTGTTGTGGTGTAACCTTTTTTGTTACGCAGTAGTTGCTCAATATCCCCTCGTGCACCTCTGGGGTGGCATACACGTTGACATCGTATTCCGTGCTCATCATTCCCACCGCCTTTATGTGGTCGGCATGGTCGTGAGTGACGAGAATAGCGTTTATTCTGTCGAAATGGAGCCCGTATTCACGGAAGTCCTTTTTAAGAGTTCTTATTCCGAGTCCTGCGTCTATTAGTATGCCATCCGTTTCAGTGAAGAGGTAGTAGCTGTTTCCGCTGCTCCCACTGCCGAATGATATGAATCTAAGCATTTTTAAGTTGTTTTTTTCTGAATGCAAAGGTAGTGCTTTTTTTCCTATTATAGGGTATTAGTTAGTTTGTTTAACTAACATTTAACATAGTTTTCATCAGAAAGGCATTCCCACGGCGAAATGGAAAGCGAAATCGCGGCTGAGTTTGGGATGTATTATCGGCCAGTGTTCCTCGTTGGTTTCGTATGCCGGGTTGACTGCTTTCATACCCATGTCGAAGCGTATGATGAAGTAGTTGAAATCGAGTCTGATGCCTAATCCGTATGATGCGGCGAGCTGGCTAAGGAAAGTGTTGAATTTAAATTGTCCTCCCTCTTGCTCTTCGTAATTCCTTAGTGTCCAGATGTTTCCGGCGTCGATGAAGAATGCTCCGGCGAATTTCCAGAAGAGTTTTGTGCGCCACTCTGCGTTGAGGTCTATTTTCATGTCTCCCGTTTGGTTGATGAAGTCTATGGCCCCGTCTTTGCTTTTATATTTTCCCGGTCCTATGCTTCTCACGCTCCATCCTCTGAGCGAGTTGGCGCCTCCGGAGAAATATCTTTTCTCGAAGGGCAGTATGGTGCTGTTGCCGTATGGGTATGCGATGCCGAAAGCGGCGTGCAGTGCGAGGGTGTTGCGTGTGTCGAAGCGCAATAGTTTGGTGTAGCTGATGTCTCCTTTCACATATTGTGCGAAAGCTATATTACATAATGTGTATTCGCCTCTTTCATTTTTTTTCGCTTTCATCAGTGCCGCTGCTCCGCTGAGGATGTTGCCCGATGTCTCCACGTTGGTTCTCACCACAGCGCTGTTGCCGTTGTAGTGCCATTTGAATCCGATTTTAGTGATGAAGAGGTCTTGGTAGTTGAACCTCAGAATAGAGTTGCTGCTTGTGGTGTTGTCGAGATATTCAGTTCTGAAGGTCTCTGAAATCCAGGGCATTCTGATGTAGTTGATGTCGATGAGGTCGAACTGGTATGTTGACTTCGCCATTCTGTCTGTCCATTTATACCTCCATGCTGCTGTGAGTACTCTTCTTTGGAATTCGGGCCTGTTTTGCATATCCCATCTCAGTGCCACCTCCGATGATGCGTTGACCCTTTTTCTGTAAGCCTCTTTGATGAATGGCAGGAGGAATCTTGGAAATTGCAGTGATGCTCCGAGTCCGAATTCGAGATAGTTGCTGTCGTCGTATCCCGACAGTCCTGTGATAGCCTCGTATGCCGCTCTACCTTCTATGCTGAAGAGCTCTGAGCCGTGGAATACGTTTCTGTTTTCGTATGACAACACCACAGCTGCTCCGAGGTCTCCGGCGGTATTAGTGCCTTCGGGCTGGAAGCTGATGGTGTTGACGGGTTTGGTGCCGAGTTGTATCACCGGATCTAAGATTCTGCTTCCGTCGTCGGTGAATACCCCTTCGCGCTCATTGAGTTTGATGTTTGTATATTTCACGATGCCCATTCTTCCGAAGTTGCTGTATGTGCGTTGCAGTTTTCTTGTGTCATACAGTTCCCCTGGTTCGAGCATGGTCATGTCCTGCAGTATTCTTTTTCTTATAGGCACTGTGCGCCCTGTGTCGCTAAGGAACGTGATTTCTCCTATTCTGTATCTTGGGTGGTTGGTTTCGGGGTCTTCGCTTCTTTCCCTGTATTTGAGCAGTCTTAGTGTAAGGTTGATAATATAGTTGTTGTTCACGCTGTCTGCCTCATACTGTATGAAATGCTTGTTAAACCTCAGGTATCCGTTGCTTTGTAGGAGCTGTGTTATTCTCGCCCTTTCCGCATCGAGGGTGCTGGTGTTGAAAGGTGTTCCTGTTTTCAGTCCTGCCTGTTCTCCTGTGATGCCGGGTATGGCGGCGATGCAGCTGTCTTCGATAATATATCGCATGTTGCCGATGTGGAATGGCTCTCCCGGGTGGAGGGTATAGGTGGCTTTAAGTTTTTTGCCTTTCACCTTCGTGTCGAGGTTTACCTTTGCTTTCATATATCCCATTCTTTGCAGTGCCGCCTGCAGGTCTCTTACGCTTTGCTTGGCGAGTGTGGAGTCGAAGACCACGGGTTTTTCTCCGATGTTTCTGAGTGTGCGGTTAATCCATTTTGTGGTGTCGCTTCCGGCGAGCGAATAGGTGGCCATGGGAATTTTGAACAGGGAGAACCATTTAGAGTTGTCGCTTTGCTTGATATATTGCCTGAGCATGCTTACGTCGATATCCTTGCTCTCGGTTTTTATTTCCACTTTGTCGAGAATGTATTCTTTCTCGGCAATGAATTTCTCGGCGGAACAGGAGGTGAGGAGGAATATTGCGAGCAATATTCCGAATGGATAATGGATAATGGATAATGGATAATTAAGTATCGACCTGCGGTCGATTTTGTGTTGGCAAATCAATAGGTGGCTTAGCAGGCGATACCAAACTTTTACAAATTGATAGTCGATTTTGGGAAAGCATACAAACAAGCGGCTTAGCAGGTTGTGCCAAGCAGTTGTGAATGCGCTTTTATGTTTGTTTTTGTGAAACACAGGTGCAAAAGTAATCATTTTCTGCCGTTTTTCAAAATAAATGAGCTTTTTTTATCGTTATGGGATAAATTTAGTTTAAAAAAGAGTAACTTTGCAGTATGATTTCAAAGAATAAGATACGCGAGATACAACAATTGGAGCGGCGGAAGGTGCGCGAGGAGCGACGGCTGTTTGTGGGCGAAGGTCCGAAAGTGGTTGGCGATTTACTCGAGACTTTCGAGCCAGTGTGCATCGTGGCGACAGACGACTGCGCCGCAGAGTGGGAGAGGAGACTGACTACACTTACTGAAAAAAACAGAGCCGGAGGTTCAGGACAATCCGAAGATTCAGGAAATTCGGGAGGTACAGGACAATCTGAAAAATCGGGAAAGTTTGAAAATTCGGGAAAGTTTGAAGATTCAGGAAAGTCAGAGAATACAGGAAAGTCCAAGGATACGAAAGTTCGGCCGAGGTCTGTGGAGTTGATTCCGGTGAGCGATGACGAGCTTCGCAAGGTTAGCTTTTTGCAGCATCCTCAAAAGGTATTAGCGGTGTTTCGCATGCCGGATGAAATAGAGATATCCGTCGATGAAGCCGTCGATGAAGCTGTCGATGCCGAAAATAGAGCGAACACGAAGGAATCGAAGGCTTCGATTGCCAAAGAAAGCTTAAAGTCGGCTTCTCTTTTAGAGCCAGAGGCTTTGAGTCTCGCTCTCGACGGAGTGCAAGACCCTGGCAATCTCGGCACGATTATCCGTATTGCCGACTGGTTTGGCATCCGCCGTATTTACAGTTCTTTGGAGAGTGCCGACCACTATTCGCCCAAGGTGGTGCAGGCCACGATGGGCAGTTTGGCCCGGGTGAGTATTGTGCGCACCGACTTGCCGGCGTTGCTCCGTGCCGCCCGTGGCAAGGACTTGCCTGTGTATGGCACTTTTCTTGGCGGTGAGAATTTATACAGTGCTCCGTTGTCATCGAATGGCATTATCGTGATGGGCAATGAGGGTAGGGGTATCAGCGACGAGGTGTCATCGCTTGTGAGCCGCCGCATCAGCATCCCCCGTTTCGAGGTGCCGTCGTCGGTCGTGGGAGCCGAAAAGAAATGCTGCGGCGCTCCCGACTCATTGAATGTGGCCGTCGCCACCGCCCTCACCGTGGGAGAGTTCCGCAGGCAGCAGTCATTGCTTCTCGATGCAATAAAAGACAACGGTTTGCGTTTATAATATTGATGAACAGATTTATCATATCATTTCTGCTCCTGCTGACAACAGTTGTCGGCAGGTCGGCATCGTTTACGCTCAAAGGCACCATTGTGGATGAGAATGGCGCCCCGGTGGAGCTTGCCACTGTGTATTGCAAGGCCCAGGGCAAGATGGTGATGAGCGACTTGAAAGGACGTTTCGAGGTGAAACTCCATAGCGAGGACAGCGTGGTGGTGAGGTTTTCCATGGTAGGTTTCCAAACCGTGCGCCGAGTTTTTAAGAATCCGAAGGGCAAGGTAGAGATACAGGTACGCTTGAATTCCATGACCTCCTTGGGCGAGGTGGTGGTAACGGAGCGGCGCAGGCAGACATCGCAAACTGAGCAGCTTGACACGAAGAACATGAAGCAGCAGCCCAGCGCCACTGGCAATGCCGTGGAGGACATGATTCAGATGCAGGCCGGCGTGAGCACCCACAGTGAGCTCTCATCGCAGTATAATGTGCGCGGCGGCTCGTTTGATGAGAACTCCGTATATATAAATGATGTGGAAATCTATAAACCTTTCCTCGTCAGGAGCGGCGAGCAGGAGGGACTTTCTGCCATCAACCCCGACATGGTGGAGAAAATCGGGTTCTCCACTGGCGGTTACGAGGCTAAGTATGGCGACAAGATGTCGTCGGCTTTGGACATCACCTACAAGCGTCCGGAGAAGACCGAGGGGTCGGTGTCGCTCTCATTGCTCGGCGGAAGCGCCTATTTAGGTTTGGCCAACAAGAAGGTGGCATGGCTCAACGGAGTGAGATATAAGACCACGAAATATCTTTTGAACTCGCTTGAGACCAAGGGCGAGTATCAGCCTACATTTTTGGACTATCAGACCTATTTGAGCTATCGCCCGAGCAAACGGTGGACGATAGACCTGATGGGAAACATCAACGACAACCACTATAAATTCACGCCCGACAGCCGTGAGACCTCTTTCGGTACCATGGAGAACGTGAAGAATTTCAAAGTGTATTTCGACGGACAGGAGAAGGACGTGTTCCGCACGTATTCCGGAACGGCGAAGATTACCCATAACTTCGGCGACTCCACAAAGTTGTCGCTCTTGGGAAGCTATTTCTCGACAAAAGAAAAAGAGACCTACGACATACAAGGTCAGTATTGGCTCACGCAGACCGAAACCCAGGAAAACCTCGGCATCGGCACATATATGGACCATGCCCGAAATTATCTGAAGGCCAACGTGTTCAGCCTGAAGTTGCTCTTCGACCATACTTGGAAAGCCCACCACCTGCTCACCGGCATCACTTATAAGATTGAGCATGTGTCGGAGCAGAGCCGTGAATACGAGATGCGCGACTCATCGGGCTATGTGATGCCGCATACAGGGAGCGACCTGAAGATGATTTATTTCCTCAACAACGACCTCACCCTCGACTCCAAGCGCACCGAGTTTTTCGCACAAGACACTTGGAAAATGAAGTCGGGCGGAGGCACGTTCTTCACACTCAACTATGGCGTGAGACTGTCGTATTGGACATTCAACAAAGAGCTGTTGGCATCGCCGAGGGTGTCGCTCGCCATCATCCCCGCCTTCAACCAGAACCTCACGTTCCGCTTCGCCACAGGTCTGTATTATCAGGCCCCGTTCTTCAAGGAGTTGAAAGACACCACCACGTTGAGCAGCGGTGTTACCGTGGCCACGCTGAATGAGAATATCAAGAGCCAGCGGTCGATACATTTTGTGGCGGCCATGGACTACCGTTTCCGTATGATGGACCGTCCTTTCCGCTTTTCGGCCGAGGCATATTATAAGGCGTTGTCGAACATGATACCTTATAACGTGAGCAACGTGAAGGTGGTGTATTATGGTCAGAACCAATGCTCCGGTCATGCCATGGGTATCGACTTGAAGCTGTATGGCGAGTTTGTGCCAGGCACCGACTCCTGGCTCACGTTCTCTTGGATGAACACGCGCCTGAACCTCAACGGCAAGAAAGTGCCGCTGCCCACCGACCAACGCTATGCCATCAACCTCTTCTTCTCCGACTATTTCCCCGGCACCACGAGGTGGAAGATGTCGCTGAAACTCGCCTACGCCGACGGTCTGCCCTTCGGACCGCCTCACACTGGTATGGAGTCGCAGTATTTCAGGGCTCCGGCATACAAGAGGGTGGATATCGGCATGAGCTACAGGGCTTTCGACAATGAAGACCGCAAAACACACTCGATATTCAAAAATATATGGCTCGGACTCGACTGCCTCAACTTGCTCGGCATCAACAACGTGAACTCGTATTATTGGGTTACTGATGTTACTAATCATCAGTATGCAGTGCCTAATTATCTTACCGGAAGGCAGATTAATGCGAGAGTAACGATGGATTTTTGAGCCGGAGGCTCAAAAAATTGACAATTGACAATTGAAATTATATCGCCGTTCCGGCGATGACGGCGATGCCGTGGAAATTATCGCGATATTTTGGCCCTTGACATTCTGCTGTCGTGGAGATGCCGATGATTTTAATTGAAAAAGACAAATTTTTCGCTTATAGTATTTTTATGTCGGAAAATTTGTGTACCTTTGCAGTCCGAAAATAGGAATAAAAAAAATAAAACGCAATGTACAGAACAAATACTTGTGGCGAGCTGCGTCTTTCTGACGCGGGCAAGCAGGTTACTCTGGCCGGCTGGGTGCAGAGGAACAGAAAGATGGGCGGTATGACATTTACCGACTTGCGCGACCGTTACGGCATCACGCAGATAGTGTTTAACGAGGCTGACAATGCTGAATTGTGCGAGCAAATCAACAAGACCGGCCGTGAATGGTGCTTGCAGATTACCGGCAAGGTGAGCGAGCGTCAGAGCAAGAATCCCAACCTCCCCACGGGCGAGATTGAGATTATCGCCGAGAGCATGAGAGTGCTCAGCGAGAGCGACACACCTCCGTTTACTATCGAGGATAACACCGACGGCGGCGACGACATAAGGATGAAATACCGCTATTTGGACTTGCGCCGTACGGCAGTCCGTAAGAATTTGGAGCTGCGCCACCGCATGACCATTATCATCCGCAATTTCCTCGACGCGCGTAATTTCATCGAGGTGGAGACTCCGATTCTTATCGGCAGCACCCCGGAGGGCGCCCGCGACTTCGTGGTGCCTTCACGCATGAACCCGGGTCAGTTCTACGCTCTGCCGCAGAGTCCGCAGACACTTAAGCAGTTGCTTATGGTGAGCGGTTTCGACCGTTATTTCCAGATTGCGAAGTGCTTCCGTGATGAGGACTTGCGCGCCGACCGTCAGCCGGAGTTCACTCAGATAGACTGCGAGATGAGCTTCGTGGACCAAGAGGATGTGATTGAGGTGTTTGAGGAGATGGCGCGTGTGCTCTTCCGTGAGATTAGAGGCGTGGAACTGCCCAAGTTGCAGCAGATGACCTGGCACGACGCCATGCGCCTCTATGGAAGCGACAAACCCGACCTCCGCTTTGGCATGGAGTTTGTGGAACTCAACGACACACTGAAAGGCACTGGCGAGTTTGCAGTGTTCAACTCGGCCGAGTTTATCGCCGGTATCTGCGCTCCCGGTTGCGCCAACTACACCCGCAAGCAGCTCGACGGTCTCACTGACTTCGTGAAGCGCAGTCAGATTGGCGCCAAGGGTCTCGTGTGGGTAAAGGTGAATGAGGATGGCAGCATCAAGAGCAGTATCGACAAATTCTATTCGCCCGAGGTGCTGGCAAGTCTGAAGGAGAAGATGAATGCCAACAATGGCGACCTGATATTGATAATGAGCGGCGAGAGCGCGAACAAGACCCGCAAGCAGCTTTGCGAGTTGAGGCTTGAGATGGGCAACCGCCTTGGCCTGCGCGACAAGAATGTGTTCAAGTGCTTGTGGATTATCGACTTCCCGCTCTTTGAGTGGAGCGATGAGGAGCAGCGCTTGATGTCAACCCACCATCCGTTCACAATGCCCAACCCCGACGATATCCCCTTGCTCGACACCGACCCGGGTCGTGTTCGTGCCAAGGCTTACGACTTCGTATGCAACGGAGTGGAAGTGGGCGGTGGCAGCCTCCGTATCCACGATGGTAAGTTGCAGGAGAAGATGTTCCAGATTCTCGGTTTCACCCCCGAGCGTGCGATGGCACAGTTTGGCTTCCTCATCAACGCGTTCAAGTATGGCGCACCCCCTCATGCCGGTCTTGCTTTCGGTTTGGACCGTTTCGTTTCAATTCTGGCCGGTTTGGACAGCATTCGCGACTGTATCGCGTTCCCGAAGAACAATTCGGGCAGGGATGTGATGCTCGATGCTCCGTCGGAATTAGACCCCAAACAGCTCAAAGAATTGCAGTTGCAAGTTGATTTAAATCAAGAAAATTGTGAAAAACAGTAAAAAAATGCGATAAAGAACGTTTTTTTTACCTAAAAAGTTTTTCATTTTCAATATTTTATGTAATTTTGCAGCCGAAAACGAAACTATATACAGATAAGAACTTTCAAAGTTAAATATTTTTTATAGTAATTATGGCAGAAAAGAAAGAGAAAGCAGCTGCAGCTCCTAAGAAGGAGACAGCTAAAAAGGCCGCCACAAAGGCGCCCAGAGCAAAGAAAGCAGAGAAGGCAGAGCTCGTTATTAACGCAGAGAACGTTGGTTTCAAAGCCGGCAATGTTTATCAGGCATTAGCAGCCGCTGAGGGTGCAGCTCTTAGCGTGAAGGAGATTGCAAAGAAAGCAAAGATCAGCGAGGAAGAGGCATATCTCGGAATTGGCTGGCTCTTCAAAGAGGGTAAGCTCCAGGGTGACGGCGCAAAGGTTACTTTGGCTTAATCATCAGTAAGCAAATACAAGAGAGATTGGCGGGTGGTTTGTGCTTGCCAATCTTTCTTTTTATAGTGTCAGTATGGCTGGTTACGACAGACAAGTAATAGAGATTTTATATCATGCCGGCAAGGAAGGCATGCAGGTGAAGGAGGTGGCGCGCCGTCTCTACAACCTCAACAGCACCTTGTTTGAACCTATCGACTATCCTCATTTGAAGTCGAGCGTGCAGTCATACCTTATATCCCAGTCCAAGCGCGAGGGTGGGGTGATAATGCAATGCGGTTGGGGCCGTTATTGTATTTCCCCTAATTATATGCCCCAGTTGTCGCTTGAATTTTCCACGGAGGAGTTTGTTGACCCGGAAAGCAACTGCCCCGACTCTTCCGAAGAAGACCCGAGGCAGTTGTCGATATTCGATTTACTTTAATTTTTAATTCGATTCGCTTTAATTTTTAGTATGCGAAGAGCGGATATTTAGCCATTGTCTCATTCACAGTGGCTCTCACCTCTGCAATCACTTTCTCATCCTCCGGTGCGTTGAGCACTTTCTCGATGAGCTCGGCGATGAGTACCATGATATCCTCTTTAGCTCCACGTGTGGTCATTGCCGGTGTGCCGAGACGGAGACCTGAGGTTTGGAATGCGCTGCGTGTGTCGAACGGCACCATGTTTTTGTTTACGGTGATGTCGCTGGCCACGAGAGCAGTCTCTGCCACCTTACCTGTGAGGTCTGGGTATTTGCTTCTCAGGTCCACGAGCATGGAGTGGTTGTCAGTGCCTCCGCTGACGATGTCGAAGCCTCTCTTCATAAGTTCGTCGGCAAGCACCTTGGCATTCTTCTGCACTTGTTTTGCCCACTCTTTGAATTCCGGCTGCAATGCCTCTTGGAAAGCCACTGCCTTAGCGGCGATGACATGCTCGAGCGGTCCGCCCTGTATTCCGGGGAACACGGCGCTGTTGAGCAGCTGGCTCATCATCTTTATTTGACCTTTCGGTGTGGTTTTGCCCCAAGGATTCTCGAAGTCTTTGCCCATGAGGATGATACCACCGCGCGGTCCGCGCAGAGTCTTGTGTGTGGTGCTGGTAACGATGTGCGCATATTTCAGCGGGTTGTCGAGGAGTCCAGCGGCGATAAGTCCTGCGGGGTGTGCCATGTCAATCATCAGGAGTGCTCCCACCTCGTCGGCGATTGCTCTCATCCTTGCGTAGTCCCACTCACGGCTGTATGCGCTTCCACCGCCGATGATGAGTTTCGGTTTGCACTCTTTTGCGAGTCTCTCCATCTCGTCGTAGTCCACGCGTCCGGTCTCTTTTTTAAGTCCGTACTCCACGGCGTGGTAGAGGATACCCGATGTGTTTACGGCCGAGCCGTGTGAGAGGTGTCCGCCTTGCGAGAGGTTGAGCCCCATGAAAGTGTCGCCCGGGTTGAGCACTGTGAGCAGCACTGCGGCGTTTGCCTGTGCACCGGAGTGGGGCTGCACGTTAGCGAACTCTGCTCCGAAGAGTTTTTTCACTCTTTCAATAGCGAGGTTCTCCACTTCGTCCACCACTTGGCAACCGCCGTAATAGCGTTTGCCCGGCAGTCCCTCAGCGTATTTGTTGGTGAGATACGAGCCCATGGCTTGCATCACCTCGTCGCTCACGAAGTTCTCGCTTGCAATCAGTTCCATACCTTTCAGCTGACGCTGATGTTCTTTTTCGATAAGATCAAAAATCACTTGGTCTCTTTCCATTTTCTTTTACCTTATTAATTATTAAAAAATCTTTCGGTCAAACCCGACCCAGTCGGGGCAGCTCTTAACAGAGAGTTTTTTCTTTAAGTCAAACCCGACCCAGTCGGGGCAGCTCTTAACAGAGAGTTTTTTCTTTAAGTCAAACCCGACCCAGTCGGGGCGACTCTTAACAGAGAGTTTTTTTCTTTAAGTCAAACCCGACCCAGTCGGGGCAGCTCTTAACAGAGAGTTTTTTTTTCTTTAAGTCAAACCCGACCCAGTCGGGGCAGCTCTTAACAGAGAGTTTTTTCTTTAAGTCAAACCCGACCCAGTCGGGGCAGCTCCTGCCGGAGAGGCTTTAGCGAACGCAGTTCGCTAAAGCAACTGCGCTTTATTGATATCCTGCTCTTTTTCGCAGTAGTGACAAGTGAGGACACCTTCTGCTTTATCCACGATAAAGACGGTTGTCATGGGCTCATTGTTGGTGATGCATTTCGGGTTGGTGCATTTCACTATTCCCGTGAGTTTGTCGGGCGTGATGACCTGTTTTTTCTCCACCACCTCGTAATTTCTAATTATGTTAAGCACAATGTTGGGCGCAACGACGGATAGCCTTGATATTTCCTCGTCGCTGAAGAATCTGTTTTCCACTTTAATGATACCCTTTTTGCCCATTCTTTTGCTTCTGTAGTTACTGCCAATAGTAACCACGTCGTCAGCGTCGGCGAGGCCGAGCAGGTTGGCCACTTGGAAGGTTTTCTCCGCTGGTATATGGTCGATGACGGTGCCGTTTTCTATTGCGGCCACAAGTCTTTCTTTATTGCTCATATCTTATTGATTATGAAAGTATTGTTTTATCGTTGATGATATCGTCGAGAGTGTATCCGAGCACATCAGATAGTATAGCCTCACGCATAAACACTCCGTTGCGTGCCTGCTGAATGTAGTATGCGTGCGGGTTTTCGTCCACGTCGATAGCAATTTCGTTTACTCTTGGCAGCGGGTGTAGGATTTTCATGTTTTCTTTCACTCCGTTGAGCATCGAGTTTTTGAGAATATACACGTTTTTCACCCTTTCGTATTCCATGAGGTCGCTGAATCTTTCCTTTTGCACTCGCGTCATATAAATAATGTCGGCGTCGGCAATGATTTTGTCGTTGAATGCCGTGTGCTCCTGGTATTGTATTCCATGTTCTTTGCAATACAATTTATATTCCTGCGGCATTGCAAGCTCTTTAGGCGCGATGAAATGGAAGGTGGGGTTGAAATGCCTCATTGCCATGATTAGCGAGTGCACCGTTCTTCCATACTTAAGGTCTCCTACGAGATAGATGTTTAGGTTTTCGAGAGTACCTTGCGTCTTGTAGATAGAGTAGAGGTCGAGCATGCACTGCGATGGGTGCTGGTGTGCTCCGTCTCCAGCGTTGACGATGGGCACCGGTGCTATCTCCGACGCATATTGTGCGGCTCCTTCGATATGGTGTCGCATAACAATCACATCGGCATAGTTGCTCACCATCAAGATAGTGTCTTTCAGCGTCTCACCTTTTGTGCCACTGGTGATTTTGGGGTCGGCGAAGCCAATCACCCTTGCCCCGAGCCTGTTGGCAGCGGTTTCAAAGCTCAGACGTGTTCTTGTGGAAGGTTCGAAAAATAATGTGGCCACTATTTTTCCTCTCAGCAGTGTTCTGTTGGGATGCTTCTCAAACTCCTCTGCCATCCTTATCATGTATAGGATTTTCTCCTTCGTAAGGGTGGCGATGGTAACGAAATTTCGATTTTCTTTTTCCTTGTCCATAGCCTATAGAAAGTGAATATTTTACTTTTGCGATGCAAAATTAGCAAAAAAATCTCATTCAGAGGGCATAAATCGCATTTTTTTTCATAATTTTTCGATAATAGTTTTCAATATACGATTATTTTTATTAATTTTGTCGCGCAAAACTATGACATTCTCCATTTTGGGGGTCATTTACGACAGGTTAGAGTTATGAGAAAAAAGTTTATACGTGTGCTTTGGACACTGCTTCTTGGCGGTATCGCTTTTTTGGCACTTTTATTTATAGCTATCTATAATGGTTGGATTGGCTACATGCCTCCCATCCATGAACTTCAGGATCCTATTAACCGTTATGCCTCGCAGGTATATACTGCCGACGGCAAGCTGATGGGCTCATGGAGCCAGGAGCGCGACAACCGTGTGTCGGTGGACTATTCCAATCTCCCCAAGTCGTTGGTGGATGCTTTGGTGGCCACTGAGGACGTGAGGTTTTATGAGCATTCGGGCATCGACTATTATGCCCTTGGCCGTGCCATCCTAAAAAGAGGCATCATGGGTCAGAAGAGCGCCGGTGGTGGCAGTACCATCACCCAGCAGCTTGCCAAACAGCTGTATAGCGACCATGCCGCCAACAGTTTTGAGCGTATGCTCCAGAAACCGATAGAGTGGGCGATAGCCACGAAGTTGGAGCGCAACTTCACCAAGGAAGAGATTATCACGATGTATCTCAACTACTTCGACTTCCTCCACAATGCCGTGGGTATCAAGGTGGCGTCGAACGTGTATTTCCAGAAGGAGCCCAAAGATCTCACCCTTTGCGAGAGTGCGATGCTCGTTGGTATGTGTAAGAACCCCTCTTATTACAACCCCCTGCGCTATCCCGACCGCACGCTGGAACGCCGCAATGTGGTGCTTTCACAGATGTATAAGGCCGGCTATATCAGTTCGTCAGAGGCTGATGAGGCGTCATTGCAACCATTAGGCGTGAAATACAAGCGTGTGGACCATAAGGAGGGCATCGCCGTGTATTTCAAAGACTATCTGCGCCGCTATCTGATGGCAGAGAAACCGGATATAAATAACTATCCGTCGTGGGCGAAAGACAAATATGTGATTGACTCCATAAAATGGCAAACCGACCCGCAATACGGCTGGTGCAACAAGAATTTCAACAAGCGCGGGGTGCAGTATAATATCTATACCGACGGTTTGAAGATTTATACCACCATCGACTCGCGTATGCAGAAATATGCGGAGCAGGCAGTGTATAAGCATGTGGCACAGTATCTGCAGCCCAAGTTTTTCGCCGAGAAGAACGGGCGTGCCAACACGCCGTTCTCCAGCGCCATCACGAAGAAGCAGGCCGACGAAATTATAAACCGCAGCATCCGCCAGTGCGACCGCTATCGCCAGATGAAGAAGGCGGGAGCCACAGACGAAGAGATACGCAAGGCCTTCAATACCAAAACCCGAATGAGCGTGTTTACATATCGTGGAGAGAAAGACACCACGATGACGCCGCGCGACTCCATCATCTATTACAAGAAATTCCTGCGTGCCGGCTTTATGAGCATGGACGCCAAGAACGGACATGTAAAGGCATACGTGGGCGGTCTCGACTTTGTGCACTTTATGTACGACATGGCCACGGAGGGACGCCGTCAGGTGGGCTCAACCATCAAACCATTCCTTTATGCCCTGGCAATGGAGAACGGCTATTCGCCATGCGACGTGGCTCCTAACGTGCAGCGCACATATATCGTGGCCGGCAAACCTTGGACCCCGCGTAACGGCAGCCGCTCACGCTATGGTCAGATGGTAACTCTGAAATGGGGCTTGGCACAGTCGAACAACTGGATTTCGGCCTATCTGATGAGCAAGCTCTCACCGTCGGCTTTGGTGGAGCTGATGAAAAAATTCGGTATCAACAACCCCTCGATACACCCCTCAATGGCCTTGTGCCTTGGTCCGTGCGAAATTACGGTGGAGGAGATGGTGAGCGCTTATACGGCTTTCGCCAACCACGGCATCCGCAGTGCGCCAATGTATGTTACGAGGATTGAGGACAGCGACGGCAATGTGGTGGCACAGTTCCAGCCCCGTCTCAATGAGGTGATCAGCAGTACCAGCGCCGATAAGATGCTCGTGCTTCTGCAAGGCGTGGTGGATGGCGGTACTGGCAGCCGCATACGCAACAGATACAATATGACTTGCCCGATGGGCGCGAAGACCGGAACTACCAACCGCAACAGCGATGCCTGGTTTATGGGCTTCACTCCCACGCTTGTCAACGGCTGCTGGGTGGGCGGTGAGGACCGCGACATCCACTTCGACAGTATGGCGATGGGGCAGGGTGCGTCAATGGCTCTGCCTATCTGGGCTGAGTATATGAAACTGGTGTTTGCCGACAAAGAGTTGGGATATGACCCGGAGCAGAAATTCGATATTCCGGCCGACTTCAACCCTTGTGCTTCCGATTATTCTGAAGAAGATGATGCAATAGAAGAAATATATGAATAAGAATCGCAATAAGCTGGATTCGCAGACCGACGACATCCTTAATATTACAGATCATAATGATGAGGCTTTCATCGGTCTGCTCCACAGTTCCAAACTTGAGGAGTGTCGCCTGATGCTTTCGGGCGACCCGGAGCAGATTGTGTCGTCGATGTCTTCACTCTTCTGCGGCACTCACGGCGATTTCAACTCTGTTATAGAGCAGTCGTTTTATACCCTTTGCGAGGGTATCAGTGAGGTAATACGCAATGACGAGATGAGGCTTGCACAATTTAAAAGCATTATCGGCGATGCTGTGGTGGAGAGAATGCGGAGCGAGGATAATGAAGCGAAGCTGATTTCAATAAAGCCTCTCCGGTAGGAGCTGCCCCGACTGGGTAAGCGCGAGCAAGCTCGCTAAGTAATAGGTGGCACGGCAGGCCGTGCAGTGAGAGGTGGCATCGACGAGCCGATGCAGTAAGAAAAGCCCTCTGCAAGGAGCTGCCCCGACTGGGTCGGGTTTGACTTGAAGAAACTGAATTTATTAACCAAATAACGTAAATATTATGACTGTTGCAATGATTATTCAACTGCTCATTGTGCTGGCTGCATTGTATGTGGGCAGCCGCTATGGCAGTTTGGCGCTTGGCGCCATTTCCGGTATCGGTTTAGCGATACTTGTGTTTGGTTTTGGCATGAAGCCCGGCACTCCGCCGACTGATGTGATTTACATTATTATCGCCGCCGTGACCTGTGCCGGCATTATGCAGGCGTCGGGCGGTATGGACTGGTTGATACAGATTGCGGAGCGGCTTCTTAGGAAGCACCCCGACCGTATCACGTTTTTCGCCCCTATGTGTACCTTCTTCCTCACGGTGCTTGTGGGAACCGGTCACGTGGTATATACGCTGATGCCTATCATCGTGGATATCGCCATAAAGAAGGGCATCCGTCCGGAGCGTCCTTGTGCCGTGGCATCCGTGGCCGCCCAGGTTGGTATCACCTGTTCGCCTATCGCCGCCGCTGTGGTGGCATTCGTAACTATCAGTAATGCTAATGGTTTCGACGTTACCATTCCCCATGTGCTGATGGTAACAATCCCTGCCTGTCTTTGCGGTTTGTTTGCCGCCAGCTGCGTGTCATACAAGCGCGGTTTGGACTTAGACAAGGACCCGGAGTTTCAGAAGAAGATTGCCGACCCCGTGCAGCGCGACTATATCTATGGCAGCAGTGCCACTACTTTGGACAAGAAGATAGACAAGAATGCCAAGCGTGCCGTTTATATTTTCTTTGCAGCTTTGGCCGTGATTGTCGTGCTCGCCGTGTTCCAAAACCTGCTCCCCACCTACAACACCGTTGAGGCCATTAAAGATGCCAAGGACGTGTCGTTAGGAGGTGATGCCACTATGTCAGCTTCTAAGGTTGCAAGCGCGGGTGTTGTTTTGGAAGGTGTTACCCACGAGGTACAAAAGTCATTAAAGATGAACCTCGTTATTCAGATAGTTATGATTACCGCGGCCGCGTTGATGATAATCTTCTGCAAGGCGTCGCCGAAGAAGGCTGTTGCCGGTCCGGTATGGCAGAGCGGTATGGTGGCAGTGGTTGCCATCTATGGTATCGCCTGGCTCGCCGACACTTATTTCAGCAATTATTTGGTGGAGATGAAAGAGATGCTCGGCGGCATCGTGTCGCAGTATAAGTGGTCGATAGCCATTGTGTTCTTCTTGGTGAGTGTGCTTATCAACTCTCAAGGCGCGGTGGTGGTGTCGATGTTGCCATTGGCTTATAGCCTCGGCATTCCCGGTCCGGTGCTCTTAGGCGTGCTTCCGAGTGTTTACGGTTATTTCTTCATCCCCAACTATCCTTCAGATATTGCCACGGTGAACTTCGACCGCACCGGCACGACGGTAATAGGCAAATACCTGTTGAACCACTCGTTTATGCTTCCAGGCATGGTGAGCGTGGTGGTGTCAACAATCGTTGCCTACTGTATCTCAATGATAATGTATTAAATTATATAATAGGTATATGATTCTGAATTAAGCGTAGGATATAAACTCCATTCTGACGACCTTTGCCGTGTGTTTTGTTATTCGGCAAAGGTCGTTTGTCGTATGTCCGATAAGCCATACGATTATTCCATTGGAATCTACGACGGTGAGCTGGCGCTTTCTTTCTAAAAGGTCTATTTTCCGGTCGGTGAGGTAGTCGCTCACCAATTTGCTTCCTTTCATTCCGAATGGTCTCATACGGTCGCCCTCTTGTATCGGTCTTACCGTGAGCGGCCATTTTATTTTCTCTGCGTCGATGGTGGCGATAAATTGTTCTTTTGAGATTTCGATGTTGTCAGACACAGTGATTTTGAGTTTTACCGGTTGTCTCACCTCATACTCATCCTCTTCGTATGCGATGATATAGTTTCCCGGCTCGGGCAGCGTCATCGGTTTTATCGGCTCTTTTATTTTCTCCACCCGATACGAGTCTTGTTTCACCACGAGGTTGTGGGTTTTACTGCTGAAGAGTGCGCCTGTGCGTCCTTGCTTAATGCAGTTGTGTATCTGTTCTATCTGTTTGCCAGTGAATCCGATGGCAGAGAGGCGCATAAACAACTGTTGTTCCACTGGCATCTGTGCGATGTTTTTTGCTGTGAGCAGTATGTTTTGCCTTGCTTTGGGGTTGATGCTGTCGATGACGGGCAGTAGTTGGAGCCGTATTTTATTCCGCATGGCATCGGTTTCGAGGTTTGTGCTGTCGGTAACGAAGTTTTGGTTTTTGCTTTTGAGCCATTCCGTTATCTCTTGCCTTGAGATGCAGAGCAAGGGTCGTATTATTTTCACTTTGCCGTTAGCGGTTTCTATTTCCCTTATTGGTTTTATGCCTTGAAGTCCTTGTATTCCCGTGCCTCTAAGCAGATTGAGCAGGATAGTCTCCACGCTGTCGTCTTGGTGGTGCGCCACCATCACGGCTTGGCATTCAATGTCTCTGCAGAGTTGTGCGAAATAGTTGTATCTGAGTATTCTTGCCGCCTCTTCGATGCCTTTTTTGTGGAGTGCGGCATATTCTTTAGTGTCGAAATGTGCGATATGTAAGGTTATTTTTTTTTGCTTGCAAAGATTGCGGCAGAACTCCTCGTCTCTGTCGCTTTCCTTGCCTCTAAGGTGGAAGTTGCAGTGTGCCGCCTCCACGTCGTATCCTAACTCTTGCATCATCAGCAGCAGTGCCGTGCTGTCGGCTCCTCCGCTGAATGCGATGAGATATTTATTGTTGTGGTCGGTCAGGTTGTTTGATTGGATGTACTTTTTTACCTTTCTTAGCATTTTGCCCTCCTTTGTTTGGGTTTGTATCCTTATTGTTGTGAGGCTGCTGTGTTACCTCTGGCAGTCCTCCTCCCTTATTGGCGTTCTTACCTTTTCCTTTTCTCTTATTTTTTCTTTGCTTTTTCTTTTGTACTGCATCGCCACTGGTATTCCCGATTAAATCTCCGTTTGCGTTTCCGCCCTCGGCATTTAGGGTAGCTTTTCCTTTCGCTCCGTGTCGTCTTCTTCCTTTTCCTTTATTTGCGAGCGAAGTTTTCCTTTCGTTTTTAGGTGCTTCGAGCGGTGCGCCTACGGCTTTGCTTGCCTCTTCGTTTATTTTTATCCTGTATTCGAGAAACCTCTCTATGTCGGCGAAATAGCGTCGGTCGTCGCTGTTTACGAAAGTTATGGCTATGCCGTCTCTTTCTGCCCTTGCCGTCCTTCCTATTCGGTGCACATAGTCTTCAGCGTCGTGCGGCACGTCGAAGTTGATCACCATCTGTATGTCGTCGATGTCAATGCCCCTTGCGAGGATGTCGGTGGCGACGATTACGTCGAGCTGTCCTGATTTAAATAGAAACATCATCTCGTCTCTCTCAGCCTGACTGAGGTCGCTGTGCATCTCACCGCTTTTTATTTTCATCCTTTTCAAGGCCCTGTTCACATCCTTCACTCCGCCTTTTTTGCCGGCGAAGATTATCACCCTGGTAAGGCTGGGGTTTTGTGTGAAGAAATGCTCGATGACTTTCATCTTCTGCGGATTTTCGCAGTACACGCAACTCTGCTGAATTTTCTCTGCGGGTTTGCTCACCGAAAGTTTTATTATCTCTGGCTCGTGCATCAGTGTTTCCGCGAGTTGCTGAATTTTTGTGGGCATTGTGGCCGAGAACATTATAGTCTGATGCTCTTTAGGGAGGTAGCTTGCTATTTTCATGATGTCTTCGCTGAATCCCATGTCGAGCATCCTGTCAGCCTCGTCGAGAATGAAGAACTTCACGTTAGAGAAGTCTGTGTTTCCCATTTGTATGTGGCTGATGAGTCTTCCCGGTGTGGCAATCACGACATCCGCTCCGGCCTTAAGACTTTTGTATTCCTGGTCGTATCTGTTGCCGTCGTTGCCTCCATATACGGGTATGCTTCCGATGCCGTCGAGATAGTAGGAGAACCCTTGCATGGCCTGGTCGATTTGCTGTGCGAGCTCTCTTGTGGGCGACATGATGATGCAATGGATTTTGTCGGGAATCAACTCCCCGCTGTCGTCATATCCGGTGTGGCAGTCGTCGAGGCGGCTGAGTATGGGGAGTAGATAGGCGGCGGTTTTTCCTGTGCCTGTCTGTGCGCATCCCATCACGTCTTTGCCGTCGAGAATTGCCGGGATTGTGGCTTCTTGTATTGGCGTGCATTCCTCGAAGCGCATGTCGTAGAGCGCATCGAGAATGTTGTCTGATAATGGTAAATCTTCAAATCTCATTTCGTCTTTAAATATTAAAATAATTGTCAATTGTCAATTATCAATTGTCAATTAGTTCGGCGCTTGCCTATAGCAGAAGTATGCTATTATGGTGAAGAGGATGTTTGGGATCCATGCTGCAAGCATAGGGGGTGTGTCGGCTTGTATGGCGAATGTGGAGCAAACTGTTTGGAGCAGTATGTATGCGAAGCTCAATGCCAGTCCGATGCCGAGATAGAGTCCCATTCCTCCTTTCCTTTTTCTGCTCGACAGTGTTACTCCGATGGTGGTGAGGATGAAGGCGGAGAATGAGGATGCAATCCTCTTATGGTATTCCACCTCATACTGCACCACGTTTCCGGAGCCTCTGTTGATTTGTTTCGTTATATAGTCCCGTAATTGTGGCGATGTGAATGTCTCCTGTTGTCCTTTTGAATACACAAGGTCCATGGGTTCCATCATTATCGTGCTGTCTTTTTCCCTTCCGCTGGTAATCACCTCTTTCATGCCGTGCATGTCGCGTATTCTCCAGTCGTGGAGTCTCCACTTGAAATGGCTGTCGCTGATGGTGTCGTATGTGATGCTTCTTGCCGTGAGGTGGCTGACGAGTCTTTTTCCGTCAAACTGGTCGAGCGAGAACCCTTGTCCTGTGCGGTTCTTGTCGTCGTAGAAGTTTATGTATGCTATTACGCCCCTGTCCACTTGCAGCATCACGTTTTCCGCCGTCTCCTGCCTTTTTTTCTTTTTGTATTGGTTTTCAAACTCCAGTCTTTTCACCGTGCCTTTCGGTATCACCTCGCTGCCGAGATAGAAGGAGAGCGCTGTGATGAGTGCTGCCGAAATCATATATGGCCTCATCAGTCTTTTAAACGACACGCCGCTTGCGAGTATGGCGATGATTTCCGAGTTGCCCGCCATTTTCGATGTGAAGAAGATCACTGAAATGAACACGAAGAGCGCGGAGAAGAGGTTGGCCAAGTAGGGTATGAAGTTACCGTAATAGTCGAAGATGATAGCTTTCACCGGTGCGTTGTTGGCCGTGAACTTGTCGAGGTTCTCGTTGACGTCAAACACGATGCTCACCGCCATGATGAGCACGATGGAATAGACGTAGGTACCGATGAATTTTTTGATGATGTACCAGTCGAGTTTTTTTATCGGACTGCTGAGTCTCATATTCTTTTTTTCATTTGTTCTATGATGCCCGCTTTCCACTGTGTGAAGTCACCGTCGATGATATGTTGTCTGGCGTCGGCGGTGAGTCTGAGGTAGAAGGCGAGGTTATGTATGCTCGCTATTTGCAGGGCGAGATATTCTCCTGCCTTGAAGAGATGGTGTAGGAACGCGCGGCTTGTGGTTCTGTCGATGTCGCACCCGTTCGGGTCAATGGGTTCGAAGTCGTCCTCCCATTTCTTGTTGCGCATGTTCATCGTGCCTTCGTATGTGAAGAGCATTGCGTTGCGGCCGTTGCGTGTGGGCATCACGCAGTCGAACATGTCCACGCCTCTCTCAATACATTCGAGTATGTTCCAGGGTGTGCCGACGCCCATGAGGTATCTGGGTTTGTCTTTCGGCAGTATCTCGTTTACCGTCTCCACCATTTCATACATCACCTCTGTGGGCTCTCCCACGGCGAGGCCTCCAATGGCATTTCCGTCGGCTCCTTTGTCGGCGATGTATTTCGCGCTCTCCTGCCTGAGGTCTTTGAACGCGCATCCTTGCACGATGGGGAATAGTGTCTGCTCATATCCGTAGAGTGGGGTGGTGGCGTTCATCTGGTTTATGCACCTGTCCAACCACCGGTGTGTGCGCTGCATGCTCTTGAGCGCGTAGTCGCGGTCGCTGTCCCCTGGTGCGCACTCATCGAAAGCCATGATGATGTCGGCTCCTATTATGCGCTCTGTGTCGATGACGTTTTCGGGTGTGAAGAAATGTCTGCTGCCGTCGATGTGCGACTGAAACTGGCACCCCTCCTCTGTGAGTTTGCGTATGCCGGTGAGGCTGAACACCTGAAAGCCGCCGCTGTCGGTGAGTACTGGTTTTTCCCATTTGTTGAAACCGTGTATTCCTCCCGCCTTTCGCATGATGTCGAGCCCCGGCCGGAGATAGAGGTGGTAGGTGTTGGCGAGAATTATCTGCGCCTTCACCTGCTTGTGCAGCTCCTCGAAGCTCACCGCTTTCACTGCTCCGCAGGTGCCCACGGGCATGAACACGGGCGAGAGTATGTTGCCGTGTGCTGTGGTGATAGTGGCTGCCCTTGCATTGCTGCCTTGGTCGTTATGGTTTATTTCAAATGTCATTTTTTTTCTTCTCCGTTTTGTCTTCGATGACGAAGGTTATCGGGTTTTTCACCATTTCGTCGGTGAGTGCGAAATTCCACACGTCAGTAACTTCCTCCACATAGTGTATCGTAAGTCCTTTCAGATATTCCTCGGGTATGTCGCGTATGTCTTTTTCGTTTTCCTTGCACATCACGATGTCGGTGATGCCGGCCCTTTTGGCGGCGAGTATTTTCTCTTTGATGCCTCCTACGGGCAGCACCTTGCCTCTGAGGGTGATTTCGCCTGTCATGGCAGTGTTTTTTCTCACTTTCCTTTGGGTGAGCGCGCTCGCTATGGATGTGGCGATGGTGATGCCGGCGCTGGGTCCGTCTTTCGGCGTGGCTCCCTCCGGCACGTGTATGTGTATGTTGTAGTTGCTGAAAATCCTGTAGTCGATGCCGAGGTTCTGTGCGTGTGCCTTGACATATTCGAGTGCGAGTATTGCGCTTTCTTTCATCACGTCGCCGAGGTTTCCGGTGAGTGTGAGCTTGCTGCCTTCTCCTTTGCTGAGACTTGTCTCGATGAAGAGGATTTCTCCTCCCACGCTTGTCCAAGCGAGTCCTGTAACCACTCCGGCGAAGTCGTTACCCTGATAGATGTCGCGGTAGAAAGGCGGTTTGCCGAGTATGCCCTCGAGGTTCTCGGGTGTTATCTTTGCTGCTTTCAACTCCCCGTCGGTGGCTATGTCCACGGCGAGCCGTCTTAGGGCTTTGTTTATTTGTTTTTCGAGCTGTCTCACTCCGCTCTCGCGCGTGTATTGCTCGATGATGCGCTCTATTGCGGGCTTAGAGAACTGTATGCGGCGCCCTTTCATACCGGTGTTGTCTATTTCCCTCGGTATGAGGTGGCGTTTTGCGATTTCTATTTTCTCCTCGGTGATATATCCGCTCACCTCGATGAGCTCCATACGGTCTAAGAGTGGTCGCGGTATGGTGTTCAGGTCGTTGGCGGTGGCAATAAACATCACTTTCGAGAGGTCGTAGTCCACGTCTAAGTAGTTGTCGTGGAATGCGTTGTTCTGCTCTGGGTCGAGCACTTCGAGCAGTGCGCTGGCGGGGTCGCCGTTGATGGTGTTCTGTGTCACCTTGTCAATCTCGTCGAGCACAAAGACGGGGTTGCTGCTTCCGGCTTTCTCGATACATTTTATGATACGTCCGGGCATGGCACCGATGTATGTTCGGCGGTGTCCTCTTATCTCCGCCTCGTCGTGGAGACCTCCGAGGCTCACCCTGACGTATTTGCGTTTCAGGGCTTCGGCGATGCTTTTTGCGAGCGATGTCTTTCCCACTCCCGGTGGTCCGTAGAGACAGAGGATGGGCGATTTGAAGTCGCCTCTGAGTTTTAAGACGGCGATGTGCTCGAGTATTCTCTCTTTCACTTTCTCCATGCCGTAGTGCTCTTTGTCGAGGATTTTCCTTGCCCTGTTGAGGTCGAGGTCATCCTCTGTGTATTCGAGCCATGGCAGTCCCACGAAGGTCTGTAGGTATTGCAGCTGATTGGAGTAGTCGGGGTTTTGTGGTGTGAAGAGGTCGAGTTTGTCGAGTTCCTTTTGGAAAGTCTCCTCCACCTGTTCGGTCCATTTCTTATGAGACGCTTTCTCTATGAGTTCGCTTTTCTCTGGCGACTCGTCTCCTCCGGCGATTTCCTTCTTGATGTTTTTGATTTGTTGCTTGAGGAAATAGTTTTTCTGCTCGTTGTCCAACTGTTCCCTTGTTTTCTCCCTTATGTCTTGTTTGAGGACGAGCAACTGCTTGTGCTTGCTCACAATTCTCATTAGTTGCATCATCCTCTGCATGAGGTCGTCGGTTTCAAGGAGCTTTCCTTTTTCCTCTATTGCCGCCGGCAGGTGAGTGGCGATGTAGTTTACCAGCATAATGGGGTTTCCGAGGTTTCCGAGTGCGAGGAGGGCCTCGTGTGCCGCCCTCTCCCCCTCATCGTTGGCCATGATGTTGAGCAGTTGTTTTGTGTCCTGCTTGAGTGTGGACAGCGTGGTCATGAAGTCCTTGCTGTATTGTGTCGGTATCTCTTCGGGATGCGGTATGACGTGTGCGGAGAGGAACGGTTTTCTCTTCGTTATTTTGTCGAGCTTACATTTGCCAAGAGCTTGGATTACAATGGTTTTTCTACCTCCGAAGTGCATGTCGATAATTTTCAGCACATGGGCATACACGCCATATTCGATGAGGTCTTCCTTTTTAGGGTTTTCCACACTCGGGTCTTTTTGGCAGAACACCGCGATGACGGTGTCGGGCTTGCTTTCGAGTTTCTCAACGAGGTTTATGGTATGTTCCCTGCTGATGAGAATGGGCCCGATGACACCCGGGAAGAGCACGAGGTTGCGTGTGGTGAGCAACGGCACGCTTTCCGGATATGAACGGTTGAGCAGTTTGGTGATGTCGCCGTCGAAATCGGCCACCATCGTTATATTTCCTTCTTCAAAATCTTCCATGTTTATTTTTCTCTGTTTCAATATTACACATATCCCCACTTCCTCCCGCTTTTGCCTGTTTTTTGGCTATGGCGGGTGGTATGCGGCGATTTCGGGTGCAAAGGTACGCATTTTTTCCTACACCGCCAAATATTTTCCGTTGTTAAATGCAGTTTAATTTTAATTTGTGGAATTAATAATAATAAAAGTGAATGAACGTTATGAATATAGGATGCAGGGAGTGGAAGTGAAAGGGAGGTCTAACTAAAAAGTGTTATCTCGGAATGGAGTCGGAAGACCATAACAACAGTTATACCCATATACTGAAGACCACGGGCTTGTTTGGCGGCGTGCAAGGCATCAGCATCTTGGTGAGCGTGTTGCGCACCAAACTAGTTGCTTTGCTGCTTGGTCCTGACGGTATGGGCTTGACGGCTCTGTTTAATTCGACCATAAAATTCGTCAGCGACAGCACTGGCTTCGGCATACAGATGAGCGGTGTGCGCGAGGTGTCGGAGGCTTTCGAGAGCGGCGACAAGGCAAGGCTGGAGCGCAATATTGCGATGATTCGCCTGTGGAGCCTCTTTGCCGCGCTGTTGGGAATGCTGGTGTGTTTGGTGCTCAGTCCTCTGCTGAATAAATGGACGTTCACGTGGGGCGACCACACGCTGCATTTCGTGTTGCTCTCGCCTGTGGTGGCGATGATGGCGGTAACGGCCGGGGAGTTGGCGGTATTGAAAGGCATCCGTCAACTTAAAGCCTTGGCAGTCATATCGTTATACAATATCCTCCTGTCGCTCTTTCTCACCGTTCCGCTTTATTATTTCTTTGGCGAGGCGGCCATCGTTCCTTCTTTGATTATCGTGGCTTTGGAGCAGATGCTCGTAACGATATTCTTCTCCTGGCGCCATGCTCCTTTTAAGTTGTCGTGGAACCGTGATATATTCAATGCCGGCACGGGCATGATCCGTCTCGGCATCGCCTTCGTGCTTGCCGGCATCTTAGGGAGCGGGGCCGACCTGCTGGTGAGGTCGTATCTGAATAATGTCGCCGACCTCTCGACGGTGGGAATTTTCAATGCCGGCTATATGATGATAATGGTGTATGGCGGTATGGTGTTCTCGGCGATGGAGACTGACTATTTCCCCCGTCTTTCGGCGGTGGGGAACCCCGGGGAGAGCCTCAACGACACGGTAAACAAACAAATAGAGGTTACTTTGCTGATTATCTCGCCTTTGCTTGCCGCTTTCATCCTGTCGCTGCCGGTGCTCGTGCCGCTGCTGCTTTCGGGCAAGTTCGTGGCTGCCATTCCTATGATGCAGGTGGGCATTCTGGCATTGTATCTCAGGGCGGTGAAACTCCCTGTGGCCTATATACCTTTGTCGCGCGGCGACTCGAAATCGTATCTGCTTATGGAGGCGATTTTCGACGTGGTGATGGTTGTGGTGATTATTATCGGCTACCGCAACGGCGGTTTGCGCGGCATCGGCTGGGCGATACTTGCGGTGTCGCTTTTCGACTTCGTGATGCTGATGTGTTATCACGGCTGGCGCTATGGCTATCGCATTTCCGGGAGCGTGGTGAAATATATGGCCGTGCAACTGCCCTTGGGTCTGCTGACATTCTTTTGTACTTATTTCGACAATAAAATAGCCTATTGGCTTTGCGGTTTGACGCTCGTTTTTCTAAGTCTTATGGCTTCATTACGGATTTTGCAGTCGAAGACAAAACTCTGGAGCGCATTGAAACGCAAGGTGTTAGGAAAATTCGGTAAAGCAGTGGAGGAGGATGAGGATGGCTGTTAGAGTGAGCGTGCTGATGGCCGCCTATAATGCGGAGAAATACCTTCGTGAGAGTCTCGACAGCGTGTTGTCGCAAGACATCGGCGAGGGCTTGCAACTGATATGCATCGACGATGCCTCCACCGACGGCACTGCGGCTATTCTCGATGATTATGCCTCGTGCGATAACCGCATGGAAGTGATTCATTTAGAGCGGAATGGCGGTGCCGGACGGGCTCGGAATATCGGCTTGAAACAAGTTCGTGGCAAGTATGTGGCTTTCGTGGATGCCGATGATTTGTTAAGTCCCGACGCCTTGCGGCTTGCCGCCGAGCGTTTCGATGCCGACCCTGCCCTTGGAGCCGTGCTTTTTAAAGTTCGGATTTGTGATGAACAGGGCAAAATTATTGAAGACTATCCGATGGATGCCTTTGATGAGATGCCTGGCGCGGAGGCTTTCGAGAAAAGTCTTACCTGGCAGATTCACGGGGTGTATGTGGTGCGTGCTGACATACATCTTAAATATCCTTACGACGAGACGTCACGCACTTTCAGCGACGACAACACCACCCGCCTGCATTATCTCGCAAGCGAGAGGGTAGGGTGTTGCGAGGGGGTGTATTACTATCGCCAGCACAGTGGCTCTGTAACTCATGTCGTGGATATCAGCCGTTTCGACTACCTTAAGGCCAATGCGTCCATGGCGCGGCAGTTGCGTGAGCTAAACCAGCCCTGGCGCATCCTTTCGCTCTACGAGGCTCACCGCTGGAACAACCTCATCGGAATGTATATGTTTTATGTGCGTTACCGCGGCTCTTTCTCTTCTGCAGAATGCCACGCATCCTTGCGCGAGCTCCGCACCGCATGGCAAGGCATCGACACCTCGCTCCTGCCACCGTCGGCAACTCGTAAATTCGGATATATGCCCCTGCGCTTCTCCTGGCCCCTCTTCCGTCTGCAAGAAGAAATTTATTTCTTGCTGCGGAGGATAAAATATGGTAAGAAAATGATACCGTAGGGCAAAAATATATGGGAAACGCAGATTTTTGGGTGTAAAAATATATGGAAAACGCAGATTTTTGAGGATGAAATTATATGGAAAACGCAGATTTTTGGGTGTGAAAATATATGGAAAACGCAGATTTTTGAGGTTAAAATTATATGGAAAACGCAGATTTTTGAGGTTAAAATTATATGGAAAACGCAGATTTTTTGGGGTAAAATTATATGGAAAACGCAGATTTTTGAGGTTGAAATTATATGGAAAACGCAGATTTTTTGGGGTGAAATTATATGGAAAACGCAGATTTTTGAGGTTAAAATTATATGGAAAACGCAGATTTTTTAGGGTGAAATTATATGGAAAACGCAGATTTTATGACTAAATTTTGACGGAAAACGCAGATTTTTGGGTGTGAAATTATATGGAAAACGCAGATTTTCGAGGATAAAATTATATGGAAAACGCAGATTTTATGACTAAAT
>Ga0065711_1031168_pt1 | contig 30375 bp, 22 predicted proteins | sample Hoacrofraction12_FD_59098 | JGI IMG/M metagenome (GOLD analysis project Ga0065711, IMG submission 59098) | Hoatzin crop microbial communities from Cojedes, Venezuela - Epithelial fraction 12 v2 (version 2) | ecosystem: Host-associated > Birds > Digestive system > Esophagus > Crop | place...
TTCCCCCCCCCCCGATAGCCTCTTGCAATCAAACCCAGGAGCCCAAACCCACTGGGATTTGCTGACGTCTCACAGAAAACAGCAGACATCAGGACATGCACAGTGCTCAATTGATTTTCATTCCCCCCCCCAGAGGTCATTTTAGGTGTTTCAGAACTAGAAATCTAATGCTTTTCTATTTCTAAATTAAGCTAATTACAATTTTAATCTGGTGGACGTTATCTTATTGCATAATTAGGAGAGCTTATAGTGCAGTGATTTGGTCAGTACCAATCCTTTTTGCTTTAAATCGTGTTTCATTAATTGAACAGAGCTTAGATAGGTGCTTACAAGGTAATAAGCTAACTATCTGTTCTTAACAAAATACTCCATTTTCCTTTGTAAATGTACCTGCATACTTTATGCTATAATAGTTTTCCTTCAGCGAAGCGTGGGCAATTACACTTGAGATCCACACAGGAGTTTTGGGGACTACAGGCACCCCTCGTAGACACTGGTGCAGACGGAATCCACGTAGCAAACATGAAGGAGCCTCTCTGGAAAATGCCAAAGCCAAATTCTACCCATCGACTGGATGATATCATCTGCTTAACCAGGGGTTATTGCATAATTAATTACTCTCAGGTCTTTATTAAGTCCCAAAGAATCTTTCTAAGGACTAGACTGGTATTACTCTGCCATACATTTTAAAGAGATTACTGTTAATTAATTTAACTCATCTGCATACCTAAAACTCAGCTAAACCCTCTACTGTGCCATCTGCTGTCATTTTAGACATGTAGGACTTCCAAACTCCCTTAGAAATAGAAACAGATTAAAACCATCTACTCACATACAAAACAATTGAAGCAATAAGTTGCTTTTCAACACCTCCCGCCCTGTGCAGAGCAGGACCGGGAAGCCGCCCAGGGCGCTGGCAGAGCCCTTCCCACAGGTTATCCATCCCACTGGGAGTCAACTTCCAGGTCTATTGACCCAGTGCTTTCCAAAGACACTAAATTCCCTGAAAGCGTAAATAAAACATTAAACCTCAATTTATCTACTCTTGGGGCTAAGGCACTCAAACCAGTAAACATGAATCATTTGGAACATTTATGATCTACTGAAACATTTCCCTCCTAAAATAAGAGCCCAACACACGTAAATCCTCACAAACGCTTCTCCGGAGCGGAGCCGAGCAGTGGCACAGCCACCACGGAGGGCTGTGCTCGCACCCCTTCCCGCAGCCCATGCTGTGCATGCCGGGGCACAAAGGATGCTTGCTGAAAACGGGGTGCCATCCCCATCTCGTCCAGCCCAGCACATTGCCATCCCCGGACACGGCCAGCAAATCTGCACGGGAACCTGCGCAATGCCTCAGACTGATGGGCCCATGGATGGGTGCTGCTACCACAAACAAAACAGTAAATAATTACATTAATAATGAGCCAGGCCTTCCAGTTGGCCAAGTCATTGCAATAGCTGAAGTATATTTTGTTAGTAAACAATTTCAAGGCGAAAAAAAAAGCAACCTTTTGTCAAAAACAAACAGCTCAATGCAGCAAGCTTTCCCTGGATAAAAATTGCTGTTTATTCTGTAAGAAAAGGAGAAACCGATTCAGGTATAAAAATCCTTGGTTTTCTGTGAAACACATGCAGAAACCCTGACAAGAGGGTTTTCAAACACTGTTTGTTCATTTCTCAGGTAGCAGCTGCTTCTGAACATGTGGAGATTTTTAGTGGAAGGTTGCAACTAAGATTAAAAATAAAATAAATGCATCACCCAGAAGACCAGCCTTGTCCAATAGTCAGGTTGCAAAACACCCTAAGGGCTGCCGAGACCCCAGACACAGAACTCTGTCAGAGGAGATCCAGAGCCAGTTAACGCAGCCAAACTGTCCGCGCAGGAAGAGGAGCCCCGTGCCCTGCAGCCCTGTTAGCCAGCAGAAACCTGTTTGCGTCTGCAGGGACGTGGAGCTCACACCGTGGAAGCGAGCCATAAGGTGCAACAACCCTGCAGCCTGCAGCGCGGATTTAGGCAGGGAGCGTTGCTGGAAGCTGGGCAAGACCCAAGGAGCTGCCGTCTCACAAAGCTGAGCTCAGGCACTCACCTGCTCTTTCAGGTCCTGCTTGGAAATCAGCACAAAACTGCTCCACTGCTCCAAAACAGGCAGCGCTTAAGCTGAATCCTTTTCCTAACCAATAATTCATTTCCAGAGTAGTCAGTAACTCTGTGCAAGGTGAGTCCCAGCAGCCTTCTCATGGTTTAATTTGCACACTGGTTTTGTTCAGGACACAGTCCCTGCATTGCCACCTCTCCAGCACTGGCATTTTCCAGGCTGGCAGCCAAAGGGATGCTTAGGCAGACATTCATGCAGACAGAAGGCTAAAGCTGGTTTGCATTACATTTGCTCCAAGAGAGGCTGGATGGAGGGCAGCGGTTTGCATCTCGGCAAGGGATCTGAGCCAACGCATCACTCGGTGAGTTTGTTTGCAGTGAGCGTGCTGCCATGCTCACGGCAGGGAATGGTCTCTGCTGATACCAGACCCTCCACCTCCCTGCCAGCTTAGGTGCGCCTCTCAGTAAGGTAGTGAGGGATCAGCCTGCACTTTCTTGGCAGTCAAAACCCAAGGTGCATTAGCTATGAAGGGAAGGGTTCACACTCCGTCATATCACCTTTCTTGAATATGGTTTCAAGGATATTGAAGCATGGGATCACAGCAGTGTCAGTGGGAAGGGATCTCCAGAGCCTCTCATCCAACCTGCCTCTCAAAGCAGCACTCAGTGAGCTTGGCCACGGCTTTGTCCAGCCAGGGCATGAAAACCTCCCAGGATACGGATGCCACAGCCCCAGCGGGTGACCAGCAATGCATCTCTCTCACAGTGAAGGAGTCTTTGCTGATGTCCAGTTTTGAGCCTCTGTCCTGGTTTCAGCTGGGATACAGTTAATTTTCTTCCCAATAGCTTCTGTGTTTTGGATTTAGTGTGAGAAGAATGTTGATAATACACTGATGTTTTGATGTTTTTGTTGTTAAGAAATCAAGGGATTTTTTCAGTTTTCCATGTTTAGCTGACGAGCAGGTGTGCAAGAGCTGGGAGGGAGCACAGCCGGACTGCTAGCCCAAGCTGGCCAATGGAAATATTCCATACCATAGATGTCATGCTCAGTATATAAGTGGGGGTTAGTCAGGGGGTAGGAATCAGCGAGTTCCTTGAGTTCGGTGAGCTCTGCGAAATCCGCGAGTTCTGCAAGTTCTGCAACCACTGCTTGGGGACGGGCTGCGCAATTGGTCCTTGGGCAGTGAGAAAAATTGTATTGTGTATCGCTTGTTTTGTATATTTTTATTCTTATTATTCTTATGTTATTCCTTTCTTTGTTGTCTTATTAACCTGTCTTTGTCTTATTAACCTGTCTTTATCTTATTAACCTGTCTTTATCTCAACCCACGAGTTGAGCAGAGTCCTCCCTCTCCACTTAACTGCTTAGTTGACATGGCGAAACAGCTCTCCCAAATATTCTTGCAGCACATCGAACAATCTTGCTGTCGGGCCTCAAATTTCGGTGTGATTGGTAATCAGTGCATCAGCCATCAGAAGTGGGTTATTAAAATATCTGTCATGATGACCAATGTAAAATAAATTCAGATAAATTGTATTACTCTGGGTCATTTAGCTGTAAGTGCAGCAGCCTTTGTGTTTTTTGCCACTTTAGTGATATGCAGCATGAAACAGCACAAATAAATACAGATGTAGAGAACATCAGATACACTTTGTAAGAGCGAATTATGCACGTTCACATTTCATTCTAGTTAGATCAAAATTAGATGGTTTTCCTCCATTATCTCAGTGGATACGCTAAAAGCCAATGATTTATGAAAGAAACTGGTGTGAATGCCATTATAATTGATTAACCTGAGACCGGTGACCTACTTATAGGTATACAAATATGATTATAATTGTGCAGTAAGTAATTGAATGTTCTGCAGGACTTCTTTATAATGTGATTGTAATGCATAAAACCAAGAGGGAGACAAAAGGTTTCAACCCTGTGCAATGTGCTGAGGTGCTAGGAGAGGTGTTGAGTGCTTCCTGCTCCTGTGAAGGGGAATAGGTGTTGAGACCTTGTGGAATCAACCCCCTCCTGAATGGCAGCACTTCCCATAAATAGATTATCGCTCGCTTTGTGGCTGGGATAATAACTTCCAACCCACTGAGCAGATCTCATTGCCCGGGAAATGCTGCATGCAGACCCCTCCCAATTCACCACTAGTGGAGCACCTTCTCAAGAACTTCCTTTGGGTCAGTGAAGTGGGAGAGGCAGATCCAGACGAGAAACCATGCAGCTACAAAATGAAGCTATGGGTCCATATTTCTGAACCACTCCTTTCAAGCGGGACGCAGCAACACTGCAGTGGGTTTGAGAATCTGCCAAACCTCAGGTCTCTACCAGCTATGACTGGGAACCCACCACTGCTGCCGTGTCTGCTAATGGGTCTGAGTGTCTGTGTTGCCTGTATTACAGTCACAGGCAGCACACAGCAAAGAGCAAGAGCATCTCACTGCCTCCAGTGGTTTGCAACGCACATACAGAACAGGGGGCAACATGTAGACAGTCCCCATGCACAGGGAGCTCATGGGTCGAAGCCCAAAAACCTTACCTAGACCGTGGAAACAACGCTAAGCCTGCAATGCCAGCAAAGCTCCTTGCTAGTGCAGTCTCCCAGCACTTCAGCAGTGTGCATCCTGCTGGGCCACGTACCAGCATCACCCAGCCCACGGCTGCCTAGAGGCTCTCACGGCATTATCATGTGTCACAGATTTTCCTGTATCTTTTGCTGCCAGTCACTTCCTCCGACTTAATTTGTCTGAACTCCTCTGCATGGACACGGCGGCAGAGCTAACCTCTGACAATGACACGCTAGCTCACTGCAGAACAAAAATTCTAGATTCCTGGTTTGAATGACTCCATATACTGAAGCCCACTGATGAATTATTTAAAATCTGTACAAATTCTGATGCCACACACTGAATTAGAGACTTGAATGCACCTCTGCAATCGTGAGTCCCTCTGCCTATAGCTCCATCATGGAAAAGCATCCATTTAAACCCACTGGGATAAATGATCTGTTACAATTCCCTGGACTAGAAACCCTGGAGATGATGTGGGAGCCAGGACTTGCTAGGATGGGACTGAGTTAATTAGCACTGCATCTGAGGAGACTCATAACAGCATAATGAAACAAATAGAATCAAAGCAGTCTAAAGTGACTCCAGTGGATTGATGGGTGCTTGCTGCTGACTGTGGTAGGGTCCAGTGCACACAGCTCCTGCCAAAGCTGCAGCCAGGGTTGCACTGCAGCACCAGGAACGCCTGGCACCCCAAGGATAGCCCCACACCCAGCTCCTGCGTCAGCTGAAGGTGTTCCACTGCTGGTGCGGGGCCCTGGGGGGGTGGCGGGACTCCCGTCCCCTCTGCACCCTGCCCCAGCCTCTTGTCAAGCACGTGCTGGCAGTGGCCCCGCTTCACCTTGTCAGAGAGCGGTACCTCCACTCCACTGCAAAGCCAGACATTTATGGCACATCCCGGAGAACAGTTTGCATCCCACCTCCCGAGGTGTTACCTGTAAGATGGGCACACAAGTGATTGGATGAAGATGGCCACGTTTGACTTCTGCATCCATCATTTCCGATGCTGACAGCCGCCGAGGGATGACTGACAGGTTCTGCTTTTTCAGCGTGTTTTGCATTCTTTTCCATATTCAGTTGTCTGCAAGAGGAATACGTTGGCCTTAGCAATGCTGCATTTGAGAGAAGTGCTGGCTTCTTCAGAGTAAGTAGTTCAGGGCATTTTCACAGTTGGCATAAAAATACTGGCACTGCCTGTATGGGTAGCTCTGTTATCATGCCTGGGGCCAATAAAGAAAGTATAAGGAAAAAAAAGAAAGCCACAAGTTAAACCCATGCTTTACAGCAATCAGACTCTTCCTTTTAATTTTTGAACTTTGCAAATGTTAGCTTCCACCAAAACGAACTAGTAAAGGATAAACAGAACGGCCAAGCTGCACTATTTTGAAGCAGAGAGATGACTCCCAGCTTGGCCAACTATTCTGACTGCCAAACGTAATGGACACTAAAATGACAAAGGATAACAATGCAAAAGGCCACGTACAATCTTGAGTCCATATACAGCCCTATATCTATCTCTACCACAGGGAACTGGAGCTGTGCCCAGCAGTTGTATCTAGCCATGAGCATTGCCTATCTACCAAAAACTAGAGGGAACTGCTGGGGACAGATAGCAGCTATTAGCTGAGCTACTGAAGTGATACCTGCAGCTTTGCTTAAACAAGAGGAGCGTAAATAAACCCAGCCTGGCTTTCTCCACAGCTGAACTCCCCATTGCTGCTGCAGAAGCATTTCTCTCATGGCTTTGCCCAACCCACTATTGCTCAAAGCAGGTACAAGCCTGACCCACGTGGGCCTCACAGGAACGTGGTTGCTCCAGCACCATGACATGTCTCTTTCTGCACAGTTTTTCTTCACCCCTACCAGCAGCAGCTGGCTCAAACCCCCAGGTTCTGTTTGCTCCCTTCATTTCAGACCTCTCCTCCTTTCACTTGCAGCTCTGCAAGTCCAAGAGCAGGGACAAGCCTGCTAATATGAAATCTGGGGCCAAACAAATATCTATGCGTAGCAGCTATGCCCCTCTCATTCTTTCCACATACATCAGCGGCTCTTCCTTCCTAAGCAGTGCCTGGAGCGGAGACAGTCCTGCAGTGAAATAATCCCAGCTTCAAGCCTATTGCAGAAATTAAAAATTACTTGTTTCTAGTTGGATGCAAGGTCTAACTAATTACCCACTGGCACGCGGGTGGCAAGTTTGCCACATGAATAATTGTGTGTCCACAGAAGTGTTCCACTGGTAGGGTTATTAACAGGAAAACAGGAATTCAGTTGGAAAGCATTAATAAACCTTGAAGACAACAGCTATTATGGTGATTGATCCACTACCCAAGTGTACACAACTGATGCAGGATGGAGGAGCAGAGGTTATTGCACGGGGGGGTATGCTGAGGTGGGAAGGAAGGCAGGGTTGTTGTAGAGGTCAGGGATAAAAATTGGTACTGTCAGGTTCAAAAGCGTTTAAAAAACCCACACATCTTTTCCAAAGCTGACTCAAAATTAGATTATTTTCAAAGTCTGCAGCATTTGCTACTTAGGATGTTGCTTGTTTTTCTTCTGTTAAACATGGGCTATGGAAGCAGAAGAGTTTTGTGCGTGTCACAGGCAATTTCTGTGTTTCGTCCCCAGGACCAGTGGATGCTGCAGCATGGAGACAGCAGATGCCCCGAGGAACAGACCCAAATGTGCCCAGTTCACCCCTGCCTCCTCCTGAGGGGAGCGATAAAAACACCAAATTGCTTCAAGGGCTGCAAGAAATATTAAGGAGAGAACCAAGTTGCCCAGGAATTTCTGCCCCGGGGCTACTGCAGGGCCCTCTTGCTCTTGGATAGCTGTGCTTTGGGAGCATCTCTCCTTTCTGCTTGTGTGCACCAGGAGTTTGTCCTTTGGCACTGACTGGTGTAATTTTTCAGTCTGTCTGGATAACGACGCTGGTAAGAAAAGGAGAAGGGGAACCTAAGCTGGCTTGTCTGACGTGCTAGAACATGTGCACCTGAAGCTCCGCAGCATCGTGCTCTTTTGCAGCTCCCTTTGCCTCCCTGGAAACCTCCCTTTCTGCACGGATATCGCATTCCATCCCAACAGTACTGCCTTTGCAAGAGCTGAATGGAAAACCTATGGCCAGAGGGAAGACAGAGCACTGGGAATTCAGGTCCCTCCACCCAGGACCACCACTGGGGCTGGGTGCAGCCTGTGATCCACCCCATATTGTTCACATCACAGCGTTACAGTTCATGCCAACTGCACTGTAGGGTGTTGAGCTCATTGCAGTATTTTTCCTTCCGAAAGGAAACAAAAACATACTCTTGCCAGTTTATTATTTCAGCTAATTATATGAACCAACAGTATTTCATCCAAACCATTTTAGGGAAATAATTGGAGAACGTTTGCAAAACCCAAGCAACCATTTTTCTCCTGCCAGGATGGCAGATGCAAACATAAAGAGTAACATGTCCATACATCTCCAATCTCAACTTCTTATGAAACAAAATAAAAGCAATCTGGTTGTGAACTGATCCAAAGCAAATACAATATTTCAGAACACTCCACATTTAGTTGGTGGGGCTGATTTATATAACACAATCTAAAGCCCAGTGTGCAAATATGGAGGGTAAGACTATTTCCCCTTCACACTTTCTTACCTCGCAGACGTTGTTTTTGCTCTGCATGCGAGTGAGGAGCCCTTGGCCTATGCAGTAGCCGTCTTTGAGGGATGAGCACTTGACAGGTTTCTGAGGCGCTTCCGAAAAGGCTTGTTTTACAAGTCGGAGGTTGCCTTTGTCATATGTAGCACTTCGCCATTTCTTGTGTGATCCATGAGATCATCGCACAGTGGTCTTCAAAGTAAGTATCACCGAAAGCATGCCCTGCCCGACTTCAATTTGCAGGATCTATCTCTAGTCCACGATCACAGGTGTAAAGAGAATGAGGGAGAGGGTGGCATCTTTCTCAAGGCAGCTCCGTGCACAGGCTGAATCTCAGCGTCTGCAGCCAGTGTGCCTCTGCCGAGCCCAGGGCAGCAGGATGGGAGCACCCCATGCGGTACCCTCTCTTCCATCACACACCATCTCAGAGCCAAATAGCTCATTGTGTTTGAGGTTCCCACCACCCTTTTTCTGAGGAAGTGTTGCTCCAGCCATTGTATCTGTTCCGTTTTTAGATTTCGTGGTTAGTTTCCAAGATTTAGTGGCTTATCGACAGGCAAAAGAACACCTCGGGTTTGTGGCACTGCAGACTGCAGTCCTACTTAGACATAATTACTGAAGTAAATCAGGAACAAGGGGAGACCTAATAAAAACTGGAAATCATACACTTTTAAAATCAAATTAAAAAAAAAAAAAAGGAGGAGATAGATAGAAATACTAAAAGGATAATTGTCATTTTTGGTAAAGAGGCCATTGAAGGATTTCCAAAACCAGTTCAGTCCCAATTCTCAGTTTGCCTTGCTAAACCTTGATCCATCATTTTGCTGTGAGCCTAAGCATCCGTTCCTCAGGGACCCACAGGCTTTCTGAATTAAATCTGCTGGCCCTCAGTCATGGGCTGCAGTCAGGAGGGATGCCAAGCACCTGCTCCGGAGGGTTGCTGCTGCCTCATTCGACAGAAGGGCTCCTGAGTCCTTCCCCAGCTTAACCCCATCCCACCCCCTATTCCCTGGGAGAACCAAAACTGTTTGTTGCTCAAAGGCTACACACGGCCCAGTCGGTGCTTTACATCCAGGCGCTCTCAATATTTGGGCTGCAGCAGCCCCGTAGCATCATGGGCAAGTGCAAGATACCACCAGCCTGGGGTTGCTCCAGCTTATGCCTCCCAGGAATGAGGGAGGTCAACAGCAAGAATAAATACGTAAATGTAATGCTTTCTTTGCTGCTTTCACCTTGTTCTGAGCAGCTGCATTTGTGCATTTTGCACACCAGTGGTGTGAGGAGTGCTCTCGGGGAAGGGCTGCATCCCAGGACCTGGAGGACCCTGATACCTGGAATTCATGAGCAAGGCGAAACAGCATCTCTGTGAATTAATGGAAAATCTTATGGTAATGCCAGTAAACAGAGACACTAATTAATACCCACTTCAGTTCTATTCATTTAGGACTCAAATTGCTAACCAAATCTCTTCTTCCCCCACATGCGGATACTGCAAACCTTCAAGCAAGGCTGGACGGTTCCCTCGGCTCCGCGAGGAAGCTGGCTGCACCCCGGGCAGTGAGCTGTAATGTAAGCGGATTTACTGCACAGCCCTGCCGGTGGGTGGGCCAGGATTCCCACGACGTTCAAGGCCTTTTCTGCGATGAAATACGCTCGACATGGAGGTCAAGTAAACTGCACTGTGTTGCATTCATAAGCATTTTTCAATTAGCACTGAAGACTGTCTCCAATCTCAAAGGTCAAATATTCAAAGTGTGAGGGTTGTTTAAGGTTGAGCAAGGGTTGAACTGGGCCTAGCCCTCCATTTATTTTCTAAACTGAGTTTTGTGCCATCTTTATTTACCATAATTAATACTCCCTTAGTGTAGACTCTCCCTGGACTTGTTCTGGGATGTGCCATACTCCTTGTTCGTGTGCTGAGCAGTATTCCCCCACCAGAACAAAGGCATGATTTGATGACTTGAATTTGCAAAGACACTTTGTTTCTTACAGAATTCATATTATCAGTGCAAAAAAGCCCCTTTTTTTTCATGACCATGTGGCCTGTTCTGCTCTAGATGAAAATGTGAATGCTTCCATAATTACACACTGACCTGAGTTGAACAAGCCGGCTCAAATGCTATTTAACCTCTGCCTGTCCAGACTTTATCAGATTTATTCTATCTACAGAAAGTCACACCACAAATAAATAACTTCAGTGGTACATTGGAGTGTTTGAAAAGCAAATTGTTTGCCAAGTATTCCCCCTTTCTTGTCCTCATTATTCACCTGGTTTATAGGGCCGCTAACGAACGCACCCTGGGCTAAAAATGTAGCCTTAGAAACGATGAGACAACCTCACCGCTCTTCCACTCCATGAAGTTTTATTTTGGGTCCCTTTCTTCTCTTGCCCTCAAGGGGCTTCACACGCTGTGACATTTTCTGAGTCGCTGCTGCCAGCCCGGGAGGGTGGCCAGGAGATGAGCTCCTTGTGAGAAGGGGGACTTTACTCAGTGCCCTCCCTGAAGGACAACGGCTCTTTGCTGTAACTACAATTCTGCAAGTCTTCCTCTGCATCACTGACACCTCACCTCCTTGCATGCGCCCTCCTGCCACCCATCCTTGCCCTCAAGGCTCTTCCATGGTGGGTCCGGCCAGCACTGGATCTGGTCACAGGTAGGAAGGACGACAATGCCCTCTTGGATGGGTCAGCACCGGCGCTGGCTGTCCCTGCAAGGTTGCTTCTTTCATTGCTGTGGTGCCTTCTTGCTGCGAGCATGACAAATGCCAGAGCTCTTCAGCCATTTTCCTCTAGGAGAATTAAAGTTTTAATGATTAACCTTTATAAATTACAACAGCAATGCTCTAAATAATAAATAGTTTCTGGCCAGGTCTAGCCCTTTGAGCTATTATTCTCCAGCATGATATGCTGAGTCCCCATCTGCATTTATTTTCCATACTGTATTCAAGTCCTCTTATGTCATTGAGATAAGCAGTCAGGAGATATGTGTTTTCCAAAATGATGTCCTCATTCATCATTTCTTCCTCGCTGCTCAGCCTGATTACATTTAATTCAAGAAGAAAAAAGCCTCGCCTGGGCCCACTGAGCATATAAGGTTAAAAAAGCAATGCAAATGAAGCAACAGCTTCCTGGAGAAATGGCTACAGAACACAAAATAACAGTATCCCTTATCAGCACCGGGGCTGTGTACTCTCCTCCTCATTTCCAGAGAAAACTCAGAGCAAAAGTGACCCATTCATCAAGATCAGCAGGTACAACTCTGCTTTAAACACATATGCACAACAGCAGCCACCCTCTCAATTAATAGGGAATGAGCTTTGAGCATTAATTTCATCTGATATTAATGCAAAGCTTAATTACGAATAGAGATAGGGGAGTGAAAGCTTACTGCAGCCTGAGCCCTTTCCAGTGACACTTGGTTTAGAGAGAAATGTCTTTTGTTTCTACAAGTTCTCTGTCGCAGTATTTGGCTGCTCCAGGATGCAGCAGGGAGAAATAATGCCAAAATGTCTCTATGCACAACATGAGCAGCAGCTTTCCAAGCCCGAAGAAGGATTCCTCATGACTTTGCACACTCACCCTTTCCGTGGCTGCCCGGGGTGCCTGGAGCCTCCTACACGAGCAGGGAGGGAGAGGCAGCCCCGACCAGAAGCCCTTGCTCATCTTCTGCAGGGATGCAGCCACCATGAGTTGCTCTTCACCAGCCTACACAGAAAGGCTCAGCCTGTGCCAGCACCAAGCCGGGGAGCCCTGCTCTGCCCCGGGTCTGATGTGCCAACCCTGCACCCTCCCGGGCACTGGCACAGCCACCGCTTGTCACTGCATTGCTCAACAGTGAAGATGATGCTGTTAGAAAGATCTGTGTGGGGCAGGCGCTGGCTCGGCTCGGTGTGGGATTCCGAACATGATGCCGATGGGAATGTGCGTTGCAGATGCTGGCTGGTGCATGGCTCTGCGGGGTGGCAGCGACAACTCCCCCAAGCCCACTCCCCTGGACAGGCTGAGCTGGCTTCTCCAGAGCTGGGCTGGCACCTGCGTGTCTGCAGAAGGCTTTTCCCACTAGGAAAGGCGGTTTGTGTATTTGCTGTAATCAGACTTCAAAGAAACGCCAAAGGAGCCAGGGAAATGAAACACATACTGAGCCAGGTGAACGGGCAAATAAACACAGGCAAAAAAGCCAAAGTCTCTGACCAAACGAACTCAGACCAAAGCTCTGGATTTAAAATGAAAATCAGAAGGGTGTTAAAGAGCTGGGTGGCATCCTGGCACGTCGGGAGGGCAGCAGATCCACAGCTCCAAGCTTTTCCCTGCAGGCACAGCACCAGCACGGATGTGCAGCAGCTCCAGGGCAGCATGGCTGCTCATCCCACCCCTCCAAGGGGAGAAAGGCTGTGGAGGCATTGGGCCATCAGCTCCGACTCTCTCTCCAGGATTTAACATTTTGTTTTGCAGAGAAGTTGATGTCTTCTGTAGGAAAATCTTTAATAATTTTTGGTAGCTCTTCTGAAAAAAACCACTCCTACTCCCACCTATGTTTTGATCAGCACTGATTTGGAAAGTCCACTGTAACTCAGTTTGCATGGCATGCAAATGATCAGAGGCAGTTTTCACCACTGGGACAGCTTTGTCACATGTGCCTCTGAAAATACCTAGCTGAGATGTCTGGGTTTCCTAAAGGCCCCCCCCCGACTATAACAGAGCCAAGAAACAGAGCGTCCACTGCATTACCTGGTTTCACGACGTTTTGCTCACAGTGCAAATGCGTTTGAAACACATCCTCAAAGGGATGGAGACACCTAATTCCCACTGAGGCACCTCTGGAGAATAATGCAGACCAATTTGTTTCCTCTCCCTCAGCATGGTTCAAACTCTGGCTAAGCTATTTACAGGCTTAGGGTTTCACACAACGGCTATGGAAGTCACTGGAAATCTTCAGTGGATGTTGGATCCTGACCCATAACTTGCCTTTAAAAGTGTCCTTCTAGGACCTAATGCAACTGGCTTTCTAAGCAGTTATGGAGAGCAGCCTGATGCCTCCTAGATACAGGTGCAAGAGGCAGACATGCAAAGCATTAGTAAAGATTAATTCTCCTCCACCTGGAGCAGATGGGGATGTTATTTGGGTTGATTGCATGGCTGTAAAAACTCAAAACATAACAAAAATAAAAGTGCGATAGCAGGAAGGCACCCGTAATTCAGCCCCACATAATACAAGTGGTCATGGGCTGAATAGAAAACCAAGATTGTGTATTGGAAGAATTTTATAGCAGAGCCATGTCCAGGAGCAAGAAAACACAGTGAGATACCAGCAAATCACTGCAGGGGTCTTTCAGCAGCAAGCAGCAGAGCTACTACATATGCAGCCAGTGCACAGACCAGGGGCTTCTGGCATGGAGACACGAGACTCTTTCTGGGGACCCAGAAAAACAAACAGAGTTGGGAGAGAAGCAGCCCACGACCTGTCTCCCCCAGAGCCTGCCCGGGCCAAGCACACCCACGTTCAACCCTCCCTCGCAGAGGAACCCCCAACACATGGATGGGGAGCAGGGCAGCCGACCCCGCTGCCCTGTACGACAGGCTGGGACAGCAGGGGAGGGAGCTTGTATTATCCCTCTGAAGCTACAAAAGCAGGCAAAATGTAATTATAATCACCCAAACTGGAGTTCTGCCAGGACATCAGTGCTAATGGTCTTGCTCTTGCAAGAAGCGCCATGGGATTTTTCTAATGATCACAAGTGGTCAAGACCTCAGTTTCACATCTCATTTTGAAGATAATGAAGAAGTCTCCCATTTATTTTTGGTCTGAAGGGAGATAAGGACAAATTGACTATGTCAAAGGGCACAAGGACTTAGAAATGTAGATTCTTTTGCTCAAGATGTGACTGGGAGCTCTGAGAGCTGGGAGGGATTGCAGACAGAAAACAAACAGCAAGGAGTAAGCACATGCGATTTCGTACGACTCCTGTTAGTGCTTCAACTTTTTCTGAATCTGCTGTGACTCCAGTGACATTGCTGAAAGGAAGGTGAATCTTTTTTCATATGAGTTATTCCCGCTGTAAAATATATTTGGAGGGAACGAGTTTATAAAGCCATCTCTGAGATAATTGGCAAGGATACTCCACTCTCCCATGAAGGTTGAGTGGGTTACAAGAGGGTCTTCACTTTAAACTCAGAGCAATGAGAAATTAATAGATCTTGCAGTGTCAGTCCCAAGGCAGAGGATCATGATGAACGGGAAACAGGCAGAGAGGCTCTCTTTAAGTTGCGGAGGGAGGGGGGAAGAGAGATGTATCAGACCCCGGGGAGTTACTCAGATTCAGACTGCCACCTTTGCTGAACACAAGCGTGGTGATTGCCAATGAAAGGTCAGTGCAGTCGGAGAGGACAGATATTGCCTTATCCTCCGAGGAGGAGCAAGCGTGGCATCTCCTGAGACCTGCCTGTTGCTTGCCTGGAACAGCGAGCCCTGCGCTGGGAAGCTGCAGCATAGTCAGCATGGGCGAGCGCTGCCTTTTAAAGTGAAAGCTGCTGTGCATATAGAGATCAAATTCCCTCTTTCCAGCCGTGATTATTTCCTTATCTAAACCCTTTGCATGGCCTTCATTGCCCCTTTTTTTTCTGCTAGGAGCATAAGAAAACATGATCCCACCCTAGAAAACAGTGGAGCAGGGTTTGGGCAAGAGGAAGCATTGGCAAGGGCTGTTCTGGAAGGTCATTACGTGGGTATTGGCTGTTGTATAGACGGAGCTGCCAGAGTGGAGAAGGAACTGGCTGTGATATTGATGAGAACAAGTAGTTAAATGAAAGCAGTTTGGGTTGCAAAATATAGACTGCCATTGAGATCAATACTAGAATCAGTTTAATTAATTTATATGATCAATAGCCTGGAAGGATGAAGGCGCAGACCAGCAATGTAATTTGTTCACGGTACAAAACAATCACGGAGGAGCTGTCAACACCCGGGACAACAGTCTCCAGCTTAGACCGGGAGAAGCGAGGTGCATGCAGAGAGAGCACGAAATGACAGTATGGACAGGCCCAAAGTTGGGGTCCTGCTCAGTGATCTCACGCAACACAATGGAGACTAATAATGAGTGAAGCTCAGCCCTCAAGCACAGCACTTGGCTGCAGGGAGCACGAGAGGCACGAGAGGCACATCGCGAGGGTGTGCCAAAGGGACCTCAGCCAGAGGTGGGGAAGGGATGCTGGCATCAGCAGGGAAACGGGCTGTGGGATTTGATTTCTTTGTACAGGGAAGAGCGTAAGCAACACATCGAAGGTACGGAGAGCTTACAGATTTAGACATGTTTCCATGGAGTAGAGACTGGGCAGTGAGGATTAGCTGGCCCAGGATCCAGCAGGGTGGCTGGGAGACTGCCCTGAGAGGACATGTGTCTCCAAGAGATGGGATGGACAGGGCACAGCACTGGCAGAGGAGGAGGAGGGCTTTGTGCTCCTCCTTGGGGTCCAAGAACACCCTGTATTTCAGCGTTCAGCTGAGTGGGGACAAGATGCAAGCTGAAAGCACCAGCAGTAGGGTTGTCTGCAACTACACCACGCTGTTCTGGAGCTCTAGGAGAGCCCTTCAGAGAAGGTCTGAAGGTGGTTATATTAATTTCTCAAAAGACTTTGGGTAAAACTCTGATAAAACAAATTCTCTCTTTTTTTCCCTCCTCCTTACCCTGCCAGGGGGGAAGCGTGGCTTCCCCTGGCTCTGGAGGAGCCATACACACATCCCTCCTGCCCGCGGTCCTGCATGAGCCACGCAGGGCTGGAGCCTGCGCCGGAGCCGGGATGTGCACAGCGGTGGCAGAGGGGGGTCTCACCAACACCCTCCCGCTGCTGGGGCTGGCAGCTGGGGGAACGCGCCTCAGCCGTGAGCAGAGGACATCAGTGTGGCTCCTATTTCTGGAGCAAAGGAAAGGGAGAAAGCGCACGGGAAGGTAAGGACATAAATGTCGGTCCCTGGGGAGAGAGGCTGAGAATTCCCTCGTGTTTGCTGATCTGCAAACCTTGTCAGAGGCTTTCGCTTCTCTCGGAGCAAGGAAAGGAAGAGACAGATGCTGAGATAATTACTACCCTGGCAAAGAACTTATTTTTGTATCCAGAAGGAGAGTTACGGCCTCACAGCTGTCTTCAGGATAGAGTGAAAGCATTTTTTCCATGGTACATTGCAATGGCAATTAATTTTCTTGATAAGCTTAAACTAACCTTTATTTTTAAAAGGAAGATAACTTCTTGTATGAGGCATCTTCTAACCTGGAATTTACCAAGGACAATGGGATAATCATTTGAAAAGCAATTAAAGGTACCTTTTTTTTTTTTTTAATCTTCCCAGTGCCTGTTTAAGGTGCCGCAGAGCCTATGGCCCTTCTTGCTCAGGATGACTCAGTGTTTCTTCTTCCACGCTACATTTCCAAATGCTCAGGGCCTCTCAGAGCCCAGCCTTTGGGGCCAAACCTTGGCACAGACTCTCTAAAATAGGAAACTGCTTCTCCTGGAGGTTTGATCAGAGGGTTGGACCATTTTCCTGCATAGCAGGCATGCAAAACAGGTCAAGTTCTTATCTTCTAAACAAAATTAGATGGGAAGCCTTTTTGAAGAGTTCCAGCCTTTCAGCAGAAGATGATGAGATGATAAATTCTTAGAGCTGTCCCCTTGACCCCAGTGCTCTCTTGTAGTTTTTATAGAAGACTTTTTTCCCTAGATTAACTTTGCTAAAGTGCTTTGAAGAGGAATAATAAGCCATATAAATGCTCAACACCATTCTATTATACTAAATAATCCCTTTATCTTAATGGAAACAATATTTGGACCATTTTAAATAATGCATTCTAGCATTTTAATCAACAAAACCTTTATAATAATACACATGTAATTACTGCTAAGAACATGACAACATCTCTTTCTAAATTACAATAGAGGAGGCAGCAATGAGCCGAAAGGTACAGTTCATGGAAAAACTATCAGCTTGACCTTGCTGGTGTTTTCCTATGAAGCATTTAGTCAGGATTTAGCATACAAGTGTGACCCACTCCAAAATGAAAGAAGGCATCCCTGCAAGAGCACCGAGGTGGGAGCCTGTGGGATCAACACGATGCACGTAGCAATTAAGCTGCTGCAGAGAAGCTCTCCCCAGACCCTCCCATTGGAAAGGACCTTAGCCAGGGAGTTCACTCTTTCTGTATTCCTACTAGTGGAAATGAGCTCATGTCAGCAGGAAACCTGATATAGGCGACACAGAGAAAGGCTGCCTTACCTGTCAGCACGTGTCCAGCTTGCAGCTGGGTACTGAGGGCCCTGAGATGAAAAACCCTCTGCACTGCCAGAAGATGTGCTGGGAAACACCGTCGAGTGATCAGGGTGGCCTCAGGCAGAGCTGCTCTGGGCTGGTGGTGCAATGCGTGCCAACGTGGCGATGCTGTTCCCAGGGGTGACACGATTCGGACTTTCGCCAGATATTCACAGATGTGAATACAGATAGCTGGAGCAGACGAGAGCCCAGCTTTTACCTGCCATTGCCTGAGCTGGCCCAGACATGAGTGTCCCACCCCTGGGAGCTCCAGGTGATGGGGCACGCCTCTCCTGCCATCGCTCCAGAGATGTATGTGGCCTGGGCACCATCGCTCCTATGCATTGCAAAGCTCGTTGTCTCACTTGGCCTACTCCACCTGCCTTGTGCGGCAGCACCATTGAAATGAAAACAACACACGAACAAAATATTGCTGTAAGGGCAAAAATACATCTTACTTCCAGTGCAAATGAGCACAGGGTGTGCTAGCAAGGAGAGAGCCAGTCCCACCGCAGTAAGGCTTGAGTGCAGCAGCATACCAAAGGAAGGCACCAAGGAAAATTCAATCAGTTATTTCAGGAAACTTCTTTGCTGCATTTTGCAGCCCCAGGTGCGCTTGGTCCAGATTCTCCTGTCACTGAAAGGATTTTCCAAAACAATTTGCTGTAGCTAAAAGCAGACGGATAAAGTTTTTTTAAGAGCCACAACCTCAGCTGGTACGAGTCAGCCTCCATCCAGGGAGCGGGAGGAGGAAGGGAAGGGAATCAGACAGGTTACCCCAGCAGCAACCGCTAGCCCTGAAAGCACTGTTTATTTTAAAGTTTTCCAACCTTCAAGTCTTTGACATGTAGCACACACAGCAACATGATAAAATACCTCCAGTCCCACCTAATTGTTTTGTGGGATGACCTGTCAAAACATAATTAGATCATTCCATGCGTTGTTGTTATGGGGAAGCTTTGTGATCCTTGAATGTCAAGCTGTCACGGAGATAACCTAACCTTTGAAATAACAGTATGTTAAAATCAGGGGTTATTTATTATTGGCAATGCTCTTTACATGCTGTTAGTGCAGAAGCACTGCAAGGAAACAGCAAACCAAAAATCCAGAGCACAATAATGACAATAAGCAGCAATAATTACAAACATGCAGCAAAATGGGATCTGATAACGTAGTCTCCGTAGAAGTCAGCAGTACTGCAGAGAGCTTCAGAAGCCCTCATGGAGCACCATACTGCATCCTGACCCATCTGCTTTAATATTTCATCTCCTGTACTGGGCTTCAGCTGCTCCAGCATGATATCTCAGGGCTTCAGATCTCTAAAATCATACTACTGGATTTTAGATTAATACAGAAAGTCTGGAGAAAGCTGCTTACCAGAGGGAATTAGGTTACCATATTACTTTAGGCAGAGAGACCTATGGGAGAAGAAATTGTTTTCTACAGTAAGTCCTGCAAAAGTGTAAGGGGGCCTGCGATGAGTTGGTAAGAGAAAACAAATTGTGTGCAGATGGATGTTTTAACACACAAAAACACCTAGCAGTCAAATCAGCCGGTGAAGCAACCAGAGAGGTATCAAACACACCGTGAGCAGCAAAGCACGCTTGCAGCACCACACACCAAGGATGGACCCCAACCACCCCACTTCCCATATTACCTGCCTGTGCCCCTCTGCCTGCCTCTGCAGCACGGCTGCTGTCCTCCATGGCATACAGGTATGTAAGCTGGGTTGGTTGGCAGCGTGGAGACCAGGCATCCTGCACCTCACCCTGGCCACAGACATTAGCAGGAGTTCTGGGACGGCAACATAAGTATCTCTGGAAAATACCAATCTGGTTATGAAGATCTCCAGTGGTGGAGAACCTACAGCTGTTGCAACGGGTCTTTGGCCTGGATGTCAACAATTTGCAGTTTATTTTCTACCTTAATTCGCCTATCCTAGAGATGGAAGAACTATGTTTTGCCACCCAGCTGCCTTCCTCCAACACATTAACCAACGGCAATTCAAAGTACTCCTTAACCTTTAGTTCGATAACTGAAATGAAGCAACTCTCACCAACTCCGTCAGACGATTTCTCAACACTTTGATCATTCTTATCTCCTCCGATATTTTGTAATTTTTTCTCCATAATTCCTGAAATGTGGACACCAGAAATGAGCACAGCACCCAGCAGCTGTGCACCAGTGACAAGCCTGGAGGTAATACAACCTCCCTACTCCTACTGCCTACTATACTTAGCCACACACCCGGGGAATCTTACTGGTCTTTCAGCTGCAACCACAAGTGGGAAGTCGTACGCATTTAGTTTTCCTCCATCCCTTTCCTGAGTTTCTCCTTCCTGAGAAAGTCTCCTCTTCCACAAGCCTGACCTACATTATTTGTTTCTAAATGCTTGATCTCGTATTTGCATGTCTTGAAATGCATATTTGTCTGCTTGCCCTTGGCTTAGCTAGCTGCCCAGGTTGTATATCAGTGAGTCTGTCCTTGTTTACCACATTTCCAATCTTTGAATCACTTGGGAACCTTATCAGTACTTTCAGAATATTTTTTCCATACTGTAGATAAAAATACTACAAAAAGCGTAAGAACAAGAGCTGATCTCTAGGAACAAGAAATTAGAAAACAGCTTTCACTTTGGACATCAGCTGGCTGCTCTTTAAACCATTTGATGTGGCCCTAATGACTAAATATCATTCTTGATCAGTAGTAAAAATTTGCAAAATCATAAATGCTTACAGACATCCGCATATACTAGGTCAATACTATTGCTTTTATTGACCCCTGGTGTAATCTAATGAGAAAACAACATCACGTTAATGTTCTCACAGCCCTGCATTGACTGACATGAATTATCTCACCTTCCTCCAGCACTTAATTCACCAGAGTCTGCCCTTTTATCACCTGACCCAACATCACGACCCAGTCCATGTCACTCACCTTCCTGGAGCACTGGGCAGATGAGGGCTTTTCTCCCGGCTCTTTGGATTGTCCCTGGTTTCAGAGGTTAACCATTTCTGTCCAGCCTCACGAACCAGAACGCTTTTTGAGCAAAGTGGTTAAATGGGGTGCAGGTTACCGTGTTGCGAAATATAGCACCTTTTGAGGCTTCCTTGAGTGCTCCTAGAGTGGCACGTAACTGCCATGCCTCCCAGCATTGTCAGCCCAAAGCGCCACGCTGGAGAAATTAGTGTGGAAACATCTCTACTAAGTTTGGATACGCACAGTAACAGCCCAGCCACCTCTGGTGGCCCTTTCTTCACTGCAAAATTAAACACAGCCAGTCATGCAATGCTTTCATGAAACTTGCCATGGTAGAGCCTTTGCACCACCTTACTGCCCACCTGTTTCGCACAGAACAGCTTTTAGCCACTTCCTAGCAGAAAACTCCCTTAACATTTCATCAGTGATGGTTATTTGCCAGGAAATCAGTTCAACATTAATTGAATATCAGATATAGGATTGTTATTAGGACTGTCAAAATTATTCTGCTAATTGACAGTGAATTTACGACAAAGTTGTGTTTCCTCTTCTACCAGAAGTTGTGTTTCCCCTTCTTCTCAGAAGTTACCTTATCCAAGGAGCACGGGCTTTTATCAGCCCTTCCCAAGCCTTCCCTTTTTGTGAGGTGGCTTAATGCAAGACTCAGTGGAGGGACCCTCCTCTCCCTAGGATTTCTGGGTCAGACCAAACTAACAGAGAAGTCTCATCAAATGCAAAGCCCAGGCATTTCTCAAACTTACCCACCTATTGAACAGGGCTTCCAGATAGTTTGCATCAAGTCACACTGTTCTTAGATTCCTCTTACGTGGTGTTCCTTCCAAACTTCTGTTTTCACACGGTCAGCGGTTTCGTTTGCCTGTTTAAAACACTTGTAGTGTACAAGACCCACTAGATGATCAGCAGCTGGTGTTTCTCTTGCCCTTTGCACACGCAGCAACAAGGCTATGACTTTGTGCCATGTTCTTCAGCCAGGAGGTTATTGATATTTATAGCAGTGATATAGCAGATCATTTGCACATGGAAAAGAGGCAGGAAATCAATTAGCATCAATACACGTCTCCAGACTGTTAACTTGTTCATACAAATACAAACGACCTTCCCTCTTGACACCCCATGGTGCTCAGGACAGGAACAGGCCCGGACCGTCCTCCAAAGGGATTCAGAAAACAGGAGGAAACACGAATGGGAACTTCTGCAAGAAAATAGCAATTTCTTTGCACACAAGGAGTGTGATGGCCTCACTAAGCACTGCACAGAACTAACAAAGAACCAGTGGAAGAACAACAGAGCAAACCCACTAAAACTAAGCCATAAAAGAGGCATTACCAATTCACGTGGCAAGCACAGCTTTTCTCCCACCCTTCTTCTGCTCTGTCAGGGATGCAGACAGTGGGCAAGACACAATATCCTGCCTGGCTTTTCTAAGCCCACTGCAACCAGACACCTCATAACCACTGTCCCCCACTGAGGCTCATGCTTTGGCCCAGGAAAGGCAAAATTTCCTGTCCCCAGGAACCCAGAAGCACAAGCCAAAATTCTCATATGACCAAGGGGAAGGCTGAGAAGGTGACAGGATCTCTACTACACAGGCACTGGGAGATGGTAAAGCTCCCTAGATGCCCCTTGCCATCATGCTGCATGTCAGATGTATGAAACACATGTGGTCATCTCTGCTGCTGTAGCATGGCAGTGCTTGGTGCTCAGATACTCCAACAGGCTTTTTGATACAAAATATTCTGATCTGGGGGAGTAGGAGGGCGAGACATACTGGCCGTCATTTTGGGGATAAATCTAGACTTTCCAGAAGTTGTAAAGCTCTGCAGCTAAGCTCAGGGAGCTGCAAAAAGCAAACCACCAAGGAGCTGTGTGATACGATATGAAACCAGTTCCTTTTGAATATCATCTAAGAGTGAGAGCATTCCCACTGGAGCTATGCATAGATGAAGGAACTGGTTCGTACAGGAGGGAGAAGCACAGCAAGCAAACAACATCCCTGTGCTATGATACCTGCAGAAGTCACCGGGACATGTCAGCAGCTCATCTCCTGCTGAGCATCCCAGCACCCTGAGCTGGAAGGAGGATGGACAGTGCATGAAGAACATGGCCAAGGGCTGTCATCTCTACGGGGGGACCCAGAAGGTGTCGAGGGTAACCAACACGCACGGCAATTTGGATGTCACCTTCCAGCCCAGGCTTTTCACCTTAGCAAGTCCCTCCCTAAGCCTCTTTCCTTTGTGAGCACAATCCCTCTCCTTAGGTGAGGCACCTCACAGGCCCCGTGGGAAAGCCCATGCTTACACATCCAGACTAAAGCCCTCTTTATTTTGTAACCAAGGCAGAGCTCAGCAGGAGTCTTGGCAAGACGCAGGAGTATGCTCTGCGCTGCCGGGCTTCCCCCGGGGGAGAGACACATCCCACAGGGGCTGAGTCACCACGGAGGCACCTTCACATCTGCCGGCTCCCGCCTTGGTGCTTGCTCTTCAAAGCTAAAACAAGCCCTTGCTGAGATCCTAGTCCCACTCCATCACCCCCTCCCAGACATAGGCAGCGGTGTGAAGCCGTGCTGTCTGATCTAGAGCAGAGAGGACAGAGTCTCAGCAGGAACAGAGCTCTGCAGCTGGTGCGTGTGCAGGGGCACCAGGCTGCTCCACACATGCCAAGAAGCTCGGGGAGGGATGGGATGTCCACTTTGCCTGAGCGTCTTCAGAAGCCACGTTGCTCCTGGCATCCCCACCAAGTGCCACAGCTTGCACCCAAGCAGCTCCCGCTCCTCTCCCTGCAGGCACTGTGCCCACGCACTTCAGATGGGCTGTCCTCCAAAGTCCTCTAAAAATACAGTTCATTGTATCTCAAGCTGACTGTCCCCAAACCAAGAGGCTTTGGGGGGAAAAAAAAAGAGCTTCTTGCAAACACCTGAAGGATACTGTGGTCCAGGACCAAGATGCTCCTCATGGTTACCTTCCTGCACCAAATGCCTTCAGGGCTCTGCAGCTCCGGTTCAAGCTGAGAATCTCATCATCCTGAGCATTTGGTGATTCACCAGCCTGAGCGCACGCTAGGCGATTCTGCATACGTCTGCTGTTCCTGTCAATCTGTCTCCTTGTGTACAGACAGAGAAGAGAGAGCAGAGATCTCTGACAGTGGGCAGATTAATAATACATTTATTTTCTCCATGCATCATGAGGAAGAGGAAGAGCCGTAATTCAAGAGCCTCCCTGAGAGTTTTGCAAATTCTTCCCGATAGGAGACAAGAGCAGGAAAGGAGCTTTTGTACCTCAGCTCTTTAAAGCTGGTGCCACTCTGTATTTTAATGTAACATTTAGAAGGCACACAATGAACTGTGTGTACCATAAATATGAAGTGAAGATATTAAACCAGTCCATACACCCAGCCCATAATTTTTCATAAGCTCTCAGGATCAGGAGATAGCAGCAAAATGTACGTCTGTGCCATTGACGGCTCCTCAGTATCTTTAAGCAAGAGCTTTCTGAGGGGGTCCAAATTGGAGCGCATCTCCACGGGGAAACCACCAAGGCACTGCAGAACAAGGCTGGTCTGTAGCGCCAGGGAAGGTCTGGTTCTTCTGCCCTGCCTTTCTCATGGAGAAGCATCTGTTTGGCAAGTGAAACACATGCTCTGTTTAAGAAGAAATGCTGGGTCTAAGCAGCCAAGGCGGAAATCTGATAATGCCAGAAATAACTGGCATCATTTCAGCGCTTGCAGGCAGGAGCATGGCTGCTCCTGCTTGCCCGTGCAGTGCCCTCTGCTACCTTTCCCACGGGCGAGGAGCTCCCTACCACCTCCCAGCTCTCCCTTTCCAGACGGGTTTCTGTTCTCATCTCCTCTTACCTCTCATCTTCCTAAAGTTTCCACAATACCTGGATGAAAAGGATTAGGCAGGGAGAGCACACACTGCATTTCTTGTCCACTTAAACATTGGCATTCCCATTTAGAGAAGGAAATTGTTATTTAAAAAATCAAAGCTATTTCTTACAGTCTCTTTTTTCTTTATATATATGCTACCTCATTTGTACATTCACCTACTTTCAAACAAAGGGAAAAAGAAGATGAGATACTCTGATATTGGCGTTGCTTTATGTATCTGACAGGTAGGTACAAAACAGGGTGATAATGAAGGCATGTTGGCGTGTATTAATCAGAAACGCACACAGAAAGGCACAGGCTGAGACTAGTAAATTGTATGTCTCTTTCTTCAGAGTTTTTTTGAAACCTCAGGAAGAGGAAAATGTAGAGAAATCTGAATAAAAATTACCATTAGAAGTCCGCATTTCAGAGAGCAGATCTGAGCAGGTCTCCCCAAGCATGCCAGCCCTGTGAGGTCCTGCTTTCCTTAGGGCTGCGCAAACTGGAGCAAAACCAGCAAACTAGAGCAAAATCCCAAAAGACGTTATGCAGACCAGGATGAGCTGGGAAAAGCCGACCTTCTGGCTTGGGCGAGAGGCCCTGAAGCTAACCTGGCCAAGTAACTGTCTTTCAAACACACAGTTCAGCCGAGAGGTTGAGGGGAGCAGTATGGAGAACGCTCTTGTCTCTTCTAATGGCCAGCTACTGACCTGAGACCACAGACACCATCAGTATCAGCACTAAAATCACTTTTCTTTTTAAAACTACTGATAAAAATGACATCACAGGATAAAGCTATTTTACCAAAAGGCAGCATAAGCCATGCCAATAACGTACTGAAGACAACCCCTGCAGTACATGGACCTCACTGGACAGTCCCTTCCTTACAGTACCACACAGAAACCAGGTGCCATAAGGGTGGCAAAAAACAATTTTAAAGAAACTGAACTTAGCTAAGAGTGTAAGCTATAGTTTTCAACCATACCGCATCGGGAACTCTTACAGTCATGATATAGCATTATGCAGCCACACATATGCTTATGTTAGATACTGTTAGGTCATCATTTGAGTCAGTAGAGCTGCCGTTCCATCAGCGTTTCAATTATAAAACTCCTTTACAGACATTTATAATATAGCTCATGCTTTAAGCCAAGAAGCAATTTTTTCCCCCTTCAAAATTTCATTAAAGTCTGCTGATAGAGCAAAAAGCACAGTGACATTTTTGTAGTTTCAGATGCTACTTCCATACTCTCTATAGAGCAATTTTGCTCCAGGCCATTAGTTCTTAGCTGGGACTAGTTGTTCCTGACCTCCAACATTTCAAAGAAAACACAGCCAAACACCACTGCAAGAAGTCTGTGAGGCAACAACGATTCTCCCGCTATAGCAATGGCTATTAGTCTATATAGCAGACCTGTCTGTATTATTCTCAATATTGACCATGTCTCTTGCTCGATACAGCCAAGTCCTGGTGAAATAACGTATTAAGCCTTATTTCTGCAGATGCCTGTGTGTGTGTTGATAGACATGAGCCACATTGTGGAGCTGGATGGGTCTAAGATGCTACCCCTAAGCACGTCGGACCACTGCATTCCCTGCCTGGTTTCCATCAAAACAACAGCTACAATGAGCAAAACACGTTGCTACACCACTTCAGTCCATTCTTCCAACTGAGCGTCTCTGTGATTTGCTACCTACAGTGTGTTCAAAAGGGTGGAAAGAAAACACCACTTGTGAGAAAGAGATCTTTCTAACAAGTCATGGCACAGTGACTGAAGCCACATCAGGGAATCAACTCCCAGCCTTTGTCCCCATCGTGCCTTCTTCCCCAAGCCTCCTTCCTACACAGGCCATGCTGGTGTGGGGCCAGCTCCACACAGGATCATCCTGGTCCAGCAAACAGCCAGCAGTAGGGATGGGGTTAGTAGTCTGGTCTCATCTAATGTGTTCCCAGCACCAATTTAACCACTCACTTTAAAGACCTTTTACTGTCGTGTGATGCCTTTTACAAAAGCCACCAACCTCAGGGAGATACCACCAGCATTATTTCCAAACTCTACTGTGCTGTGCTAAAGGGCTGCTGTCTTTTCAAGACATACCCATGCCTCTTCCAAAACCAATTTATCAGGCAGATTTGGAATATTCTCCCAATTTTTATTTTTTTCCGTTTGCCTTCCCTCCCTCTCAGTCTTTTCATGGGCATCAGTGAGCCAAGCAGCAGGATTGCAGAAATAATCATCTTTACCTGAAGAGAAATTGAATCGTAACCTTATAGGATTTCCAGCCATAAGCATTCAGTTCTCAATTTTAGCGTGTTTTGTCTTGCTTTGAAGTAATGGTCACTAGAAAGATTCCCTAAGACCTTGATAGGATAGAAGAAAACTTGTTAACATAATAACAGCATCTCGGGGAATTCATTGCGAAGCTGCCAAGGGCTTTCTGCTTCTTCCAAGCTGCCTCAGCGGCTTAGTCCTGAGTGCTGCTGGCAAAGATCACATCTCATTTTCCCAACAGAGTCCTGGAGGACGGGTCCAGAGCCATCTGTAAATTAGAGATTCACATTATTAGGTGAAAAGATGGCTGCATGCACACAAAAATACAGCTGCTTCTGTTATTAACAAAAATCTGCAAAACACAGCACAAAGTAAAGACAGAGATAAAATGCCAGACCCTTTGTAGCACACACCAGGGCTGGGGACGTGTGTCTCGCCTATACAGTGCGGGCTTTTAGACAACACCTCACCCTGGCAGATCTTTAATTAGTGCTCCAGAAAATCAGCAAAAATTTGTATTTTTTGCATTTCCTGTGTCCAGGGTGAGAGCTATCAAAAAGTGAAGCATTTTGCTTTAGAAATATCAGGAGTCAAACTGGTCTTTGAGGAAGGCGTGGAGAGCTGAGACTTGTGATGTTCCTCAGGCGCCAGGAAGCTCATGCCCTTGTTCTTGAGAAGCTCACCAGAAAGCCAGGGTTCTGGGACAGACAGATGTTACAACGATGCCACCGGGTCGGGCAGTGCGGCTGCAGCGGGTACCAGTGCTCCCCAGTGTGCAGGTCCCAATGCATTTCTGGTGAAGATGCACATCCCAGGACAGGGAATTTAAGCCTAACTTTTGTTAGCTGTTTTGTGCAGACTCCTGGAAACGACCCACAGACCTCCAGAGGGTGGCCTGGACCACAGTGTGAAAAGCCCCTGTCTCTGCGCGAGAGAGCCGTCACCTGGGGCCCTCACTTCTGACGTCTGCATGATCTCTTAAGCAACACGGCTGCAAGAAGAGGATGCTAGGCGCCAAGACCACTAACTCTCTTTTATTGTGATGAGAAGCCTGAAGCAGAGAGCCAACAGATCTGTCGTCGTTTGCAGCGGGCTGCAGCACTGCTCAGCCTCATGCAAAGGTGCCATGGGACGCAGCCAGCTCGGCAGTGCCGCTCGCAGCCGGACCGGCTCTGCTGCCCGCCCAGGGCAATCCAGCCCAGCTCCAGCAAAGGCAAAACCACGTTATCAAATCACACCCTGAGTGTACTTTCAAAAGTACACTAGCTAGTTGTTTGGCTAATTAAACTATTAAATTATGCTGGAAAATAAACATTTGGAAGTTTCAAGCAAGACAAAGCCATGAATACTAAGAACTCCCCAACTTAGCGTGATTGATTACACAAACAAACCGTATGTATTGAAGAAGCGTTACTAAAAAACATTGCTTTCATCAAATTTTAAGCAAACAGTTGTAGAGTGGGGAGAGGGAAATTAATTAATTACACCCTGAAACATTTTACTGATTGAATCCGTGACCCCAGCACTTGTAAGGTCATCAAATGATAGATTAGTGCTGCACAGAGTATCACAAATGGCATTTGCGCTGGGAAGCTCATTATATGAGACGTCAGGTCACGTAAATCATAGGAAACAAATACAAACATCCATCAGAAAAATGCAGATAGTCATTACAGGCAGCAGAGAGGAGCTGAATTATTATGCAAAATTTATTTTGACTATTAAAATACAAAGAGTTGACACAAAATTGTCCTTTAAACAAACATAAACTACAAGCACTCTGACAGGAGGCTTTGTTTATAAATGTTTCATCTCCTCTGTATACCATGGCTGTAAACAGTACCTGAAAAACAAAGGAGGGGGGAAAAACCTCCCAAAACAACAATCCAATATTTGGGTCCTCAGATCTTTTCTTTTATTTGAGAGAGAACTGTTCTTTCTACGTCTGAATAACCAATGCAAGATAGGAAGAAATGGAGTGTAATTACTGCGTGTGAGTCATTTGTTACAGATCCTGTCTGCTCGGAGACAACAGAAGCGAGTACTGCTTCTTGACAAGTAGAGGGCTTTTTTTAGGGAGATGCACTAAATAGTCTGGCAGAAAAATGTGGGTGCTGAAGAAGAGAAAACCAAGCAGCAGGGGATGATAAAGGTGTGTGGGGGGGTGTTACCACCCACCAAATGGCCGGACATGGACCCACTCACCTGTTCCCAATACCATCCACGGCTCCAGGAGCTCCATCCAGGAGGTGGACCAGCTTCTGCTGGGGTTCATTTCCTTGCTCGTTAAAATAAACCCTTGGGTGTCCTTCCTATTTCTTTCTCGTCTGCTCAGTGAAGCCCAGTTCATACCTGTTAACAGAACAGATAAGAGTATGTTTGGTTGGTCCACCAGGGAAGCAAGTTCTTTCTTGAGTCCAGATGCAGCAGCTAAGCACTCGAACCATAAAGAATATTGACAATTTTGAAGCACCATACATTACAACCAAACTATAATTTCCCAACATTGAATACAAATAAAAGTATCTTTTCCACTTTTGAAAAGCTCAGTGACACAACATTTAAAGGACATCATTTTAGAGCAACATCATGAAGCAGGTCGGAAAGGAGTTTTGGGAGCCTTCAGTCAGAATTTCTGGTTTGTTTTTATACAGGATAAAAGCAGGGCTGGCGGGTCATGTTTTCAGCTGTAACACAGACATTTGGTGCTGAAATCCCTCAAAGGTATGTCTAAATCCCCTAGGCCACTTTGGAAAATCACCACGCATCTTCCTGAGCCATGCAGGTTCCTCCCAACAGCCACAGGATAATGTCTAATGAGTCACATCTCCTCTTAGTCTTGTTCCATCTCTCACTATTGTAAATGACTCTAATCTCATTTTATGAACACTGCCTAAGAAGGCAGGCACTGAAAATTACAAATAATAGTTCAAACTGTGATTTGTGAATAGTGAATGCAATATCCTTTCAATTACCTGGAAGTTGTTTGCATGATGGAAAGGAAGAACAGGACCTTACAATGAAACAGAATAAAACAGATTTATTGCATCTTTTACCATCTGAAAAAATGTTTACAGTGTTTCTAATGTAAGACTGATTAATATGAACTGTATGGTGCTTCTATTGCTGCTCTGTGGTGGGATAAATTAGAATGCTCTGAACTTTCCTTGGGTAACAAGCCATGAGTGCCTGACCGCTGCCAATCTCGGTACATTCAGTGCCGCCAATATAAATTGCCTAATCCCTTTGCACCCAGATAAATGGAGTACAATTCCAGTAAAATAAACACAATTCCAGCACTGAAATAAATTGCCTCTGCTGCTGCCGCCTTTGCTACCGAAGCACAAAAGGGGGTTGTGACAAGGAACTAAACACAGTCGTTAGAGATGCAGTGAGCACTTCTTGAGTTCACCCAGAGACAGAGAAGAAGAAAAATACTTGTGGGATCCAGTTCCTCCTGGCCAGGTTTTTAGAAAGTGTTGTGACTACAGCTTTCGTAGGGAGCGTGGTTAGCACCTGGGAAAACCCCTGGCCTGGTGAGCAGTGAGCTCAGAAAACCCATGCCAGCACCTGCAGGTAGCTGATGCTCTTGCAGAAATGCTGATGAGGGAAAGTGAGAACAGTACTATATAAATGA
>Ga0065711_1031169_pt1 | contig 30374 bp, 14 predicted proteins | sample Hoacrofraction12_FD_59098 | JGI IMG/M metagenome (GOLD analysis project Ga0065711, IMG submission 59098) | Hoatzin crop microbial communities from Cojedes, Venezuela - Epithelial fraction 12 v2 (version 2) | ecosystem: Host-associated > Birds > Digestive system > Esophagus > Crop | place...
AATTTTTGTAGTGATGGATGGGCATGCTTTTTCATCCTTCAGATGCTGGGCATTTCTCTTGACCTGCCCAGCCAGTTTGTTTCTTCCCCTGTCCTCCCTCCCCATCCCAAAACAACTTTTCTTGGCAATTCAGGATGCTTTCTGGCTTCCTAAGCATGCCTATTCCTTTCCCTGTGGGGCAATGAAAGCTTGTCCTACGCAGCCACTGTGAGTAGGCAGGACATAGTTTCAAGTCCTACTCTGAAGAGCTCAATTACAGCAGCTATTTTTTTCTCTCTTCCACCCCCAGGCTTAAGCTCAAGCCAGAAGGGAAATGAATCTGATGGCTCTTAAAACAAATTCATGATTTTTTTATCACATTCTCACAACAGTGTTTTAAATCCTGTTTTTATCAAACACATGGAAGTTTTCCAGTGGATCCAGGTCTGAGGTGAGTGTCTGTTACAGTCAGAAACCAAAATGTGGTATGAGCTAGAAACAGACGTTGTCTTAACTGTTTTCTTCCTGGTTTCCTCTCAGACAGTAAGTTCTGTTGTCCCACATGTGAAAATTCTTGTATGGCTGTTTTCCTGGAGAGAGTCTGGATGGACAGTAGCTTAGCATTTACTCTGCCCTTTAAATTAATGCTTTATGAAATCATTACCTGCAAAGAAGATGAAGAAATTGTGCTTTTACAACCCTAGTTTCCTGCCAAACCACCTGCGCATGAGGCGCATCTTCACAGTGACATGTCTAGAGTCCCAAAGCAGTCACCATGCTGGAAGACTCAACAGGGAGACTATAGACTATGAGATTAGAAAGACTTTTGGCTTAGAAACATGCCTAATTTTCTGTAAAAAGCTAAACTCCAGGGTAGCTCCAGGTTTGCTACAATTATTCAGCTCTCATGTGATCATCTTTTTGCTTAAGATATGAAAGTATTTGTTGGCTGGAATACATAGAATTTATACAACATGGTATTTGAACTCTAGGGGAAGGTACTACTGTTCAATGCAGAAAGGCAAAGTGGGACATTTTGTTGAAACTGGATGAAGAACACCTGAACGTAACTTAGTGGAATTGCCACAAAAGTTTTATTCTGCAAAAATTGCTAGGCTGTGCTTGTAGCATATTTTTTAAACTATTTGTTTTACATGCCGATTGTCCTTGCCTTTGCATATATTTATAGTTGGCCTCTTATGGGGCGAAAGGAGGCACAGACTGAGAAACATAGTTTTGAATATCTCTCACACTCCCTCTGTACAAGCCTAACCAGCACTGCCTGTCCGCTTTGGGGTCAGCCAGTTGCCTGCAGCAGGATCAATGGAGGGGCAGTGTAGGAGCAGCCCCTCAGAAAGGCAGCAATTGAAATAATTTCCGTGTGAGACTTTGACCATTGCCAAAATGGGATTAATTGATTTTCAACAGCCCTGAAGAAACATACGTGCCTGCAGCCTGACCAGCCTAGCCGCAGAAACCTGTCAGCGCAGTGGGAAGGTCGGAGCCTTAGCACCCAGACTGCGACCAGCAGCTCGGACTTCGAGTGCCGCCACTCCCAGACGCCCAGGCTGCTCGAAGGCAGACGTACGGAGCCCACCCTCCGGGCAATGCCAGGCCCTGCCAGCACTCCCCAGCAAAGCAGGCCCTTAGGAGGGCTTGCCATGGATGGCGTAGTCAGCGAGGGGCCTTCCTGGCCCCACTGGCCAGCCCGAGGGCCGGGCCCTGCGTGCGGGCCTGCGGGCGCCTGGGCGAGCCCCAGGCTGTGGCTGTGCGCGGCCCTGCTGGCTCCCCTCCCAGGGCAGGGCTCTGCGGCATGCGCCTTGGGAGTCCCGAGGCTCTTTGGCACGGGAAGCAAGCTAATGCAAAACACAGTCCAAGCACTTTCATGTGAGCTCCTGAGGAGAGGCCACGGCCGCTGCAAGGAATACGCGCAGCCTTGGGTTTGTTTGTGAGGAGAGAGAAAGGGCTGCTGTGGGAAATGGCCGCGCCACTGTTCCTCTGGTGTTCTGTACCTTGTTTATAGGACAGTGCCAAGTGGTGAGCACAAACACGCTCGTGATGATGTGTCTTGGGAACTGTAGATCCCCCTTTTGATCTTCTTTGAAACCTGGAGAGAGTTGTTTAAATTTGTGCTATTCTCTCTGTTACTGAACTGTTTGAACCTTCCCTCCCTCTGCCCCTTCTGTTTGCTTCTCTCAGCTCCAATGGGTTTCTGGAGCACGTGAGAAACATCACAGGCAATATCAAAGTTTGAAATCCATGCTTGTATCTTTGGGTGGATGTTTTATTGCAGAAGCTCTGGGTAACGTGATCATAGGTGTATCTGTAGCCACCTCTGCTCTCTGTGATTTTCCCTTCTTCTAACGGCATGTTCATAAGTACTATTCCGGAGTCAAATGAAAAGTATTTCTGCTCTTGTTTCATAAGAGCTTAGTACATTGTGCAAGCTCAGAGCGTATGAACTGCTGGCTTCTCTACCCATATTTTGTGGAATTAATTTACATTTTCGAATTAGTTTTATTCCCTATAGGTATGTCCTGGATTCCTCTTTAGTAATTATTTTTGATGACTCTACAAACGCCTACTGCTGAAGGCGGAGATGATCTATTTCAGACTCCTCCGCTGAATGAATTTAGCCAACAATCCACTCATGACTCTGGCAGATGTTTCTGCTTTCTTTCTTTCCTTCAGGCCAGTAAAAACTTTATAAATCTTCCCTCTGCCATTCCAGAAATGTGAGAACTTTCCCCCTTGACACCTAAAACTTCTCACTGACCTTGTCTGCATAAGGCAGAATTCATGTTTGCAGATATTAGAGACACCTGAGTTTAAATGAACAAACCCCCAACATTACTCTTATAAAAGGCTGATTCATATTACACTAGGGTCCACAAAACTGGATTTTTCTTAAGAATATCTACTCCTGGTGCTCATATACCCACAATCCAAAAGCCGTCAACTTGATTACTGTACTGTAGTATGTCCAAAAGTTTATGTTGGTTGCCCCTGCTGTTTATATAATAACATGGTGCCTCCTGTCCTTAGTATGCACACTGTAGCCATGAAGTGAATGGACTATTTCCGTTGATCTCAGGAGATGTTAGTTGAAGGTCTATCGAAAATGCATGAGATTCTGCTCCAAAGCAAGCCTGAAGCATGTTCATTACAATTCTTCCTTTGTTTCCATTTCAAGATGCTAATGCTGCTCTCCCATCGAAAAGAACCAGAAAGTTCAAAGAAACTACTTCAAACTCCCTTTTCAAATGATCTTTAAGGCTTGTTCTGTTTGGCTGGACCAGGAAAACATTTAGAAATGTTTATTATTTCCAGGGAAAGAGCGAGGTAAACTGATTATTGGAGTCCAGCTCCCTCTAGACTAGTAGACATAATATTTTTGGAACAAAGTTTTGCTAAGAAGCCAAAGATTATTTGGTTATGGAGACTGAATTATCATTTCCCTTTATAATTTATTAGAAAACATCATGGTGTTGTAACCAGAGGCTGTTAGAAGCCTTCATGAAGATGAATAATTATGACATGATGAGACGTGGCTGAGGAGGGATTTTTGAAATTTCTCTAATGCAAATAAATAAAATAGAGATTAGTATTCTAGGAAAAATAAGTAAACTCACAAAACTGTAAATGAAGATTGGCATAAGCTTTTGTATTTACTTTTTTGATTGTGAAGCTGTTGGAGATTTTCCAAAGCAGTAGCATAAGGGGATTTTTGTATCATATTAGCTTTATGCTAAAAAAGCAGTGAGATGGTGATCTCTCCCTTTATCACTCCTACCTCAGTAGCATTCTTTTTCTTCTCCTCCCCAATGAGCCTGCAAGTTGTCCGTGTAGAATTTGCAATATTTGAGCATTTGTGTTGTAATTCTTAGACGCCTTGGTATCTCACACCTACCTGGCTATTTTGTGCTTTCTGGGCATGCTCTGCAACTGTAAATCCCAAATTCTCGCATGAACTAAAGGTTACTATTAGTGGATCTATGGGTGGATTCACTCAGGTTCTGTGCTGTGCTAATTGAAGAACAGCCATTAGTGGAAAGCTCGCAGAAGTGAGAAAGTCGATGAACGCTTTGTCCAAGAAAAAACCCACTCCACAACAAAAAAGGAAGAATAATTTGGTTAAGACAAAAGTAAAGTTTGCTCTTCCCTACAGCCACAATAGTAAAGCATAATCAACATGAAAAATTATCTCCCTTTTCTCCTTTTGCCCTCTTTGAAAGAAAAGGTTTAGGCCTGTGGTTTTGCTACAGGATTTACCAATAATTCACATACACCACAGTAAACTCTAGTTGGAGATGTCTGGGATCTGACTTTTGGATGGATTCGGTACCTGGAACTCAAGTTTTAGTTTCCAACAAGTGTGGGAGATGCCTGCTTTTGAACAGGAGGCAGTCTAAGTCAAGAGCTCCTTTGGAAACCAGCATTGTTGTCCCAGCAATGACGGCAGCAGTAGTATTTCAGGGGACAGCCGAAATGAGGGTGCCATTTGCTTCTAAAATGCTGAAAGATGGAAATAATCATTACTAACATGGAAAGAGGACTGTAGTGGGATGAGACAGCTGTGTGTGCTTATTGCTCTTTGACACCTATTTTATTAATAAAATTGCTGTGAGCGTTGAGTTTAAACTATCTGTTCAGCCCAAGAGCAGAGAGCCAAAGCCATGCTGGTCTCTCATGTCTTGTAAGGCATGTTCTACAGGACAGTATGCCTGCTGGGGGACAACTGGGCAGCTAATAACCTCCAAATTATCCATGCTAGGCCACCTAGTCACATCCTGATTACCTTAACTCATCTCCTCAGCAACAGCCTGACCACTTCCACTTGTAGTGAATTTTCCTAGGAGTGACTTGTTGAATTTGAATAATTTGATCCTATGTTGGATTAATGGGAGTTTTACCTCTGAAACCCGTGAGGCAGAGTTGAGGTTTTAGTGATGTGTGAGAAACAGCAACCTACCACCATTGGCTTTTCAGAACGATTACCTACAGAAGGCAAGGGTACTCTGAATGCAGAAAGCAGGTACGTAACATCAAAAGGTTCTGCCTCTTTGAATCTCCTGAGAAGAACACCCCTTAAATGGTTTCATAATTAGAAACAATGTGTTTACCCATGGTAGAAAGAAGTCCAAAGCTTTAATAGCTGCTCAAGTTTTAGGCCAAGTGTTTGTGAATCCCCTAAACCTGTACAAGTGGTTTTGTGTCTGTCTGGCATAAGCAGCTAGTAATATTCTACCATTAATATTGTTACTGTAATCCTGTATTATTTGTCCATGTTTTACACAGCACTGTTCTGCTTCCTAAGGTTTAGACTTTGGCTAAGGTTGCATTCTCGTCAGTGAGGGATGGCTTGTGCATCTGGGTTTTACATCAGGAACATACACTCTTGTTCATGTGAAACTCATTCAGAAAACTGACTGAACCGTTTTTCAAAAGTGGGGTGGTGTATTTTTATACCAGTAGAGTGCCAAAGGATTTAAGTTCATATGTCCTTGTTTCTGGTTGCAGGAAAAGACATTAGTACAGAGCACATGTGAAATTCTGTCTGTGTAATGAAGAAAATACTTGGACTACTTTGTTTTCAGTGTAAACTACTGAACTTGCAAATACCAGGTTGCATGGGAGATAAGCCAAGGTGACGAAGTCCAAGCAAGATGAGGAAGCACAGAGGTGGTAAACACATTATCTTCTTGTAAAGGAAACATGTGGTGTAAAGATATATGGTCTTGTCTTTTATTTTGATAAGAATAAGCTTAGTTTTTTTCTGAGACAGGTGGCAAATTCACCAGGGAAAACACCCACAAGAGACCAGAAGTAGACCAGAGCATTTAACAAAAGCCTCATTACCTGTTGTTAGAAGACTCAGTAATGGTCCTCCTGAAGTCAGTGACAAAACTATTTTTTTCAGTGGCTCAGAAGTTTATCCCGGGTGTTTTGCTACCATAGTGATGGTTTTATCCACGTGTCTAGAGAGAAATTTGGTTTAGATTAAGAACCGCTGTTATAAGGCTGTAGTTTTGTAACCAAAGGGCAGTTATAGGTAAAAGAGTTAAATGTAACTATTATGAAAAACTGTATCTCAGTACACATTCTAGATGCAGACTAACACTTGACAAGATACTGCAGGTATCATTGCAATACTTACAGATCACAGCAAATACAGCAGAAGTATATAGGATAAAAATAAGTTTTACCTTCAGAAACTTGCCAGTAGAAATGACAATAAATGTGTAAATTCACACACCTATACCAACTGAGAGTAGACAAGTGCTGAATAACACACTGTTAGAACAGGCCATTTGTTATAAAACTATGCCGAGTATCAACCCTGGTAGATTTTCCTGTAGTTTCCTTCACAAAGAGCCTGCCTGAAAAAGGAAAGTGTTAGTTTCTGTTTCTTGTATATTGTGGGAATAGCCTAAGTTCTCATTTCTTTGTCTGTTGATTTGACAAGTACTGGTGATCTGTGTTCATCTTTTTCTTTACTACTTTCCAGAACAAGGATGTCCTGAACGAATTCTTTCTCTTTATTTGGAACATTAATGGCTGTCACTGAGAGTAAATCAAGGAAGCTGTGAAAATTTTGGGGGCTACTGGTATCTTTGATATGTTTCTAGCAGTTCCCTTCATGTTTTTATGATATTTGAGACTTTTAGATGTTTATTAATGTCCTTCTTTATTGATAACTAGCAGATACAATAGTCCTAAGAATATATCTAGGCTACATCTGAGTTTGTTCTCACTGAAAGGCAGTTAGAGAAAACAGGACATGACAGGGCTCTCATTCCTTCCTGACTCACAACCATGCAGAACAGTAAGGCTATTACCCTAAAACGATCAAGTCACCTTATGCTTCTGGTAGTGCTTTTTTTCTCCAGTTGTTTATAACATAGGTTTCAACATCAATTGTGGTCCTATTCCTGCTGCATTTTATCGCAGTACGTGGAAAACAATCTGGGATACTTCAAATCTGTAAAGAAATTCAGTGGTGACCTGGGGAAAAGGAAGAGAGAAATGAAATAATTCAGACAGAAAATACTTGAAGATTTGCAGTCAGTTTAAAACCAAAAATATAGTTTTAATCCAGATTTTATCTTCATGAATTCGAAAATAGGGATGATAAACCAGATAAGTACAGGGGAAACTTAAAATAAGAATGAAAATTTTAATTTAGTTTTTAGATGACCATTTAGAATAATATATTTTAAGATATTGTATCAATTCAGATTTTATTTTTATGTCTAGCTCTCATTAATGTAATACTGGATCCTACAGCATCAGCATCAACTTGTAAAGTCTATGGAAACTAGAATTTGCACTGACGTCAGTGGCCATTCAGTTCAGTTCATGCAAGCTACAGACACCTGTTTGCATCTCATCCATTTTTATTATGGTCAGAGGCATAAACTGGGAAATCATTTTCTGGAGGTGCAGTTTTTGTGAGGCAAATGACCGTCACTGACAGATCTGACTCCACATGAACTCGATTCATAGTGACTTTGCACATGCTACTTCTGGCTTTCCATTGCAGTTACCAGGAACTGATTTTTTTAGTTGCTTTTTGAGACAAAGATAGTTATATTTGTTTCGATTTAAAAATAAACCCAAGGGGTTTATATCTTTGAATGTGTTTACTGCATCAGCTGTGAAGTCATTCAAATGGCAACAGTACTAGGGAGCATAATGGAGTGACAGACAAAAATAAAGGAGTATTTTCAAAGATCAATAGAGTTTTTTAAGCTCAAAAGCATCAGCTTAATTCTAACCACACAATGTATGATTGTGATATCATTAAAATAAATATCCCAAATGAGCCGTCCCTCACCCTCCATATCAAAGCGCTGACATCATTTCTGCATATTGTATTGATAGTTTCCAGTATTCAGTACAGAGGTCAGACAAGTAAGCAGGGAAAGCAAACTGTGTTCTAAAACGCCACACCAAGTCCCAGCAGAAGCTTTTTATTTTCTTTGAATATAAGATCATAAGAAGTGAACTTCTAACCCTTTTTGTCCACCTGTGTTTATTGTAGCTAAGGAACCTATCGCTTTCCTATTACTATTTCATTTCTTTAAAGGCAGAATGAGAGAAGAGAATATGGGAAACTCCTAATGAAGTAGACTGGGCAAAAGGAGTCTGTACGTTGCCATCCCACATTTTAGTACCTTCCATGGAGACTGCTGGTCGTCTTGCCTGGCTGATTTTATACTGTGCTTCCCACTTCAGGGTATGGCTCCTACAGCGTTGGTCTCATATGTAGATGTTGTGGAAAATGGCATTTGCATTGAGATCAGTGACAGTTGAGTGGATATGTTGCATAAAATAAACACAAGCATTGCTTTCATTGTCTCTTCTTTCCTCTATTATGTATGCTAAGCTTTTGCTATTGTTATTTTTTGCTCACACAGATACCGGGAATATCGCTGGCAATTCTGTCTTCCAGCTCTTTCAAGCAAGGACAAGGAATCAGTTTTTCATTTTTATGTTTTTAATAGTGGAAGAGTACCAAGACACTACTCTTAAACTTGTTCCACTATGAAAATAGCCCTGCTGAGAACATAGCATGGCTTTGTTTTGCCATTTCACAGAAAAAAATCAAAAAGCTGATGAGCAAATGGAAAAATATATTGACAAAAAAGGTTTTTTCTTATAATATCTTACACATGCTTATGTTCAAGGAAAGAATGGGTAAGATAGGTGTCTTTTGTGGAGGTATCTCCTAAAACACCCCGTTTACTGAACAAGAAGTAACAGTTCAGCTAAACACTGTCTGCTTTTTTTCACAGTAGCAGCAGAATGCATCTGACAGTGCTTGTAGTACTATTTGCAAAAAAGTGTGTGCAAATTCAGCCTCATACTGCTTGCCAGATACAGAATGTTTTCTTTATGGTGAGATAAATTAGCTTCCATTTTAATGCAAATTTCCCTGGTCATTGTCTGTAGAGGTCTTCTGTTTTATTTGGAGGCACTGCATCTCAAGCGCTGGAGAGGCTTTGCATTATTTCCAGAAATCCCGCTGAGATATGTGGGTGTGTGTAAAGCAGTCAAAGACATAAATTAATGCCATTTCTTTTTGTCTTCTCTGTAGTTCTGCATTGATTGAAGAAACAATGAGGGAAAAGAGATTTTGGCTTCTCTAGCTGCAGTAGTATATTTTTCCGACCACTGTTGTTCATAAAGCTTTGTATGTAAATATGTTCATCATTGTGTCTAGCAGGCACAAAAGCTCCAGCAGAGCCATTACACTGTATGGTACAGACCATGTGGGAAAGATGAAGAAGAGCTGATGTGTTCAATGTAGAATGAGTTCTTTGCTGTTGGTATGTTTTATTTTAGGAAGCAGTAGAAGAGAGGAGAGAGAAAGAGGAGAGGAACAGGAAGTCTGGCTTTGAAAAGTTCATCAGCAGGATTGCCTGTTTATCTAACAGCTCATCCGCTGGTGTACTGTCCTTGGACATGAGTTCATGTTTGTCCTCCTACTGAAGGGGTTTGAGTCCCGTCTCCTCAGAGATGTCATCCCCTCCTAATGTTTCAGAGATGAAAGTGCTTCTGAGGCTGTAGCCGATTCCCGGTTGCTGCCTGCTGCAACTGCCCCATCAGAATGTGAGCAAGAGGGACCTCAGCCTTGGCCCACTCCCTTGGGAAGCAGGACTGTCAAGTTCCACTTGCATTTCCTACTTTGGATAGAATATAGACTGGAAATTCAGATATCTGTGTGCCATGTACATCTGTGGTCTGAGGCTTTTCTTGAAAGTTAGAAGTACATCTTCAAGTTGTCTCAGGCAGAGGAGGGAACTAGACTGAGGTTTTCAGTATCTGGGAGGAGGCTGAGCATCCTCAAGTCAGTGAAAGGAAAGAGGTTAATGTGCAGTAGCATGCTCCTGTGATATTCCCCGGCTAGTTTGCAGCCAGGCAAGAGTTGAATGGGAGACCTGGAATGGGAATCTAGAACAATATCCTCCTGCATGTCTTTACCAAGTGAAAGCACTTCTTTGGTATCATACCTCTACTCAACCTCTATTTTAGTAAAGCTTGTGGGCTTATAATTATCTTTGAGACTTTTAGCCTATGTTCATCTTTGACTGAAATGTTCCTATAGTCCCCAAAATGTTTGGGAGTGGGCAATATGATTATGTAAGCCTGGCTTTTTGAGAAAATCAAGAACATTTGTTTTCTCCTTTCCTACTTTTGTTGCTGTAACTCTCATGTTATTTTTAACAAGCCTTTAGCATTTTCTGGAACAAATTGGCTCTACTGTCCTTAGAATTAAAAAAAACCCACCAACGTTTCTTATTTTTATAACATATTTATAAACTGCTCATATAGTATTTGAACTTCTGAGTAGTGTCACAAGGTGATTATCTCAGTCCAGCACATGATTTCTCAGCTTTAGTTGCATCTTCTTTTTTTGACAGCCTTCCAACAAATGCAAGACACTCAGGTATGTCACTCCTGAAATTTATATGCTCACTGTACTTTGGTAGAAAGATACTCTGCTTTTTACTTGTCTATTACTAGTGAATCAAGAAATTTTGTTTCCTTAAACAAGTTCTACTACAGGTACAATTCTAAGATAATTTGTATTGCTGAAAACTCTCTGAGTGACTAGCAGACTATATTAGAAACCACCCAATACCATCCCTCTGTTGAATGTCTTTGGATTTCAGTAGAGGTGCTTTATGTAGACTGGTTCCATGGAATGTTTTTTTGTGTTGGCATTTTAATTTCTAAAAAATGTGAATGCAGAAGACGTATAGTATGTATAGCATTAAATAATATCTAAACGATATAACATAATACACAATGTAATTAAAATGCTAGCTGATACCTTATTACATGCACTATATTTTTGTTCTTACTTGCAACTTTTCTTAGGTTAAGAAATCCATTTGGTAGGTGTATTTTTAATCCCTTCACTACTTCATGTTGTAGTTTTTCATAAAAATGTGAATTTGTTTTGAATATAGAGAATAGATATAGAAGCCATCTATCATCTGATTACTTTATATAAAGATAGATTTTTTTAAATCTTGGGTTTTGACAAAAAGTGTGGTTCACTTCTTATCACTCTCCTTTTTATTCACATAATTAGTAGGAATTTACATTTTTCCTGCAATCTAAACTCATTACTTCCCACCGGCCATGTTGCTTGGTTTAGTTTTTGATTTTTTTTTTTTTTAGGTTGAACCTTGTTTGCTATAGTAGAGATGGCAGACTCTCGACCATCCCACAGAAACTGGCCCAGCATATGTGGGAGATCCTGGTGTTCATTTCCTCATTACATGTTCTCTCTTCTGAATTCTTTTCTATTTTTCACTGAAATCTATTTTTCATTGGCTCTTCTCTCATTAGTAAACATAAAGGATACCATAAAGAGATCAACCTGAACTTTTGATCCCATCTTTTTTTTTGTGAGGTCAAAATTAGGCAAAATTAATTTGTCCACCCTTCACTGAAAACCTCTTTTTAATACCTATATTAATAGCACTGGCACCAAAAATAGGTTGGAGAGAGTTTTAATCTGTAAAATGCATTATCAAGTGAAAGAAGCACAGTGAAATGTGGAAATAAACAGAGAAGCAAGAGGAGTTTCTTGTCATTTTGTTTTTGGTAACTGTAGAATTAGCAGAGCCCAGAAAGACCATAAAGACTTCGTTGTGTATTTCAATCAAGCTTTAGAGCCAGACAGTTACAAGGCAAAGTCATTCTCAATATACAGCCTCTGGAACAACGACCATAGCATTCAATTAATCAGATGTGACTGAAATGTCAAGACCCTCATAAAGAAATCATTCAGTCGTCTGGGTTATTATAGCAAGAGATCTTTTTGAGTTCAATAAATACAGGGAATGGAAGGAATTGACTTATTTATAGTTAGCTTCTCATTTCATAGTGATAGTGCTCACCATCCCTCCCATACAGCTGCAGAGCTCCTTAGATAGAAAATATGTAGAAATCACATGGCCCAAGTCATCATACTTGCTACTAAAAAGAACAAACCTAAAAGGCTGGATCCAAAACAAGATCCAAAACCAGTGCTGGTGCTCTGCCCTCTCTGTGTAATATGTTACCATTAGTTCTTTTGGATGTAATGTTGAAATCCATTTAAGGACAAATGCATTCACTGGAAACCTACAAAAACATCAGCTTAAGAAGTCCCACACTGGTTGACCATCCCATTGACCTGTCTCGGACAATGGCCAGTACCAACAACTTAGGGAAAGAGCTTAAGAAACAGGACAATGATTCGTCCCTCCTTCCTTTCTTCTAGCGATCAGTGCTGCAGGCATTTCCTCCCCTTGATATTACATTGGGATCATTGTTTAGTTATCCTCAATAGACCTTTCTGCCATTGACTCGCCTAATCCCATTTTGAACCTGTTAATACTTTTCACATCCAAACTTAATTTAGCAGTGAATCATACAGCTCAATTTCTTGTTGTGTGGACAAGTATTCCCTTTGTTTTTATCTGTTTTTAAACCTGCCATTGGATAAATTAATTTGTTTATATGGTGAGATATAATGAACAATTGTTCCTTATTCATCTTCTCTCTCCTAGCTATGATTTTAGAAACCTCCTCTGCCCACACGCACAAGTCATCTGGAGCTGAAGAAAGCTAGCTTGCCTTAGCCTTTCCATGGACAGATGCTTAGCCATGCTTGCAGTCATCTTTGTCCTCCTTTGGCCTACTCCTAGTTCTACTGTACCCTTTTGGAGGGAGTGTCATCAGAATTATACCAACACATTTGTCAGATGTGAAAAATGTTCAAGAACTGAAGGACTACAGGACATCAAATAATAGGTTTTGTGGCTTGTCTATAGATTTAATGAGTATCTGTTTTGGGAGTTTGGACAGTTTTATCTGGCATAGAAGTGGGGTTTTTCCCTCTCTCTTTCTAAATGAATTCAAACTGCTTTTCAGTTGGACTAAGCAAGTTAGAAAAAGTCACACTTGCCCCAGAATAGGAATGTCCACTCACAGAGGCAATCTGAAGCAGCTATCCATTTAAAATTGTCTCCCTACCCTGTTATTTGTCAATTTCAATCCATTGACAAACCTCAGTCTCAGACCTTTCCTCATTCTTTCACAGAAGCATTGTGTGGATTAATTAATGCACACTGTGGGTTGAAATTAATCAGTGCCAAAATTTAATTACCCTCAAGAACAGTTGCTCCTTATCCATGCCTTGTGCACACTATAATTTTCCATTCCTCTGGGATACACTTCTTCTCATATGGGCTGCACATGTTTCATGAATTAACATGTCTTGGAGATTCTTCTTATCCTGGGAGATTTGTGTGGTCTGCAAACCAAAAACACAAGTAGAAGTTCAAAAGGCTTCAGCAGAATACAGTCTGCTCTAGCAGAGTAGATACACAGGTCAATAAACATCTAAGTCAGATACCTAAGTTGATGGTAGTTACTATCTGTGCTATTTAGACAGAGTTAAGAAACAAATTGCCTTCTAGAGTAGGGTCACTCTCTCGAAGCATGAATATTCTCCACAGTTTTAACTCACTAGCAGACAACACTGTCCATTCAGTCCCACACAAAACTGTAACAAAACACAAACAAGCAAAACGGCAAACCTCACAGGTCTTTCTGGGAATTGACACTTACGGGATGGGATAATACTATATCACTGGAATCAAAATCGTCATTGAACCAAATCTTATTCTTAACCCCAATGTCTAGTGTGCATTTTCAGTTCACTTGAATGGTTTCTTCCGCAGCCTTGATGGATTTAACTTCTGACTGGTAAGAGTTACAGACACTACAATATAAGCTAGTGGAGCTCTTACTAGGTCCAAGGTGTTGGGAAAACAAGAGACATCTAGTGGACAATAACGCAGGAGGGCCTCAAAGGACCTGGATTTGAGTTCTGATATTGCTGTCGACCTGTGGTATAGCCTTGGCCACTTTTTGATTCTCCTGATTTTATCTGGTTTGCTCTGCTGTTATTCATTTGCAGAAGACAATTTTTGTTACTTATTTGTAGTCTAGCACAATCCAGTCCTCCTCTTGGATATCTGACAGTCAGATTCCCTGCTGCAAACCAGGTAATACAGGGATTTCCTAAACTTGCCTGCAGGACATCTTTACCCACTTTGTGATTTCATGGAATTATTAAGATCAAACTGTTAGCTGAAGTTAGCAGCAAGTGTCCTTTTTAGCAGCTGAGGTGAGTGGTAGGAGCCCTTGCTCTTTGACTCTGGTCATGACGTTACTTACTGAGCAGTGGTTCCTTGGGAGTCTGCGCAACCTAATGGCTCACAGCTGCCAGGACGAAAGAGTCTTTCCCTTGCCCCTGGACGTGCCACCCTGTCCCTTCCCATTCATTCGTTTCCATGCTGAGGTGAGGCTAACCCACTAGCCCAGCAAGAAATTACTCAGCAGAAGAGCTGGGCAGTTTTCTGCTAGGTTAAGGCAACATTCAAAAGAGTCCAGATGTCAAGTGTGTAGTGTGGAAGCAGGGCAGGGGAGAAGAGAGGCCAGGGCAGGGTGAGACTTCCTCTTTGTTGACCACTGTAGGACACTAAATTTGCTTGGTTGCCCATGGAACCACAGCTTAATAAACTATCAGGTTGTCTCCAATTTTGTCTTGTGGAACTGGAGCCTAGAAGCTTCTAAAACTCTAGGCTGGCCCAATTCATGTCTGAATCCCGGCAATCTGTTCACTTACTCCTTTTATGAGAGGCTTTACTTCAAATATTCTGTTCCCAGTATATCCCTATTAACAGTGACACAGAGTAGTAAACATCTCTCACTGATGGAGCAATGAGTGTCTTCTGCAGGTAAGGAGCTGTCTATTTTGGTATTCTAGGATCATATAATCATTAAGGTTGGAAAAGACCTCTAAGATCATCAAGTCCAACCGTCAACCCAACACCACCATGACTACTAAACCAGGTCCCAAAGTGCCACATCTACACATTTTTTTAACACCTCCAGGGATGGTGACTGGTGACACCATCACTTCCCTGGGCAGCCTGTTCCAATGCTTGATAAACCTTTCAGTGAAAAAATTTTTCCTAATACCCAATTTAAACCTCCCCTGACGCAACTTGAGGCCATTTCCTCTCATCCTATTGCTTGTTACTTGGGAGAAGAGACCAACACCTGACCTCCTTTCAGGTAGTTGTAGAGAATGATAAGGTCTCTACTCAGCCTCCTCTTCTCCAGGCTAAACAACTCCAGCTCCCTCAGCTGCTCCTCACAAGACTTGTTCTCTAGACCCTCCACCAGCCTCGTTGCCCTTCTCTGGACACGCTCCAGCACCTCAATGTCCTTCTTGTAGTGAGGGGCCCAAAACTGAACACAAGATTCAAGGTGCAGCCTCACCTGTGAGGAGCACAGTGGCACGATTACCTCTCTACTGCTGCTGGCCACACCATTCCTGACACAAGCCAGGATGCCGCTGGCCTGCTTGGCCACCTGGGCACACTGCCAGCTCACGTTCAGCTGGCTGTCAACCAGCACCCCGAGGTCCTTTTCAGCTGGGCAGCTTTCCAGCCACTCCTCCCCAAGCCTGTAGCGTTGCATGGGGTTGTTGTGGCTGAAGTGCAGGACCCGACATTTGGCCTTGTTGAAACTCATATAGCTGGCCTCAGCCCATTGATCCAGCCTGTCCAGATCCCCCTGCAGAGCCTTCCTACCCTCGAGCACATCGATGCTTCCGCCCTGATCTTTACTTTATCAACAGACTCTTTTTTTGCATAGCTGCATACCGTGTGACAAAGTTAAAGTAATGGTCAGTTTAAAGTTTACTACTGGGGATTTCAACCTTGCAGCTACAAGGGGAAAGGTCTTAAATTTTTTTCATTACGATCTCTGCTGAAAATGTTGGAGCATGCCTACAAATAAGTACTGTTCCATAAGCCAGTGGGATCTTCCAATAAATACAAAAAGCTGCCTGCAGTACTGACACCATGCAGATCTGTTTGCTTGTTTGTTTCTCTTGGTAAGCCAGGAGTTTTGTTACAATAGGATGCGTATTTTGGCTTCTGGAATACAGCAAAGAGCACAGGAAATCATATGTGCTGACAAAAGGATTTTGAAGTTTTGTTAGGAGGAAACAGTTTTAGGGACTCTACTAGGAAAACTCCACCCATCTTGATATATAGTGTTTTAACCACTATCTGTTTAAAAAGAATGACTTGCATGTTACGAAGACTATGCATGTTTTCTTTTAGAATAATTTTGTTCTTATTTTCAACCCTTTCTTATACACAAAATTGCATGAATTTAAATTAAAACCTTTTCTATAAATGTTTCTATTGTAACTGCTGCACTTTGCTGTTGAGTTCTGTGTTTTTTCAACATACGCGACTCTTCTTCGACTATGTAACAGAAACACTGCTGTTAACAGAAGCTTCAAAGGGATGATAATGATTTTCATAGTACATAGCTTGTGGGTCCCTCCCTGTAGCATCTTTTAATAAGGAGAGGGTCTTTCTCAAACAAGCTTAACATATGCTTCTTATTAATCTGTTTTTCCTGAAGTGATTTAAAGATGAAGGACAAAGCACTGCCAAGAACAGTGGAACAGAAGATTCACTCTCATGGGTGAGGGACAGTCAGGAAGGCTGCTGTCTCAGGGTTGGGATTTCCCATCCATGCTGGATACACTTGGCTGGGCCACTGACCATTGTTTCAAGTGATATGCTGTGCTGGCTCCCACACAAGGTGATTTTTTTGATGTCTCATTTACAGTACAAGCTCTTTTCAAAGTGTTCAGTACAACCTCATTGTGGCTTCCATAAACACAGGGGAAATTCCTGGCATATGCCAGGAACAAGAAAGTTGAAGGCCCCTCAATGACTGAAAATGGGACTGAGCCCTTGTTGAAGGCACGTGAACCGGGAATCTGAGAGTCAAACTTACCATCTCCCTTACCTCCCACTGCAGGAAAAAACTTCTGCTGCCTTGCTCTTCTGCCTGGTCTTTTCTCTATGGCGGTGTACATCTCATGAAGTTTTGTCATCATACTGTAAAAGTATGGAGTGATGTCTTTGACTTGTTTAGCAAGGATAGTGTCTGACATGGAGCTGCTGTTCCTTAAAGTTTTCCTTATTTTGGAGTGTCTGATTCATCAAGGAAGCTGTACCAGTCAAGGCACCCCTGTTAGACTGTTTAGAAAAAAAACAAGGAGAAAAAAGTGAGGTGAGTACCAAGTGTTAAATTCATTTAGCCAATCTGCTGCTATTACAGCATTGGTTTTGACGCTTTAGCTTTGGTATATTTTTTGCTGTACTCTGAGGAGAGAAACCTGTGTGACAGAAATGAAGAGGACAGTAGAATAATGGACAAATAGTCTCATATGTTTGGCTGTTCATTCACGGGACTTCATTGCTTCTTTAGTCTCATCTCTAGCCATCTGCTCTCTCTGTCCTCACATGTCAGATAAACTCTCAGGGGTCACATCTGTCATCTGGTTTTGGGATGTTGACCTGCTAGGACAAGAAGGTCAAATACATAAAATATAATAAATTGGTCAATATAAACGTTGACTGGTGAAGTTCCATTTACCAATTAAAATTTTCCAAACTAGAAACACTCTCCTTATTTTAAGAATGAGACTTCCACGAAACATAGAAGTCTCCTTACATATAGGTGGGGCTGCCTCTTGACTTGTTTCCTACTTCCAGATTTTCTTTTCAGCCGTGGCAGGAAGACGGTGGTTGTGACAAGAGAAAGAGGAAACAGAGAAGCACAGCGAGCAGCCCTAATTTTTCTCAAGTTTAGAAATAGCCTATGTGTGCAAAACCAATTGTCGGCAGCTTTCACTCATTTCAATGATGGGATTTTTTTTCCCAGATTTGACCAACCCTGTTCACCAGTCTTTTCACATGCATGAGTCTGAGTCTCTCCCCCCACGCTGGGCTGTCATTAATTGTTCTACACTTTGAAAACTGCTTATGGCTCGCTATGGTGGGCAGAGCTTAGGCAGCGGGGACCAGCTCTGTTTAAGTTTAGTCCATTATAAGTATACTGAAGTTTTTTACTGATGCGTATGAGAGTAAGAAATGTGCATTCTTCCAAACCATTTGCAGTGAGTTGCTGTCAGCCATTCCAGTGAGATAAGAGAGAGTCAGGCCTGACGTCCACTCTCCAGAAGAGGTATGAATAGCATTATCTGGTTTCTGAAGTTGGGTGCAACTTTTGTCATGAAGTTCATGCCTTACAACAGCAATATTAGGTAGTATGCAAGCTCATCAGTGGGGAACAGAGTAGTTCTGGGGTTAAAACACATAGCTAGGAGTGAAGACACCACTGCTCAAATTCCAGCCTGACTATTATAAACTGATTACACTATGAAATTCAAAGTTACAATTTTCTGTCATTACATCTCTTCTATGGGTGCTGAAAGCTGAACAGCAGTGAAGACTCAAACCATTGTGTCACATAGTGAACCGTGTTATGCAGGGGTAAAGCCAAACAATGGAACAGTAAACACATCCAAATCCCATCTGTGTTACAGTGTTCCACAACTGAGACTGGAACTACACCACGGGATCCTGAATTGCAAGTCCTCTCAAAGGAACTTCCTAAAGAATGGTACCATTTTTTCACTTACGTTATTACGTCAGTCCAAAATACCATAATGAGTGTCCAGATCAGTTATTCTTTTTTTCAATCCATTATGTTTTCTAGGCTAGTGCCAAAAAACCTAAGCATTTTCATTTGTTACATTCATATGAGACTGACCAACATCCTTCTTCATTTGGGTGCACAAATGTAACTGTACGTGTCTGTTCATATTTTTGTTATTTTTGTTGGTAGAAGAACGGTTCTGCTTTGCACAGTTCTGTCCTGCATGAGGAACCATCCAAGCCTATGCTCTGGTCATTACATGTAAAATGGCAGAAAAGAACATCATCTTTCACACTCAGACGTAAAGTAGAGGTGAAATGAAAGGTTTAGTTGCAATAACCTTTGTTGTTTCACCTGTCTGCACTGATGCGGGCAAGGTGCTAGAGTTCATCTGCTTTTGCTTTTTTAGCGAGTGCATCATCCTGTCTCCCTTTGGTCCTGGGGACTGGGTGGCAGGTTTGCTTTTTCTGAGGGGATTCTGTTTGCTTTCATCTGTAATCAGAAGACTGACGTACCACACCCTAGGTCCTGAGGAGAGCTGTCTTCCGTCGGTGCAGCAGGTCCCAAGGAGAACTGGAGTTCCTGAGTGTCAGGTGGAAGAGAGGTGGGAGGACTTATGTTCAGCCTGGTCTGGTTTAAAGTTTTGGACATGCTGTAACTTTGATTAATAGACTGTTCTGCTCCAAATATTTCTTGGATGTCTACATTACCATTTTCAATTGTGCTAACTCAAACAAACCAGCAATCAATTAACTAGAATTACAGTATGACCAAAACTGTAGGCTAAACAAAGCCATCGTGAAGAAACTGGCTTTCAGCCCAGTATCTGCTGATGATGGGATGTGAAACAGCCTATTGATTCTGCAGCTCTTGAATTCTTGTACAAAAGCAGAAACAATGCTATTTGCCTTTTCAATAGAAAAAAAATCTCATTTTATTCACAATCTCCACTTGGAAAAGGCAAAGTACATTACTGAGACAGTTTTTAGGCGGTTGTACAGAAAGAAGTACTTTCAGCACATCAAGAAAACCTCAGGTTAGAGTTCTACAAACTTTGAGTAATCAGAAAGGCAAGAACACTAAATTTTAAACTATATTTGTATGTCTGCCTGTCAAAAATGTTGTGCAAACTTTTTTTTATATTTTCACCTTTTCAAGCTTCCAGCACTTCATGCAGAAATCCATTTGAGAAGACAAAACAGCTATGTCTAGTTTCTATGCCTAATACTGTGATATTTAGTGCTTTTCATCTGGCCTCACATGAAAGAACCCTAAAATTCTATGAAGATCTCAGATTTGACTTAAAAGTTTCTAGCATTCATGGTTCAGGGGAGAAATTTCAAAACTTGGAACAAACGCACACAAATGGCTTAAACAAGAAGACAAACAACAACAACTGAGAACATTTTCAAAAAGCTCTTAATTTTAATTAATCTTCTGTTCCGGAGGAGCAGTTTCGTGGTTTTTCAATACGTGAGGGTTGCTAATACAAAAAGTGTGCAGTAATTGTAAAAGTAACAACCAGTCCAGCTGCATTCCCTGTGCAGAAACTGAGAGGGACAACAAACCATAAATAGTGGTGTCACCGCCCCTCTTTGCCTCGGTTAAGGAGTATTATTATTCTAAACACAAAACAAACTATTGCTTAGGCTCCAGCTGAAAGTTTCAAAGCCTCATAAATCTGCCAGGTCAAAGCCAATTTTCGCTGGAATTTTGGAAGGAACTTCTTTTCTTGAGAGAAATATCCAGGGCTAATTTTAATTTCCTTTTTGTACTTCTTTTAGCAGCATTGTCCAAAACTGAAGTGTTCTTCAAATGGAAGAATATGAATTTTCCTCTGATTAACCTCATTCTATGGACGCATGCAGTTTAGCATCAGCCTACTATCGCAAACCCAAGCAGCACAACTGCAATGGGTATATATCCCCCTTCAGCCTGGAGCTGCTGAGAACTGCCTTCAGGCAGAGGCGGACCTCACGAGTCACGGCACATTAATTACTGATGGGCTTTCGGTAGAGCAGCGCTGTCTAAGCTGTCGTCTGCAAGATCCTAGCCCAGACAGGTACACAACCTGCACAGAGCCGAGTCCTGGAAGGGGTGGTGTTGGGCGGCAAGCGGGCAGGATGCAGCATGGGAGCAGAGCAGCTGCAGCGCTGCGTGACGCCGAGCGGGCCCAGACGGTTCTGTGCCATGAAACCAAAGCAGAGCTCAGTGCGAAGTCTGTACGGAGCAGGGAGGGGCTTGTGTGATAAAAGGTTTGGAAACCGCCGCTGCTGAGGAGAGTTGCTGGCTCCAAAGTAAGGAGAGGAAGGTTTTTATTACTTGTTTTAATAAAAACGAAAGTCATTCCATGAAGGCTCAGCAGACAGCTGAGGCAATATTCAGGGAAGTCTACTCCAAAGGAAGGATGCGTGTGTGCGCTCTCGAGTACACCCTTTCGAGAGCATTTTTTTGGTGCTAATTTTTCTGCTTTGGAGTATCTCCAAGGTGGAAGGGGAGATGGGACAGATCAGAAATGGTGGGGTTTTCCTCCCTTTTCTTAGTCTATTTCTCTTCCGTCAGTACCTTCCTGCTATAATACTTAAGTGTCTTCCTTCATTCATTAAGTGTGTTCTACTTGGAAAACCTGCTTGCAGCAAAACCTGCTTGCACCACAGTATTTTCTAGACTCAGTATTTTATCTTTGTAATATGTGGTGCTATATGTTTTCTCATATGCTAAAGAAACAGTATGGGTAATGTAAGATAAAATGTGAGGTCTCTTTCTGGGGACGTTTATTCCCGTTTCATGATTACTTCTGCAATTCTGTTCTTCTTCTACGCAAACAAATTTGGCCCGGAGTGTCAATGAATGCAGTGCTAGAATAGTCATGATCAGTCCAAGATCCCCACAAAGAACTTGACAAATGAGAAAGGTGGCAAAAGAGTAGATTGTAGAGCGAGAGAGATTGCTCAAGATATTGGGCATTGTGAGACAATCTTCTTTTTTTTCTAGTTGTTATATCTTTTTCCTCAGACAGGGACAACTGACTTTAACAAGAATTTGGCTTAATTTGTTTTGTGGAAGCATACAATAGGTTCATAGTCTCAGTCTGTCAAAACACATGGTCCTGGGCCTAAAAAAGGTGGCATAAAAATGGGGTTTTCTTAGTGAAAAGAAGAAAGGTGGAATAAAAGACTACTTCACATAGTTCAAGTGATTAAGGTAGAAAAGACAAATGTTCTGCCTGTTATGTGGATTTAAATAAAGATGTTCCTCTGCTTGTTAATTACTGTCAAAAGGGACCTCATTCTGAGAAACATGCCAAAGAACTGTTTCTTTGTCTACCATGCACAACAGCTGTACGGTAGACAAAGAAAGATCTCTGTGACTCACTTGTTATTACACAAAGAAGCAAATAACAGTGTCTGCATCTATAGGTATTGCTTTCCAGAGAATCAGTTTTATGTCATACCAGTCCATAAGATTCAGAAAAATAATTGTAATATCCATTGGCCATAACAACATGTTGTAATTAAAACAGACTTTGTAAAACAAATTCACAGGCTTGCCAGCCTTGTTCAGCTTTTTTTCTTTATTATGTTGGCCCTGGGAGTCTATGTTTCACCCTGGGCTGTCCCTGCACTTTCGGACTTGTCCCTCTACCAGGACATCTCCCCACCTTATTAACACATACTCTTCTTGAGGGGAGCTCTGTGCAGCAGTGTACAACACTGACGTGGTTGTCTCTTGGGGAGCACAGCTGTGAGGACCTTCCTCCAGGAATGGCAAACCAGATAGTTGTTAGGTGTCAAAGCAAATTTAGCCTCCAGGCACAAGCACTCTTAATTTTATTTTTTTTCTCCTAGATAAACCAAGAAGTCTTGTGCAACCTATAGCAGTGTCTTGTAGGTGAAAAGAAATGTGCAGCTGAAGGGATGTCAGAGCTTTTTCCAGCAGTATTTGTGTCAATAAAACGGCCCGAAACTTTGTTTATAGCCTTGGCAAAGCTATCATAGGCTGAATTAGTCACAGCAGCAAAGCTGTCTGCTCACCAGTTGAGGATCTTCACTTGACAAACTTTTCCTATCAACCTCATGAAGTTTAACAGGAATTACTTTGTCTACTAGTAAAATCTATAGATTTTTACAGACCCTAGAGCTTGGTTTTACTCTTTACAATATTTTGCAGAAGCAAGGTGAGACCTTCTGGCTCCTAGGTCCTTCTCTCTCAGCTTTTCTCCAGTTGCTGTTGGTAACTGTTCAGTCTGCATGGGTGAGTCTGCAGTGCTTTGCTGGAAGGCAGCAGAAGTCAGTGGGGCTCAGGAATATTGGCCTATTTCAGTGTCTCTCTCAGTACATTGCCCAGGGTGACCGCCTCTCTTGTTTAGCCAGTTGTGTGGTTATAATCCCATCAAATATTTGAACAAGAATGTAATTCCATGACATAGTTTACAAATCCCTCTAGATTAGTATTTTCAATCATCTGTTACAAATTTGTGTACCCCTGTGAAGTGAATCTATGTCTACCAAAGTAAACCTCCTTTTCTCAACTAGTGATCTTTCAAGGTCTCCTGAAAGTAGACCGTAGGTTAAAGACACACTCAGCACCACTTAAATTGTAAATTCTCTGGTGTAGGGATCACCTTTTCATTTTCTACAAGTGCTGCATACAGTGCATTTGTCACTGTGCCTTGTAAGTACTATTGCAGTATAAATAATAAAAGGCACTGTTACCTGGGGGCCTGCAAAAGTACCACTCTGTAAGTTTCTGATCACTGGATTTAGAATATTTGGAAATTATATTAGTTGCCCAGAAGCAGGATGTGCTTCATGATGGTTAGTAGACTACAGGTATGAGGTACACATCGTCACAGCTGACTGAATTTGTGTGGTTGCACCCTATCTTGTACAGCTTTCATGAGAGGAGATGCCAAGACTGAAAGAAAACATGGGAGTTTCGTGGACCACAATTACAATTTTGTATTCAATTGTTAGCCAGTCCTGAAATGACTCACAACACAGCTGCTCAGATTTACAGGCAGTTAACAGATGTAAGTGTTTGTTAGCTTTTTTGTTCAGTCAAAGTGATGTAGTGGGACACTCTTCTGGGCCAGATGTATCATAAAGTTGAAAGTTTGAGGAAATGGAACAGACTTGTGTCTCTTTCTCGCAGCAGTTGCTTTGTGTGTGGCTAGGAAAAAGATATTCTGAAGGTGACTTCTTCTGTCTCATCTTGAGATAGCACAGTAATCTAGTAACAGTATTCAGTGAAAGCCAGGCATTGTCTCTGGGACATCGCTATCTCCCTGAAAACTACAGGAGTCTCTGATCTGCTATTTCCATAGACTCCAATTTTTGATGTGACTTTATTTGGTAACTCCTGCATTTGCAGTAATACTACAGTGTGCTGGCTGCTTGACTGGTGGAATTCTTCTTTCAAAACATTGAAAACTGACACTCAGTTTTGCCTGAGAATCATCAGAAAAAATTTTCTGCTATGTTAACATTCAAATTTCATATATTTTATATAGATAATTGCTTTGTGACCAGAGATAGAATAAACAATACAGGACATATCATATAAACAAGTGTTTACAAGATGATGCAATACATTCTCTTTTCTAAATGATGTGGTTTAAATTTTGGGTTGTTTCTTGTACCACCCTTCTATGCTAATTTTCTACATTAAATAAAAGGAATTAACATCACATATCATAACAAACCACTGACCATAACACTTTAGGGTTCTGTTGTTGTTGTTTTGTGCTTTTTTTCACTTTCTTCTTCTATTTTGCTTCCTTGTCATAAAATCATAGACTCATAGAATCATTAAGGTTGGAAAAGACCTCTAAGATCATCACTGAGATCTCTCTTCCGCGCTCAATCCACCTTATCTGAGGTTGAGGCACTGCCTTTTTTTCTCCCTTCTGTCTAAAGTACTCTGCTTTTTTACTTTGGTGTATGCAACTATTACAGAATCAAAAGCATCCATCCGTACTGTAGGTTGCAAGATTTGTACAAACTGTAAGAGATTCCCTGTCTTTTTATCAAAGATCTTCATTTCAGGGCTTACATCCTTCTTCCGGGTAGGTACTGAGTGAGGTCAATGCAAGTTCTCATCTGGGGGTTAACAGCCTTGAAGAGCACAACTCCTGATAAGGCTTTGGGACTTCCTTTTCCACTGGCTTGTCTGCACTCAGGTAGACATGTGCAGAATGGAACCAGAGCTGGTTGGTTAAATCTTTGTTCTGGCTTGATAGTATCTGATACATCACCTTCCCCTGGCCAGTCTACAGCAGCTGAGCATGTTCAGTATAATTTAAAGTTGCCTGAGGGCTGTGATAAATTATGCCTGCTGCCCATGACCTGTTTGGCTCTTTCCACTCCTAGAATTCACTAAGACATAGGAAAGTCTTTCCTCCAGATAGCTTTTTGCTGCACTAGCGGCTTAGGACAGCATGGGATGCAGCTTTTTATGAGGCTCGGGGTGGCTGAACGGTGGCACAGCAGTTATCCGATAGGTGCCTGGGAATGCGTGCTGCATTAGACAGCGATACAGCAAAGGAGATTACAGTCCTCTTAGCTCCCTCTTGAAATCTGGTCCTTGGGATCTTCTCCGATCCATGCCCAGAGAGCTGCCCTTGCAAACCACCTGCTCCGGTGTCATCATTTTCTGGTGGCAGCAAACCAGACTAAATGCAAGGGAGAATCTTGGGCCAGTCATGCTTGAGAGAAATACTCCAGGTACTGCTGCTGATCTCAGAGCAGTTAGCCGGGGGCTGAATTTAGTTTATTGCTTAAAAAAAGTGCATTGTTATTACTCATTACTGAGATGGTAGTTTAAAACAATTAGTCTAATTATCGTGGAGCATTGTGCTTTGAAAGGAACAGCTGAAAGTAGAGAACCACAAGATTTTCATTTAAGTGGTAAAACTTCATTTAATAACCAAGATGAGCCAGAAGAAACCAGTGGTTGTACATTTAAAGGAGTTTCCTTTAAGTTGAAGTCGATCCCTGTAATCAGATGAGCTCATCTGCCATTTGAGCAACCTCTATTAGCAGTGTTGAAACGTAACTCCTAGTTGCTGCTTAAAGCAATTCTAACGTACTCTTTACTATGTTCTTAAGACCTCAGATTTGATCCTTGTTTTTTGTGTATGTGGACTCACCACAAAGCATGCAGCAAGAAAAATCCCTTTTATAAGGCATTATCTTGCAGCCCCTAAATTAAACACACAAACCAAATGCCTCCTTGTGATATCTCTTATTACTCTTTTTCTGAATAATCAATTTAAGCTAAAAAGAGGCAGCCGAGTTCTGAAAAGCAAGTGCCTCCTTGTGTGCCCAGTAACCTGTCTGCTGCGTGAGCAACCGAACAGAGAAGATGGAATGGCTGGGATCCTGCTCCAGCCTTATTTTGAGTGTCTTGTTGAGAGAAAAGGGGTAAGTGTCCTGCAGGGGTTGTAACAGTTCATCCTTACCTGGTGGCTTTGATATGAGGAGTGTGGGACTAGTGGTGACTTTCTTCCAGAACAGGGTGACTGAAGGCTGTGCTTGTCCACAAGGTTGAAATTAACTGCTCAATTCTAGCCTTATAACCTAAAATACTCCCAGAAAAATTTAATTGGGAAGGAGATAGCCCTTGCAAGATTGAAACCTGTTTTTTCTTTGTGAAGTTGTAGGTGCAAATGTTTTCAGGAATAAGTCAGCAGAAAAACTTTCGGGGAGGGATCAGATAGGAAATGTAGAAGGCTATTATCTACCAAAGTGCTTAAGAAAGCATAATGAAGTGGAGATTGTGCTTAAGAACCAAGACTTGTAAGGAATTTGAGACCTGAGCTGACAACATAATTGTGTTAGCTTTTGGATTTATTAGAAGTCTATTTTGTGAAAACTGCAACTGGTCTGCGTGCTTTTTTTATGAAATACAGTTGCATTTGTGGAGGATGCAAGCAATACTGCTGTGTGGAAAAGCAAGTGATCTCAAACATGTTTACTTCTGCATGGAAACATTTCCAGACAAAAAAGGAATCAAACCCTCTCCCTAGAAAGATGAAGTTCAGTCAACTCATTCCACGTAGCACCTTGTTGTTTTCTTACGTTGACAGTCTTCATACTTGTAACACCTAAACTTCATCATCTTACTCCCGTTCTCGATGTGCACTACTTGTTTCCCACAGCAAGTAGCATGCAAAATCATCTTGTATTTAAAGTACTTCCACATAAAATTTGTGGTAAGATTGGGAGTAAGGACATTTTGAACTTTGTAGTCTGTGATTAAAAGTTTTAGCACCTGCCGCTGTAAAGACTTAAATACGCTTCCAACTTCTGTTCACACAGGTATGTCATCAGCTTGGAGGTAACTGAATACCTACACGACCCAGGCATAAAGTAGGTCTGATAGCATTTTATTTGATATTAATGATTTTACTGGAACATATAACTACTGGAATGGTTGTGTGCTCCTTGGCATTAGACTACATGAAAGAGTGTGTTCTATTAAACAGGGGCATAGTTCTAAAAAATCCCACACTTAACGATATTGCTTTGCAAAGCAAATGAGGGTACCTGTGCCTGCCAATTAAATTGCATCGTGGGTGGAATAATTAATTTGGATGCTAGGCAAGGAGCATATTGCAGAGTTTTTAATTTTTTTTTATTATTATTTAGGCTGACTAGGGTGTGCCCAGGTTAAGACTACATCTATTTTCCCTGCCTTACACCCTTGTACATGGCATGGATGCAGCTGCTTGCTTCCGCAGCTCCCCCCCCCACCCCCCAACCAAATCTGGGATGTATCTTTCTGTCTTTTACGTGTGCGTGTGGCAAGTAGTAGTTTTCTGCTATTGTAAGGACAGATTTTTTTTTTTTCTCAGAGTCTAACTCAGAACAGGTAAACTTGTGCTTCTCTTCAAGTGAATGCTGAAATTCATCATCAGTCAGCAAAACTAAAGTGACACAGACTTCTGTACGTTTAAAAGCATTGCTGAGTCACAGCCAAAATGAGAAAAACATTAACACGACGACTGGTGCAATTCAGTCCTGGTGATGTAAAGAAATGCTATGAGGTTTGATATCATGTCTATATGCACACACCTACTGACAGACTAGTTGATACAAGCATACTTCTTAGAAAAATGGAAGATCCCAAAGGGGACAATAACGTTATGCTACAGATCCCCAGCTGCAGTAGTAAGCAAACTGCTTTCAAGCAGTCCTGACCACGGGTGCGCAAGTGCCTGACTGCAGGGGCAGCAGGAGAGACAGGCGAAGAGCTGATGGGTGGAGCTGGATCCCACCTTACATGCAAGAGGAAGGCAGAGTTCCTGCTGCGTGAGGCTACGAGACATGCTGTGAGAGCGAGTAGAAAATGACGGAGGCAGGGAGAGAGGAGGCTTGTCTCCTGCCTGTGCGCAGGAGCACTGCCGAGGGTGGCTGAACAAGCTGCTTGGGACCTACCCCCCCAACAGGCAGGGCTGTCGCCGGTGCCCCAGGCCTTCTGGTGCACGGGCAATACCCAGGCAAAAGGTTCGGTGGCCTCCAGTCTCCTCATCATTCATGCCCTTTTCCCAGCAGTCACCTGGATTCCCTTAAGAGACAACGGCTCCCGCGGTTTGTCCATGTATCTAATTCCTCAAAAATGGGTGGTTCTTCAGAAACACTGTTTTGTATTAAAGTGTGGTAAAACTTGGCCTTTAAACCTCTACCATTCTGCAGCAATGATTGTACTCTATCAGCCAGTCGACGCAAAACTGGAGGTATGTGGTCAGTTCACTGGAACGCTATTTTTAGCACAAGCAAAAAGAAACCAGACTGGCTCATGATCAGCCCTTTGGGAAAAGGAGGTAGAAGGATGAAGAGAGAGGAAGATACTTCTCCTCTTGAAGATTTTTTCCTTTTAGTCACAGCACCGAGGAAAAACAAACTCCATATGGAACAGATCATGTCAGGCCTTTAAAACATATTTGCAGAGACTGTTACAGTTTCTTACAGGAACTTGGAATACCCTGCGGTTTCGGGTTTTTGTTCTTCTATTTCCCATTTGGGAATGTGTGTGCATTTTCATTTGTTTTAATTTGGCCCGAGTTAAACGCATCAACCAGTAGTTTGTTTTATTATTATCTTTAAAAGATCTGACATTCCCTGATTCCCCCAATGGGAAAGAGTTACAAACGCTTCTCTCCTAGGAGTTTAATTAGGCTTTTGCTGCCCCTTTTTTTTTCCTTTTTTTTAATTGGCGTGCAAACAAAGGCCAAATTTTTGTCCCCAGCACAAGGCCAGCGTGTAGTGTGCTGACGCAAAGATGCGTGCTCAGCTGGATGCTGAATTCAGACATGGAGCAGCCTCGCAGTGCAGGAGATCATGCCCAGCGGGCTGGGTTTAGTGGTCACATCCAAAATTACTTGCCCTTTCCCCGTTTGCCCCGTCAGCGACTGTGTAGAGCGCCATTCCAGAATGTCAGCCGTGGGGTCCAGCCTTCCGTGATCTGGCTTTCCTGCCCGATCGCTCAGCGATGGCTCGCAAGGAAGGAGGGGTGGGGCGGGACTCACCCCTTGGTGGTAACTGTGCTCTGATTCTGCAGTGTGAAGAAATGGTATGTGTAAGAACGGCTGTCACTAAAACACTTCAGGTTGTTCTTTATTTTTCCTTAGCTGAGAAGCTAATATAGTCCCACTTATTAAATGCAATCCTTTGGTTTGAAATGTGGCCAAAATTAATTCATAAATGTGTTAATCGTTTAAAATTCAGCACTGCTCTGGAGCACATTCAATGTGCGTGTGGGGAAGGAGCTCGGGGCTTTTGAATTCATGATACAGAAACAGACCCTGCCAGAGCTATTTTTTTTTCTTTTTTTCTTTTTTCTTAAAGCTTCCAGTGAGAACAGGTAAGATGAGGGCAAGCACTGGAACTTCCCGCTTTTCTGAATTACTGCCTCAATGACTTCTTTTGACATCTTAAAACTATGAGCTGTTCTGACCTCCCAAACTTCCTCGTATCCCACGTGCTGTATATTCGCATGAGGGAGAAACGATGTCACAGAACAAACGCGGCTTTACGGAACGCCGAGTAAGGAAGGAGGTTTTGCTGGAAACCCAGGGTTCTGTCGGGGCTCAGAAGAACCAGGACCACTGAAGACGTATGAAGAACTCAGGGTTTATTTAAGCAGTTTCTGTCTCCGTGCGCGTCTTACACAACATTAAAGAAAAGTAAAGAGTAACTCTTCAGACTCACCTTTCCGCAGAAGACGGCCAGGCAGGCTGCCAGGAGGCAGGTGTAGCCCCTAAAACCCCTCTGAATTTGCACCACCACCACCCGCCCCCCCCGCCGCGCCTTGGCAGCTCGGCCCCCCCCGGGAGCGCTCCCCGTTGGGCACCGCCGCGGAGCTCGGAGCCGGGGGAGAGCCCGGCGGTGCGGGACGGGGGAGCCCGACCCTGCCTCAAACAGTAGCTGGCTTTTTTTCCCTTTTTTTCTTTTATTTTTGTTTATTCCCCTCTTTTCCTCCCTTCTTCTCCTCGGGGCTGTAACCCGACTGCTCCCTCTGGCTCGGCTCCAGGGACGGGTCCGAGCGGTTAATCTCTCTTCCCCCCTTTCCCAGCCTCCGGGGGGAGGAGGAGGAGGAGGAGAAGGGGAGCGGAGCCAGCTGCGGGCCGGGGCCGGGCCGGGCCTCCCTGGGGAGGGGCCGAGGCAGCGGCCGGGCCGCGGGAGCTGCATGGAGGAGGGGAGTTTCGCAGCCTCCCCTGCCCGGACGGGAGGAGGAGGAGGAGGAGGAAGTCTGGCGGCCGAGCCGCAGCCCGAGCGGACGGA
>Ga0065711_1031167_pt1 | contig 30370 bp, 12 predicted proteins | sample Hoacrofraction12_FD_59098 | JGI IMG/M metagenome (GOLD analysis project Ga0065711, IMG submission 59098) | Hoatzin crop microbial communities from Cojedes, Venezuela - Epithelial fraction 12 v2 (version 2) | ecosystem: Host-associated > Birds > Digestive system > Esophagus > Crop | place...
AGGCTGCACAGGACCTTGTCCAGGCGGGTCTTGAATATCTCCAGAGAAGGAGAATCCACAACCTCCCTGGGCAGCCTGTTCCAGTGCTCCGTCACCCTCAGAGGGAAGAAGTTCTTCCTCACGTTCAGACGGAACTTCCTATGCTTCAGTTTGTGCCCGTTGCCCCTTGTCCTGTCACTGGGCACCACTGAAGAGAGTCCAGCCCCATCCTCCTGGCACGCACCCTTGAGATATTTATAAACATTTATTAGGTCCCCTCGCAGCCTTCTGTTCTTCAGGCTGAACAAGCCCAGCTCCCTCAGCCTCTCCTCACAGGAGAGATGCTCCCGTACCCTCATCATCCTCGTAGCCCTCCACTGGACTCTCTCCAGTTTCAGCACTGAATAACACGCAGCAAGCAGAGCTGTTGGCCAAAGTCTGTCTAGCAGCAGAAATGATGCATTTCATGATATTATGCTACGATTAAGATAGAGGTACATAATGTAGCTGTATTAATAGCAAGCATTTATAAAAATTAATAATGTTAAGGTGAATCACCATGTATTAGAAATATTTCTCAGTTTTTCTCAAGTGCTGATAAGTTCTATCTTATTAAAATCATTTAAACTGTAAAGCGTCAATCACCAGTTGCCTAATTTCCTCACAGTGCTGCTAGACAAAAACATTGTCCTGCAGAGTCTTCAACAGGTACAAGAAGGATATATAAACTACATGACTTTGGCAGATTTCTTAGTAATAATTAAACAGCTCCATTGGTAACAATTTTAACATCTGTATCTCTGTCTCAGAAATTTTTAATAAATGTTTCCACATAACATCCTTGTGAGGAAGGGAAGAATTCATCCCAAAGACAAACTCTCCACCAACCAAGTACAGTCCCCTGCATTCTCAGTCCAGTGCTTTACCACGAGCTTCCTTCCTTCCTGGTATCACATACTGATACTGGCCTTCCCAAAAGGGCCACTATTTTATCAAAAAGGTTGTGAGAGACAGTGTTAGTTTCTTTTTTTATGCCTGTATTTCCTATGAAACACATAGAAAAAAATGTCAGGTTTATAACAATAGTTAAGAATAGAACTTACACTTTTAAAAAATGTATTCACTTCTTTTACACGCTTTATTTTACAATGCATGTATTTTACAATTTCTTACTTTTACTGGGAATAAGACTAGACAGAAGCCTACCAAGAAGGCATTGACTAGCTTCAACAAAGATGTTTCAGCTTTTTAGATTTGCAATAAAATAACTATGATCAAAAATCAGCTTTACAAAAGGCTAGCTGAACTATGTTAATATATAACATTATATATGATAATGAATCGTATTATATTAAAGCAAAGAGTTGCTATAATGGAAAAGCTAAACTTTTCATCTACTCGAGCTCAAAGTGAAGGAAGGTAGGGACAGAAGGTAAGCTCTCAGCTGTTGTAAATTATCACAGCTCATGGAAGTTTGCCATTTTACACCTTCTGGGGAATCTGAACTTCAAAATTATATAGCACTTTCCTTCCAAGTATCTTAAAGCAATTTATAAGCAGTAAAACTCAAGCTTCTCCAAGAGAAGTGTACATTTCAATCATTTTCCTAACATGGGGACTAAGAGAGAGAAAAATTAAGTACTATGACATAAGACAGCAATGGTACAGCTGACACAATCAAAATCTTCTGTCCTCCCAACCAGTCCACAGCTGAGTCTGTTTAATCCGCTGCCGAAGTCCAGTGGAGACTTTTGTGCTCCACACCACAGAATGAAGCCTGGCGAGATGCAGGCATCTGAAAACGAGGACAAAACGGATCCCTAAATATCATCCAACAAAAGTATTTGAGCTGAAAAGTACATCTCCATACAGGCAATAAAACACTGCATTCTTTCTTAACTTTCTTGGAGCAGCAAAGACAAACTATCCCATAGCGTGTTTTAAGAGAAGTGTGTTCTCGTGTGGTCAAGTCCTCAAACCATGAAGTGGTTTCCGTCACAGTCCTTCTCTACAAAGGCAGATCTACAATTGTGCTTGTTGCACCCAACTCATTCTTCTGCTATGATGGAAGGAACAAGCAAGGCCCAGTGCAACCCTAGCAATGACACTCCATATGTACAATTGTGTGTTTAAAACCTGTATGAGCTAGTGCTTAGTCCCTATCACAACAGACTTTACAGCTACCCCACTACTGACCACCACTCTGTTTGCTTGTGCACTGCAATGACTATCACACCTTGGAGCGTACACAATTAAAATACGTGAGCTAGGACTGATCACATTGGAAAAGCTTTACTTACTCCTAAAATCAAAGTAAATTTTGTTTTAACAAGATCATCAGAAAGGAGCGTGGAGGGGGACAGTCCATCCAGAGCAAAGCGAAATAAAGCAATAAAACGAAACCCAGAATATGCCATCTGGAGACAGAACCTCGCTTTTTCTATTCAAACAGGGATAGCTATAAAGATAATTAGAACTGACAAGCAAGCCCCCTCATCATAAACATTACTAAAATGTAGCTTAATAGGTTTCTAAAACCTATGGACCCTACTAGACCTGTCTCTCTCTAGCAACTGGATCAAAAGGCAAGAAGCTCCAAGGTAACAACTTCTCACCATCCATTTTCTAATGCACCACGAAATGCTCCAGTTTAGACCCTCCATCATTTGTCATGACAGTAAAACCAACTTTGCTAGGTGCTTTATCTCTGGTAAGTTTTTCTGAAGTAGCAATAAACAGAAGCTTATCTCTTCATAAACACAGCTTTTTAACTAGGACTCTTAACTGTAATTTGATTTCAGTTTAAGGAGATCAAAGTTTTAGACAGCATTTCTCTTTTCTTCTCAAGCAGCATGAGGACAGGGCGCATGGGACCTCCCCCTGCAGCAGCCATAATTTCAAAATCTAGAATTGCTCATTTGTATTTTTAGAGGAAACATTCAGGCTGACATCAAATGCACTGAAACTTTACATAGCCATGTTCAGCATTAAAATAAGTTGCTGGTACATAATTATAAGTGGAAATGACAATCTTTCACCATCCAATACACATTGTTTTGATTGCTATTCCTTTCTTGTTACTTTTTCCCTTGAAATATATTTTAGAAGTATAGTGGCTCTCTATGGAGACAGGAATCTAGAAGCTTTCATTAGTAAAAATTGTTAGAGAATCAAATAGGCACAAAAATCGACAAAATTCTATAAAAAAGCAATTCAGCTCTGTGAAAATTAGTCTAAATGGTTCTTGAATGTAGAAAGATTCCTATTCTTTTCTTCCCTATTGTTAGGGTATAATTTACTATGGATTTAATAGGCAAATCCACCAAATCACATAAAAATGTATCATTTTCTATAATAATCTTGACAACAGCTATACAGGGCTTCTAAGTCATTAATATCTTAGGTCACACACAGAAATGTACATCAAAGTACATACTCTTCTTAGTTGGTTTACATATATGTATGCTCTCAGCATTTCATGTTACTACAAAATCACCGAGGTCAATTTTTCCAAGTGAAATCACCAGGTGTCATGGGTTTTTTCTTTAACCAGTGATATCACCAGCACCATCGCTACAAGAACTTTACTTCTGTTTTGTTCTGCTTTACTATGTTAATGAACCAGCTAAGTCCTCTGACAAGGACAGTGTCAGCTTACCCTTCTGGATCTCACAGTCAAAAGCTGTCCGAGCGTCCCTTACTTTGTCCCAGCCACTTCACCCCGGCAGCTACCGAACGCCAGCCACCGAAGTCCATGTCATGCGCTAGTAAATCTGATTCTTCAACTCCAAAGCACTGGTGGAACCTCGTTCTAACATGGCCAGGCCCACTAATACTAACCGTGGGAACACTCTTCCTGCCTGCAGACAATTTACCTCTGTTTTCTCAAATCCTGTGAAGAATGTATCCCAGCACAACAACAACAAATGCACACATGTATTTCAGTTGGTACTTCTTTCAGCTGATTTTTCATGTAGGAATTTTTTTCCCCCATTCCCTTTCTAAATACAAAAACAAGAAGCAAGTACACTAGCAGAAGTTCGCTCAGCTTTAAGATCAGAATAGTTTCCCTTTTAAATCAAATCATATCCTTTTAATGATGTCAATTTTATTGACTCTGATTTAGTCTTTAACTCCTACGTGATGGGTTTCAGATTAACGCACAACTCATACTACTTTTAAGGGATGAGTCAATTTTTCCAAAATCAACTAATTGTCCTAAGAATGCCATTTCTTTTTAAAAGTGACTTAAACACTTAGAGCCACATTTGGAATTTGCATTTAAGATCCCAAACGCATCTCATGAATTGGGAATGTCAGAGCTTCTCTGCTATAAGATTAAAACAAACATCAATTTATTATTTAAACTAACTAAATCACACCTGAAGCAAACTGAAACAACTGCAACTGCTAAAAGGTGAACCTCATAAAATTCAGACTTGTACAGTTCTACATGAACATTAAAATAGGCTCCACCCTAAAGGAGCAATTTGAAAGCTTTTCAGCACAGATTCTCACTTCAAAGACTGTGATCTTTCCATCTGTCATTACTATCCCACGTAGACCTCTAGCTTGGAAGCCACTTCACAGCGAGGCTTCTGTAAGATCTTTTTGACAAATGTATTTGTCGTAATTTCTTCCACTTCTCCCTGGCACGAGGGAGTCCAAGGTGATCAAAGGAGTAGAAGGAACCCTTTGTCGTAAGGCAACGAAACCTCCTGCTCTGCAGCTCACTCACGCATCCAGCAGCTGCCAAGGGTCTCTGTGCTGGAGTAAGCAAGGACAGGCAGGAGTGCCACTGCTTTTCCATCTCCTTGCCTCCTCACCCTCCTGGGCCACTACTGTCCTGGCCCCCAGGCAGGAGTGACAGCGAGGGACAACAGTCGGTCAGATCTCAGCAGCCATGCTGAACTGCAACCACTTAACAGCAGGTCTAGACATATGGGTGCAAGTTTGCTTCATGTAACTTTACACACTCAGGTTAGCTACAAGCGGAAGCTCTTAAGCCCAAAACTTGAATTCAAACATATTAATGACAATTTGTATGGTTTTAGACAACCTGGAATTTAATTTTCTTTATCCACCTTATTTGGTTCTATAGTTACAAATAGAGTTAATGCTTCTACTAGCTCCCAAAGGAAAACTTATTGAAATAGGGAGCTGGGAATTCTCAAAAGACCTTCTCATTTCCTATCATTTTTGACAAACTTAAACTCATCAAAACCAGTGTTAAACAGCTTTATGGGGATTTTGAAAGAGTAGAAAATAGTAACACCTGTACCTTTGAATGGAAGATGTTAACTAAGATAGTAACAATGGACTGCCTCATATGATCATCTGTTATATCTGTGGGTTTTAGACTTTATGTACATTGTTCTTTAACTTAAAAATGAAATTAATATATATTTCCAAACATGCCTGGCTTTCACAACAATATAGTCTAAGCAGCTTTCTTTTTGTAACCATATGTCTGTCTATTAATACACCTATACTTCAGTCAATCTCCAATAGATCAGTGCCACAAAGAGCATAAAGTCAACAAAAGCCTCACCGTAACAGACTAATTTAAATGCAAAATGCAATATCACAGAAGCAGTCTTGCTGCGTGCATACGTTGGTGTCCTCTTTTTGGCTTTCTAAATCAAAGCACACATCCCTTGCTTAGCTGAAAAAGTGACCAAAATTGAAGAGCTGTGGGCACAGCAGCCTTCTTAAACATTGGTGTGATGCTCTGTGCAGTTCTGAAGTTAATCTGGGATAAATAAGGTGAGGCAATGTTATTGTAGGACACTGAGGCAAAAGTAATGCCCTTCAGCAATTTCTCTATTGCTCACAGCAACAGCAGTAAAATAATCAAGTTTTCTGATTGGAACTGACACGTATCAAAAAGAAAATTAGAAAAGCACACAGTTGCTCCTAACATAAACCTAGTTTTAATATAGAAAATCCCTTTCTGCACTGCTATACTTGATAAACAACAGTAAGAAGATTAGCTAACGTTCAAGGAATAACAGGCAGAAACTTTCAAAAGTTCAGAACAAAAGCATATATAAAGTTCACAAAACTTTACTGTAAAGGACAAGATAAAGAGCCCATTAGATTTTAGCCAAGGCAGACAAAGGGGGAAGGTGTTTCAGAAGGTAAGCAGACAGTGCCAACCAGGGCAGCATTCATTTTCACTGTAAGCCAAAATGCCATTACTATTACAATGCCATTACAGTGAAAATGATGCAGAAATTATATCAGGAAAAATATGTGTGACCTGCACATCAGCAGACTATGAGATTCAGCTGCCTATATCCACTGCCGTGATCCACGGTAGCCTGTGTGTACCCTGCTGAGGCTCCAGCTCCAGAAGACACCAATCTCCTTGTGGATCCTGTGCCACAGCTGCCAGCTTGGCTGATATTTCATGGATATCCTACCAAAAATGCTGCACATGCCTGTGTTCTTAAAAATGAATCCCACATAAATAGTCTGGAGAGACTGTAACGAACTCTACCATTGCACACAGTCAATTCAGGCAAGACACCTGCGATTATGAATATTAGCCTTAGGAAAAGGAAACCTACATGACAGGTTATGTTTTCACATTATTTTTATTTGTGGGTAACTATGTAATCTTGCTTGCAGCTAGTCATGATACACAGTGCAACCATCACAGATCCAGCACAGTGGATACTGGGATTCAAGGGTGGCTTTCTGGCACTTTTACATAGACTGCTCATGAAAAGGGTACTAAAAAGGGGGTAAAACACAGCAAAACATAATTTTTCCATATAGCCTCACCAATTCACCTCAGCCTTGATATGCATCAAACTTTTTTTCTCTCCTATGCCTCTCTCGATAAGAGGCTGACAGCCACGTTTTAGTGTGGTGGTTTTCTACTTAGGCTAAATACTCACCAGGGACGAGCATTAGACCATCAGACATGATTTCACTTACTGCCCAAGAGAGCACTTAAACTTATTTCTTGAACAGTGAAAGGCTAATATACTGTTTAAACACAACATTGATTACCAAGATGCTTCCCTTCACTCACTATTTTATGTCATTACTTGGTTTGCAGTAACACTTAAGTTCACATTTAGCAAGGCACTTAGTCCACATTTAATCAAAACTCATATATACCCCTGAGAAACACGAATTTTGCTCTCTCCATGTTAAAAATTGCTCTGTAGAATCAAAAGATTGACAGCAAAAAAAAATACTGCACTGAAGGAATGGCAAGCTTGCACTGGAACATGACAACCCACTTTAGAAACTGCTGTTCTGCATAGGAAAATGTGGGCATCGCTGGAAATGTATGGAAAATGTCTGTGGGCCTGTCTTCAGCAGAGAGCTGTTCCATCGTAACAGCCTGCAAGAATGTGTACACCGCAAAATTTCCAGCAGCACTGAACTCTCTGGATTTTCTGCTGGAGAATACTTTTGGCCCTCCAAAAATGCCACCAGGAGATTCAAAATGGAGCTCAGGTGTAAGAAAAGGCAGTGGAAAATAGGGCATTTTACTCTTCCTTAGAAAAGGATAAAGAGAACTGTAATAAGAAAATTGGTTTTACACCTTTATTGTTTTTATAAAATAGATCCTTAACATCTCATACTGAACCGTAACACTATAGTCTTCCTGTCTTTTATTTTTCCATTTATTCAAAGACACTTCTCTAACACAGAGACCAACTACTGATTTTGCACATCACATCCACAGTAACAAAAGGAATAACTTGTGCTGTTCATATGTGGAACATCTGCTTTATGAACAAGTTGCACACAAGGAATTTAACAGGGCTGGAACATCTTGGGAGCCCAGCCCTGGAAAAGAACATAGTTCCATGCTTTCTACCCGAATAAACTACTTGTGCAGTTTTCTCTACTAATTTTGCCTAGACTGCTTGCTTATCAGTTGATTACCAAGAAATTGAGTTGCATAGCAAAGTAAAAAAAAAACAAGAAAAATCTCCTAACCTTAACTTCAGAAGTATTAGCAAGTATTAAAAATGATCTATTTTTAATGCTAGCTGCTTTAAAAAAAAATGTATCCTTTAACAACCTATTTAACCAGTAGCAGATAAGAAAGAAAGTAATCTATACTGATCTCCTGTTAAGTTTTTTTGCCAAACATGACTTGAGTTCACCTTGGATCAAATGTAGTATTTAATATAGTATCATTTGACTAATGTGCTGCTGGGAGACAGAATGATCCAGTAGATATTTCTATATGTAACTATTAGTACGATCCTTGAAATCTGAACATTTAAGCCTCATGACACTGAAGTTTTTAATAATGAACACGATAAGGCGTAAGTATACTACAACTAAGGCTAACATCAGTCTATTACTTAAAATTTTGGCTTGCTTTCTACTTACTAAGGTTCTAACAAGAAGCCCTCTACTGCTAGATTTCTCTGAGAACACGTTCTGTCGTACAGGGTTGGTTACCTTTTCAATTATCAAGGGAAAGAATTCATCTGCTTCCTTAAAGTAGAGCCAATGAGCCTTTCTAGTAATGGCCAATTACGAAAAGATTCACTTTTCACTTCATGATCAACTACAAATTTATGTCCTCATCATGACCATTTCCTGTGAAAAAAAGGGTGCTGCACAGCTCATGATGAAGAGGAAAAATACCAAAGAATTTGCTTTTTTTTCCCCTCCAACTTCTTCAGGATTCTTCCTTAGTTTTCTTAATTTTTTTATTTAATCCTTTCTTCCATGTCTCTGTTTTAAGTTTACTCATATTTTAATGCAGCTGACAAACCATAAATTTCATACAAAGTCATATTTCATAATCTCACATGCTAGCAAAATGTAAAAAAAACAGTATGAAAACAAATCCTGCGTCACCTAATAATCGTTGTCACTGGCTTAGCCTAGCTAAAAAATCCCAAATGATGGAGGCTAGTGAATTGCTCCAATCTCACAGCCTCCATGGGTTTTCTGGTGGGGTTTCTTTTTGTTGTTTATTTGTTTTAAGAAAAACATCATTATATTCCTTGTCTATTGTCTCCACTAAAAGTAAGACACTTACATTAGGCCAGAGATTTTCATAAGATTTTAAGAGGTAGAAAGAGAAGCCAACTACTTAGTTTGCCCACTTTACCCTCGTTTGGAAGTCATGTTTTTCTTTCTGAAAGAATCAACAGAAACTACTGTAACACTCTACATTAATCCAAGTGTACTGCCATTAATATTACCGTTCAACTTTTTGAAACTTGTTTTTTTCAACGTTCTATTTCACCATATTCACTAAAACTTGGCAATTATGAATTGGTAGTCTAACAAAAATCCAAAATGTGCCAGATATAAGCTGCAGTCACTTCAGTTTAAATCGCATTCAAGCATCATTCTGTGTACACATTTTGATGCATTATAACAACTGCCTTAATCTTAATGTGCATTAGGATCGAATCACCCCGTGGACATTGGGAATCTAAACTAGTGAAAATAACTGTGCTCTGCAGACAGTGGCACCTTTTCCAGAGGTTCTCTAAGGGAAGCTTTAATTTGTGCTTAGGGCTTCATGGGAGCCCTACCAGTAAAGGTGCCTTGGGGACACACTGAATTCATATTGTCGTCACACGCATGCATGGGGGTGTGCAGGCGGCCACGCTAGTCACAGGTACGACAGACAAATCAAACGGTAGCATCCCCCCCATCAGCTTTTCTATTATCTGCCCCACTTTGTGCCAATTTCCTCTAGCTTCCCCAACACCTCTTGCTTTGCTGTTCTTCCTTAAGACATGGGATGGGGATTTGTCAAAGTCAATGAGCACTTTATTACAGTGAGAGTGCTCAGTAATGAACAATTCAGCAATTTAATGAGATTCTGTACATCTGTCTCCAGCCTGTCCATCAAGTTTCACTTCTATAAAGCACCCTGACACTAATCCTCTGGCATACCCAATCTTCACCCTGGGCTGAATATTAGATTCTTCCATGGTATATTGCATTACCACTATAACCTTAGCAAAAATGATGAACTTAACTACACTTGAGGCAATATAGCTGGTCTGATTTGATTTTCTTCTATGGGGTTGACTAGAATTACTTATTTACTAAGATAAAGCAAAAAAAAACCAGTTTCTTATTGCCTTCTGAATGCCTAAATTGGTAAATATTTATGTGTGTTTTTTAATTCATTCTGGGCATCTGGCATATTTATAAATATATATTTATTCCTGGTTGTACAGACTGAATTAAAAAGGTGCACACACATTTTGCCTGCAGCGGAAAACTAGTTTTAAAAAATTCTTTGGAACAACATTAGTAACCTTTAGAGAGGCAATTATGATAACACTTAAATGGACAGTGTGGAGTTTGTTGTCACTCAAAAAACAGCATATTACCTATAAGCATCTCTCCCCAGTATGACCCCGCAACAGAAACAGAAGCTTTGTCATATTTGCCTCACAAAGCGTTCACTAACTGGAACGCACAAATTAAGAAAATTACTTCTGAATTCTTCCCTCAGGACAGGACAAGGACACAAGACACAAACTCCCACTCCCCAAACTTTGTTTCAGCATGTTGCAGAGGGCATATTACTCTGTATATGCTTGCTCATTACTGAGCTGACATCATGTTATACTCGTATGGCTTTCTGTAGCAGCTTCCCTAGCAAAAGTATCCCCAAGCACGTAGCTAGGAGATTTCACTGACCCTGCAGAAAAATTATGATAAAACACAATTGGCCAATCAGCCATGACCCATATATGAACTTGTACATCACAACCTTTTCGGACAAAGGGAAGATAGGCTAGGACTCCAGAGTATCGCGCCTGAAAAAGAAACCAAGCCAAACTGAAAACCACATCATGCGTGGTGTGCTGCAGGTTCCGTTGTACAGACATCCTCCAGAGACTAGGACAGGAAAGAGTCTAACCTTATATTAGTGTTTGCAGAAAACATCATCTTTGTAACATACTCCATCATCTAAAGCCTCAAAGTTTTGGAGACAAAATAATGGAGAAACAAACATGCCAGTTATCAGACTGAAGGGTTAAGTTACATCCACATACTGTCTTTGTGGTTTGAGGAGCTTAACCACACATTTTTATTTAAGAGTAAATATTTTGTTCCTGCATGATGTTATTCACCTACAGAAAATGAAGTGCCCCACAGATGAACACACTTTTTACACTTTGAGAAAACGATGGCATGTAGATGAAATGATTTGCTTAGAGTAATCCAAGAGGTAAGTAGATAAATAACACGGACTGAAATACAAATCAGTCTTCTGACTCTCAGTCTTCTCTGTTGGACCAAGATAACCCACTTGCTGGAAAGCAAGCTGTGCTTTCTTTTTAGGAAGTTACATTCTACCTTGAAATACCCTGAAATACTTTCCTTCTATAAAACATGACAGCAAGAAAGAAACAGAAAGGTTTGGGTAACCAGTGTTATAGAGTTTCCTTCCACTATAATGTGAATTGCAATTTTTACAGACACGTGATGGGAACGTTTCCAAGGATACATTTTGTTTCAGGTTTTGTATTTCTCTTAGCAGGCTATGTATTTTTTTCATATTAGGTTTCCCACCCACACATTTTTATCTTGTTAATATTCTATGGTTAGCAACCTGGTCCTTTTCTAGAGCCATTTTTTTTTTAAAGAATTTTATTGCCACCTCCAGCCTCTTGCCACAAACCTTCCAGTGAAGCCTCCACTGATCTCTGAGCAGAGCAGTCTGTGTGATGATTCTCTAATTTGCTTCAGGCAAAGTCAGCTGTGGTGCCCTAAACAATTTAAATGACTGCTGGAGTTACACAGCTAAGTTTGTCTGAAATGAATGGGAGAGACTTCAGAAGCAGGTTTGCTGCCAGACCTGCGGCACTAGCCTCACCAGAGGCAATGCTAATTGAGTTGCATGCATCAGCCAGCTTTTCCCACCAGCAAAGCTGAATCTGGAAGAAAATCTCTGGTCATATCCAAGTAACACAAGTTAAGCAATAAGACAAATTTCTTTTCCAAACAAACTAATTGCATTAACACAACACAACATTTTTTGAATTTCATTTAAAAAATCTCCATCAGTTGTTACTCACAGTTTTTGCTCAAGTGCTTATTTTCCCTCGAGATTGCTCCAGGGTTTCAAAACAACAGATTATGGCTATGGTTTACAGAGTATCACACATTCTGCTTGTTCACCAGTCTCCTTACCTGCCAGATTTGTTCTTCACTGAGTGAAGTGAGTCTATCACTTTTAAAAACCTCTCGAAGGAGACAGTATGGGAGTGCCAGAACTTCTTCAGGATCACTCTTCAATAGCTCAGAGAGATGTTTTACTAAGAAGTCAACCACTGCATTCTCCAACAAAGTGAGGTTGAAGAGGTCCGCAAGCTTGTACAGGTCCAAGTAATTAAAACTATTTAATTCCTAAATGGATGAAGCAAACAAAATACGTCTCAGAAAAAAAAAAGAGAACAAAAACCACAACAGGTCTCAGAGAATGAAAAAAGGTTGTTCTTTTGGAGCTGTGGAGAAGGAAGGCAATATAACTTGAAATTAATTAACATAGCCTCATTCAAAATGTATGTGTAAATGTTACCATTGCATATGCAAATATATACGACTACTAATTTATATTGCAACTGCTAAGGCTATATATGCATGTGCAAGAAATATGGATTAGTGCATAATATAATAAACCAGCATGATTTACACTGTATGACAAGAGCTCGCAGAAGTTAACAAGTGGATTAAAAAATGTATTTAACTACAATAGTTTGTTACAAAGCAATTATTTTTTCATTATTTGCTGTTTTGATTGAGCTAGAGCACCTGTGTAGTACAACTTTTAGTTCCACAAAACCTCACAAAATACGAGATGCTGAGCTACATTTTATTATGTATAAATTTATCTCCAATGAACAAATAGACCCTTTTTTTCCAACCACTGACATCAACCTACAGTGGATGTTGGCCTCGTATTCTTTCTCCCCCCCTTGTTTTAGCAGATGAAAATCTGCGGAGACAAAAGCTACAGTAACTCAGAGCAGGAAGTTTTTTCCTTCCTGGTAACAGATAACCTGTATTTACAGACCCATGTTTTCATCTTGGCATCCCTTGTAAATTAGCAGCTGGACAGCTAACTACTGCTATTCTAGACCATACGCTCTTTAGGGAAAAGGCCAAGAACTCATCCACGTTAGAGAAGAGCACTCAGGACATCTGGGAAATAAGCGTGTTTACCATGTTCCTCTGTTCTTGCTGTATGCTCACACCTCTGTTCCTCTCCCCTTGGCAATCCTGGTTTTCATCTTCCAATTTACCGCATTGCTCCCTATCAGCCGCCTTCTCCTTGACCAGCTCCATGTGCGAAAATGACAAGAAGCCCTGTCAGTCTCACTTTGCTGGTTAGTTAACATAGGGACTAGAGCAGGAAGGAGAAACAGACTAAATTAAGTCAATTTCACTTTCACTGCTCGGCTGGATGGAATGGCAGCACCAAATGAAACTGACAAGAAATCTTGTAAATGTCAAATGAGCTGCACGGCTGGCAGATAGAGCAGAGCAACAGGGAAGATGGGAAAGTGCGAAGAGGGAGATTTTTGGAATGTTTTATGGACTACATCTCGAACGTGTGAATTGGGTGGCTGTCCCAATGACTGTGGAGCTGTTTATGCATATGCAATGGAGAGTGGAGAAAGAATTTTTTTCACCTGCTTAGAGGAGTCAGTACTGGAGGAAATGGAATCAAATTCCTGTGGAGGCTCCAGCTTGTTACACAAGCTCCTAGTCTGAACGGTGCACCTTTCCCGGGAGACTTGTACATTAAAGATAAATCCTATTCATTATCTACTTAAACTGCTGCACAGCAGTTTCACATTGTTTTCTTGGAAGAACAAAGAAAAGTTCTTTACATTGTCAGAACAAACACTAACAGCCATCATTCCAAAAGCCATAGATATGCTAGTGGTCAGTTCCTCTTCACACTAACACAGAGGAGATAAGGATAAATTCTCCCCAATTGCAGAAAGAAAAAGGAATGAATTTTACAAGAGAAGTATCTGGTTTGTGTGCTTGCTCGATGATTTAATATCTGCAGATCAGGGATGGTACCTCACACCACCACTTCGGTGATGGCCATGCAATGGCAGCACCAACACACAGGAGCATAAGCAAAGGGAGCATCACAGCATTTGACAAGCAACAACCATGGTTTATTGTCCCTGGTCTGGTAGACTATCTTTTCAAAGAACTCCCTGATTGAATGAATGCCAAACATCCAGAAAGAAATTTAGAAGAGCTCAGTGTAGTCAACAGCTCTATCTGTGGAGGGTGAAAGTAAACAAACAAATAACTGAGCATTTTGATCTGAGGATCAACAGCCCAAGTAATATAAGGCCTGATCAAACTCCACTACGCGTCAATGGAGAAGGACAGATGGCTTTTGGTGGATTTCAGAAGATGACAATACTGAAGATAACAAAATCAAATGCCTCATTAGAGAGAAACAGTAATATGACGCACAAGTGCAGTCTTCCCCTGAAAAAATCTTCACATTTTCAGTGAAATCTGAAAGACACCCAAACTAAAAACAAAGGCTTACCAGTATTTTTTATGATCCCCCAAACTCCCCTATCCCCTTAAATCAACACCAGCTGAAGTTTTATATGAAAGCTGTCATACAGTTGAAGAGGCCAAATACATTTATGGATGGATAAAACTCTCACCAGTTATTTATTTACAATATTATTTCTTTTTATTTATATGTGTTCACTTATTTCAGGTACTTATTTATTTATATATCTATTGATTTATTTATTATGAGGGTTTATTTGTTTACTTATTTCCATTGGTAAGCTTCAGATGATTTTTGATGCTTCACCTAACGTAATGTGTTATTGACCTGCTGGACTTATGGTTTACTGCTTGATGAATATTGCAAGAAAATTTTATTAAATTGGTCTTGGCCTGCAATCAGAAACATTCATTTTTGTTTGTATTTCACAGTCAAAGAAGCAAGTAGTGCATTAGCTTTTACAAATCAAAATTATCAGACTGTCATACCAATATTCAAATCAAAATTATACAGCACTGGACATGGCTGTCTGATGATACTAGAGGGCAAAAATGTCACACTGAGATTGCATGATGTATACCACAGATCAGATAACCTAGCTCTTCATATGCAGTAAGACTATCAGAAGCATCAGACTAAAATGCAATACATGTTAGTTACAAAAAAAAAAAATGCACCTTACCTTCTAGCTTTAAAAAAATCCAACAGAAAGTATCAAAGCAATCACTGTCAGCTCAGTCTGATTTGAATAGATTCTCAAATTAAACCCTTAACTGAAACAAAAAATTTATTTAAAAATTAATTAGGTTACTAAATAGGAAGTTTAGGTGTGGTGACGAATAAGAGTTCCGGCTGTTTCTGTTTCCACAGATTTTATTATTTTGTGTTAAAAAAGCAGCTACAAGAATTTAAAAGCTGTGTGCAACTTGCTTCTGGTACTGTATTGCAGCATACGTTCTTTAAAAACATGCAATACAGAACAGGCTTATGTAAGTTATTGAAACTTTTAATCTTGTTTTTATAAACTTTTAAATATATGCCACTTATCTTTTTTGAACTGAAAGATGAAATATGAACACAAGCAGAACTGTCACTAAGAGCTGAAGAGAATTAGGGAAAGGTAGTGATCCTATCTCTTCTAATATGATATGTTACGCTGCTGAAACACAATCAAGACTAAGGAAATATTTGTAAGATTATACGTACAGATCTTACAACTAGCAGCTGAAATAGTTCTAAAATCTCACAGTCAACTGAAACCAATTTAGTAAATTGGTCAAATTATTTATCAGGGTCTATGGCTAAAATGAGGAAACTATCTCTGACCCTGTGCATGCTACTTATTATACATCCCCCTGCATCCCCTGTCTCTGAAGTAGGAGAATCCATTGTTCTACACTACTGGTCTTCTGATTCAGTAGTATCAACCTTTAGATGCCAAACCAATTTAACAATGAGCTGACATTTAAAACCCTCATAAAAGCAAATCAGTTTTCTGAACAAGCAATCTGAAAGATGACAATATTAAATATTCAAAATAAATGGTCTGATATTGTCCATGCTTTAATACAGAGGTGTATTTTAATATAGAGATACGATAAATTGTCAAACAGGAAAAACAGATATAAACATTGTATTTAAATTACTTCCAAATCCATCTTTATTCATTTGTACTTTCAAGAATAATTGCGTTGCACAAGCCACAGAAAATGATGTAACAGATTGATAAATTAGAGTTAATCATAACCAAGTACACAGCAGACTACAATATACCTCTATTCCTCTGCTCCGTGTTATAAATAGCAGAAAAAGCACAAGGAGAACTAAGGGGAAAGAATGCATTTCTTTATGACCTTATTTGAAAGATAAACTCCTTGGGGAAATACAATTTATTCAGATTATCAAGACCCTGCTGTGCAAATCTACAGTCTGGGAGCACACTACAGAGATCAAACAATATTTACTTTATTCTGTTGGGTATAAAAGCTTTTAATGAATGCATAATTAAGACAGAAAAAGTATATACAGCTTTAGAATTCCGCTACCAAGCCAAGCCATTAATATCCAAAGTATCATACCCAGTTGTAATTCCACCTGCTTCCTATTTAGATTACAACACTGTTATAAATCAAGGTATTAAATGACTAGCCCTGCTGCGGTAGCAGAGAAGAGTTGCATGGTGACTTCCCTTTTTCCTAAATAGGATTCAGCCTCTTTAAAGCAAAAAGGAAGCGTGAGGTTTCTGGGACAGGGATATGTTCATTCAAAATCCTTAAGCAGCACCTAGCACAACAAGATCTTGACCTCAAGTCCTCCAGGTTCTCTGCTATGTTAAATACTATGAACCAGCTGCACCACTCAGAAGAGAACCTTGACATAAACCATAGCAAAGACAGACTCTAAATAGATAAGAGATAGTAACAACATGAAAAGTTGTCGTGATAAAAATATACTTACCAGACAACAAAAGGGATCAACACAATTTTAAGAGAAAAGAAATTCGATTCTGTTGCTTCCAGCTCTTCCTTTGTTTATCAAAGGTTCTCATTCTGCAAAACCTCACACATTTACCTAAGAACTAACGGATCATACACGTACTCAACCGCACAGCAACAGACATACCTATGTCATACTAAGCATAAGCAGAAATCCTTCAAAAACTATATTTTAGATCTTACTTGAAATTTTCCTCTGCTAAACACCAAATCCAACCAGCTGAAGCACAAAAGACATTTTGCTGAAGCCTGGTCACAGTGGCACAGCTAGGTCAGAATTTTGCAATGTATACAACTGTGCTTACATTTACTGCAAGACCAGTGCAGAATGTAGATGTATTTATAGGCACAGTACAGGATGACTTGTTAAAAGAGAGTAAATGGTTTTGTAGAATCTCAAATAGATTAATCTGAGTTATTAAGCAGTACAAATATATTCAAATGGCAATCCAATTAAATATTTTAAGTGACCCTTATTATACATACCTTTCATACATTGTATACATGATTATGTGTATCATGGAAAGAAATGTAATAATGAAACATTAAGACTACACAGTTAAAGTTTCATGGTACCATTGGAACAACAACAGGTAAGGTTCTGCTGAGTTTTCAATAGCTGCTTTGCCCTGCCAAACAGATGCTGCTGTGGGAACCTGTTTGTTTTTTCAACTGTACCTGGCACAGATCTCACCTGGCTTCACATCCTGCCACATATTCCTGGCAAGATAACTGTAGCAATCAGTATAACAAATAAAAATTCAGGGATGAAACAGAACATGGAGATCATCTAACCCTCGACCTGGCCCTTTCATACCATTTCAGACAACAGAAACCCAAAGGGAGGATTTCATCAGATTTATTAACGTTTACAGTTTTTTGCCAATTATGAAAGCCTGTCTTTTCTTCAAATATGTTGAAGAATGACATAATCCTGCATTCTTTACTCCAGCAGAAATCACAGAACACTGGTACACAGTCTTTACAGATGATTCATTATTTTATATTTTTGCTAACTCTTCAGTTACTACAATGCTTAAGGAAAGCTGGAAACTATTTGGCTAATCCATCAACCACCAGCAATATTTTATGGTAAATGTTCACTTATTCTTTGTTGCTAAAATTGACAAATCCAGAAAGAGCCAGTTTTGTCCTTTAGGGCTCCAAAGTTCATAGGAGTAGCAGTTAAAAAAGAAAATTACCATCAACAAGAAGAATAAAGAAAAATGGGACTGTACAACAGTATTGCTTCCAATTCTTTTGGAGACTCTAACACCTGTTTAAGGCCACGAGAATGCAGGAGTGGAAAACTATTTCCCTACTGTACTGGACAAGCTCATCAAATCATCTTTGCCATAAATTAAGAAAGAACCATCTTAAAATTTCCTCTGTTCTTGCTCCCAACTCCTATTACAAGAAGGCTCAGCTGATTTTAGACTCTGTCTCCTAATTTCCAGCTTAATTTACTCAGACAGCGTATATGCATTTGTTCCTGTGCCAACATTATCTTTTAGTTTTAACAACACTCTCTCTCTCCCTGCTCCCTCCTCCCCTAGTATTTATTCTTTTGGTTCCCTTGAGGGACCACTTTTCTTAAAAACTTGTCTCTGCTTCAGAATCCCAGGTAACAGCCTGTCACCAAATGCTTACAGATTACAAAGCTAATAAACACATCTAAAAATGGAGAATGGAAAAGGGTAACTGTAGTGAGCTGGACATCTAATATCACCAGAGAATGAAACAAACTAAGATGTGTGGAATGATGGGTTAATTAACACAGCCAAATTCATATCTCAGAAATATTTGCCGAAGCAACAAAACTTTCTCAGAATTTTAAGGCAGTATGTGATACTCCATCTACAGAAAGGCTGAATCCAGTGCAGAATAACTCAATACTGAGTATAACTTTGATACACAAAGCAGAATCAGTCACCAATTTTAAATCAGTAGTTCCTAATGCATCATAAGAATCACATCACCCCAGCTGTCTACTGACATTTGACTTGTATGAAAGGAATAAGGCATCAGCAGTTGGAGAACTTCTGTTTTGGAAACCTCAAAAGAGCTCATTTTCCCAAGTTTACAAGAAATATTGGCAGAACAAAATGGGACAAATTTAACACAAGGACTATTAGAGAAAGTTGAGCATTATAATATTTCATAAATTTCACATATTTCGTACTTTCAGTAGGATGCATCTTAGATGGATCAAAGAATTGGTCAATGACAATCTCAAAATGAAGTCAGTAATGGTAAGTTACAAAGCAGCGTAAATTTTTCCAGCAAAGTCCTCAAGGAATCAATTCTTGGTCCAATACTGTTAACAGTTTAATTGAACTAGAGAATGGCAAGTTTTGCCTGCAGAGTCAGAAGAAGACTCTGCAAAAGCAGTGGGGTAACAAATTATGAGAATGACAGAATATAAGTATTGTCTAGCTTTCCTGGCAAAGTGTTAAAAAAATCACATTAAAAAAAACGGTATCTGAGAACCAGTAACATAGCCAATACAAAAAATATACCAGGCTCTATTTGGAACAGCACTTGTAGGCCATCAGGAGCCACTAAGAAGCTGTCAGAAATAGCATCAGTTCCAAGAACAGTGCTGCAGAAAAAAAAAAAAAAAGGCAAAAGAAAAAAAGGCTCATGTCATTAAATGCACACCCAGTACTATCCAATAAAAGAAACAATCCCTCTTACTGCATCAACATTGTGTTTTTAAGACTACTGCTCAAATATTGGTCCCAGTTCTGAAGTCCACACTTTAAGGATCTGAAACTACTATAGGCTGGAAAACCAACCTTGCAAGATTTAAGGTGCTCAACTTAGTTTTTTAAACAAAGACTCCTGGAGGATTTGATCTTGAGCAAAGTTATTTATAAAATGGAGAGAATGTACGAAAGCCAAAAAGTTCTCTGACCAAATTTCAGCAAACAGTTTCTGGCTCATGAAGGTAGGATCAAAGTTACCCTGGCCACTGGACTAGGAAGTACGGGACTGTTTGCATTGCCTTTGTGTGACTACAAACATTTTGCAACTCTGCATTAAAAAAAGAAAATGACTGCAATAAAACAAGTAATCTGCTAATTTGCTACAGGTAAAGAAGGAAATATTTGTGCACTTTGACCTCTGAGGGTATGTAGTTTCATGTTCCTCTGAAGAGCAAAAGACTTGTTGCAGCTGCAGAAAGATATGAGGGTACTCAGTAGTTAAAACAACCCGATTATAAGTATGTGAATGATAAAAAGGCAACACTTCCATTTTATTTGGAAAACTTATTTGTTCAGGTATATCTATGCTCCTGCAATATTCGACCTCAGCTCAAAAATTACCAAGAAATTTTTTTCTCACAGCACTAAACCAAGAAAAAGTCTCATTTTACTGGGAAAAAAAAAAAAAAGGAGGAGCAGAAGAATAATTTAAAAGACTTCCCATGATGCAGAAGATACAAAAAACAGAACTTCACATGCCTGGAACCCACTCCAGAGTTCTAGTAGTTAGATAATTCTTTTCTTCTCCATCCCATCCCCAACTTTAACACAATTTAAAGTTATTTATACAGCTCAATATATCAGCAAAATGTCTGTAACATGTTTTGTCTAAGTATTATGTCTCAGTAAAATAAAACCCTCCACAACACTCTGTCCCTAAATTTATGCAGTGAAAAGAACATCTCTCTTTCCCATGACTAGGAGCTGTGCCGATTAGCAGGTTTACTACTTAATAACCAGAAATGGTTTCAGGAGGCAAACAGGATAAAAAGGGATAGCAGTAGCCCACATAAGCGAAGAAAAATAAAAGATTGGAAAAAATTCTGGAAGCATCATTGAATGAAAAAAAAAAGAATTCGGTATGTGTGAGGATCAAGGGGGATTTTAAGCATTATTGACTAGGGATTCACTTATCACTCTCTTGGTCAGAAATTATTATAAATGTCTCTCAAAAAAAGAAAATCTAGGAAGGGCAAAGCCCAAATGTAAAAAGTGGACCTTGACACAATGTCCAGTTTGACATTTCCTACATCTGACCATCAGTAATGCCAAACAAGTCACAAGTCCTCCCAAAACTAACACATGTGAATGTTCATACTGCTGAAGGTCCTAAGCATCAGGAAGGCACAAGCCTCCAAATATCATGCGGACTTTTGTTCACTTAGTTTCTAGCAGTTCTTCACAAGAATAAAAAATAATCACACACACACCCCACATACACACCAAATCTCAGACAGCTAATGGTCAAAATTCCTTGCTCTACCACTGAGGCTTTTTTCCCATAGAAACAGAAAACAAAAATATTTAATCAATGCATCATATATTTAAGACACGTAACCAAATGATGAAAGTCTCACTGGCCTCAAGACAGGTGAAGACACCACCTCTAAAAGCAGAACAGACCATTGTAGGCCTAATTTCTAAGTGTTCACAACTACAGATGGTTGCCAGTATCTCAAAATCCTGAACTGTATGAAGGGCCTCTCTTCTGTATCCCCCTTTAAACACAATCAAAATGAAGCCAGATACCCTTTAACGGAAAATTGGAAGGGCATTTAGAGGAGGGACATAGATCAGTTACTTCAAAAAGAATCTGTTTCTTCAGCTAATATAATAAGAACAGTCACTGTTTTTAAAAACTAACTAGAGTTTACTGAAAAAGTTTTTAGTCAGTGATTATTCCAGGTAACATTATAAAAATTAATCCTTTTCAAATATGAATTTTAATAAGAAATGTTGCTAAAACACCCAAATTTTAAAGATTTCAACCACACCTAAAAGTAAAACACTAACAACAGCTTATTAAAGGATACACATACCTAAGGTCGTTTGTTTCCCTCCATCCTGAAATATTCGCTACACACCCAGATCATTTTCACTACTTGTTTTATTCCTTTTCAAGAAGTTCTATTACACTGTTCAACTTTTGGTCCATGGTTGAAGGGTGCTACGAGTCCAGAAGTTGATTAGGACTTTTTACCACTGGGTTATAACACATATGCAAGGTAAGGCTCACAACAGTATCTAGGGTAGTCAAATACTTTCAAGTATTTAATTACAGTAAACATTCAATATCAATCTCTGGGGGTCCTTGACATCACCATTATACACAAATACTCCCCTGCATACTTCAGTTTCCCGTGAAGATTGTCATGCTGCAAATATGAGTAAAGATATTGTGAGAAAGGTGAAATCAAAATAGAAACACTGATTCTGGGCCTGGTATAAGACAGTGGGCCAGTCCCGCTAGCTCCCCCCACATCCACAACATCCCATTTCAAGTCAGTGGAAATTCCAATCCCAATGTGTTTTGGAGGCTGAACATACCTGAGGTTACTAGAATACTTTCCCTATCATAAACAGGTGTCCTTAGATGCTATGGAAATTCAAGGCCTTTTGCATATATAATTAGAGCAGATGTGGCTTATGGTAAACAAGGAGAAAACACTGAAGCAGAATTTAGAAAAACCCTCCTTTGTGTGGCTTTGGAAATTTTCACACCAAAGGTCAAAGTGTTTATGAGGCAAGTCCAACTGATATATCACTATCCCTCTAATCCAGAGGACACAACAGCTCCCATAAAAACTACTGCGGAGACAATTCCATGTGTTACCAGCTCAGTTCCCGCTGAACTGCAAATAAAAGTCCTGGTTTAAGCCATCCAGGATCCAATGCCACCTATGTAGCTAGACACACTCTGTGGTAGAAATCACAAATTTGTGCAAGACTGTTGAAACAGATGAGAAATTTAGCAGCAGCTTCCTCCAAATTAATAAACAGCTGTTTAGTATAGATTACACAGGAAAACAAGTGAATAAAGTTACAAACATTTTTCAGGTTGGAATAACACACTTGCAGGACACTATTGATGGCTAATAAAGTTGTTGATACCACTAATCTTTAGGTTTGTATCTTGAATTTTTAGAATTAGTGAGATGAATGAGGACAATTTATAACTTTCAAAGCTCTGATTACATATTGGCTGAAGATTCAGTAAGACAGCATGTATACATTTATATTCATTCTGGGTTCAAGGCCTATTCAATACCCTGAACAGAAATGGAGTTTTTGTTTTAAATAGAACTAGTCTACACCACAATTCTGAAGCAAGATACTGGTTCCCTGGCAAATTCTACTCTGATGCAGTTGTGCAACCTAAACACTGTAAATGATGGGATGTGCTAAAATGCTGTTTCATTTACTGCTGCTAAGAGATCTACTGGAAAACATCAACAGCCTTACATGGAACTTGCTTCCTTCTTTGTGCTCCCCTAGAAACTGAAACGGTTCAGTGAATAATGTTTCTCTATTAAGTACTGAAATAGTGTTTAACAGTAGTTAAAAATGGATGATAATTCAGGGTACTTCCATTTCTCAAATACTTATGTGCACTTTGGGCTTAGGTCATTTTCATTACGAATCTTTCTTCTCAGCTAGCACAACACACTAGTTGAGTGTGTGTGAGCACTTCAGAGAGATGGATCAAACTGTAATAATTAAGGCATCAGAAAAACAGCACATAACAGAGGGGCAGGGAATCAAGACATAGTTTTGTCTCAAGTTCAGACTTTTTGCCTTTATCGAGAGATGGTCTAAAGAAAAGTCTAAAAGGCAAGTACTGCCAAACTGGGAGATATATTGACTTGGATCCTTATGACTTCAGTCCATCTCTACCATTAAGTAAACAAAATTTTGAAAGGATACTCTCCTCTATTAAAGTGACTGTAAAATGAAAATAAAATCTACAAGGTATTTTTAGTATCTTTCAAAGACAGAACAGACCAAGTCATTCACTATTTTCCTCAGTTTAACGCTTCAAGTGCCAAGTTGCCTCTCAAATTCCATCAAATACATTTTGTCATTCATTTTCTTAAGAAAGATTCTGCTTAACATTTCAAACTTGAAATTGACCCCTGGGAAAATAATAATAGCGCATTTAAAAATGCAAAGTATAGAGGAGGTAAAAGATACTTGTTTCATAATTAAGCAGAAAAAAAACCAGTTCTATCTTGGCTACGTCAGTACAGAGGAAAGAAAAGATGGACAATTAACTCTACCACAGTGACACTTCTGAGAGAAAATCAGACTGTAATTCACTTCAGGCCCAATGTTCTCTTCAGGTTCATAGGTTACAAATGATTTATAGTCACCATTTTGTAGTTAGCGTTCTGGCTCTTCCCATATTGGTAAATACTTTATAACCAAAGCATTTGCATGTTTCAGAAATACTTTTGCCAAAATGGCTTAACACAGCTCAAATTGCTTTAGATTAAGGCAAATTTAAGTAAAATGTCCCTCTGCTTCTTTAGAGGAGATAAAAAAAAAAAAAAAAGCTCTGTGTATCTGACGCCTGTATTCCTGTTCTTTCATATTAGAGCTGCAAGTCTCCTCTTTCAGGTCACGTCTTCCACATAAAAGTGCTAAACTAATGCCGCTTAATGACAAATTAATGTCCATGAATAAAAAATACACCTCTAATAGCATAGAGTAATTTGCCATTACAATATCATCATTGGACATGCCCCTGGTTTAATACGATGTATTTAATTCATAACTTAATGAGTGATATATAAAAAGAGAGAGATGAACCCTGCAATTACATTTATGTGAGTCTGTCACCTTATTTGTAAAACCTTAGAGTCATTTACATTCAAATTAGAACAAATGAGTGATTTCACAAAGTGCAGTGATAAATGACCATTGCTGCACAAGACAGAACTGTATTTCCTGTGAAAACATTAACAGTTTCCTATTATTTGTTAAAAATTACAGTGCATATTGCCCAGTGTTGTGTGAATAATGACTTTTTTACTGATTAGGTCAGAAGACTAATACTGAGTAAAAATAAATACTTTTTCTTTTCCTGTTTTCCCCGATTTTTGCTGGGATGTCTCTGCTGGCGGTGCTATGGGCTCACACTGCCCCCTGCTGCCCAGACCGGGAGGAAGGGCCCCCACTGCCTTGGCTCAACTCCACTTCAGCCATTCCGCCTGCCGGGCTTCGTCTCTCGCAACCCAACAAATATTCCTGCCAGCCTGCTAACTGGGCACGTCGCCGAGGGCACCCACAGAGCAGGGTCGCTGCACTACCCAGTTACAAACACTGCTGTTTTAGGGGTTTCATGCATCTAAACTGCCTCAGCTGGTAAGGAGAATTAAAAGCTAAAGACGTTGAGGGGCAGGAGGGACGGGGGAACATAAAACATTAGCATTGATCAGATGGTAATAAAAGCAAAGAAGAATTTCATACACGAAGCATTCTGGGATTCATCAACCTCTGATTACAGCATTATAAAAATACAAGAAATATTTCAGAAGCAGGAATCTTACAGTGGCTGAGGGACAAAAAGGTCAAGTAAGGAGGCCACATCGGCCAGAAAGACAACATGAGAAGGGCCAGGAGGGAAACAGTGAAGTAATACAGATTCTTTATTCTTGTTTAAAACTCACAAAGCTGCTCTCCCTTCCTGACAAACTGCAAAGAGAAGAAAGACGTAGCAGTGTCTGTCTCTTCCCAACTTGTGACCTCTCCCGTGATTCTGACGCAGAAGACTGGCAATGTGTATCCATACAACTACCCAGACAGCTGGGGAGCTTTCACTTTGCCAGCAACAGTAAACCTGGACACTCCTGCATCGTTTTTTCATACATCCATCAGCAGTTCCAATTCAGTTCCTCCAGCAATTAACTCACCGGGAAAAGCAGAAAGCAAACACACACAAAGCCAGCAGGTTCCTGACCATAGCTGCACCACTTTAACAGCTAACACTCCGGGAGCAGAATATCCACTGTCACATCACAGCTAAATAGCAGCAAGTGGATTACAGTAGGAACGGGACTCCAAGTGCTGGGTATACCATTTTTACTTTCCTCACTGGCACCAACCAAAAAATGTAGAAAACCACCATATTTTTTCTTGAGTCCCATTCCAAGTTCAAATCCTCAGTAGTGTATTCATGTTTTATATATACAGATCTGTATCTCTGTAACGTATCTGTAGGTTAAAGAGGGAGAGGAGGTAAATTCCCAAAGTTATTTTTGAGCTTTGTGCAAGAAATTTCCTAATGACTGGCAACAGACAGTCTATGACTCAACAGCTGACAAAACATGCTCCTTTGAAAAATAGCAGGCTAGTGTGGCAACAACTTGTTGCATAACACCGAAAACCAGCAAAATGCAAGACAACATTATTCCTGTCCACCTTGTATTCTTGATATGGGAAGGTCATTCCTTGCACCACAGGATAAAGTTGGTAGACTCAAGTTTGATGTTGGTGGCTTTATAAACCACCACTCTAATTCTGGGGGAGCAGGGAGGGTGGACAGTGTGCATGCGTGTACTTGGATTAAAAACTCAGTATTAGTTAAAAAAAGGCAAGCCTTGGCTGCTCAATGACCTTTAGATTTTTATTCCAGCAGTTTAATTTGCTCTATATGAAAAACCCAGGAGCTAAAATCCCAACTGAGCTGGGGCTTCTAGCAATACAAAGGTGATGCTCTCAATCTCTGGTGTAAGAATTAATTCATCTCTGAAGGAGCGTATCTTAGTGAAAGTTGGGATTGTGTAGTTGGCACCATTCCAAAGGCAGAAGTTGAGTTTAAGAAAAATAAATAGCTTTGAAGCTCTGGCCCCACCATGTATGTAAAGCATGCACACTCCTTTTAATTCCAGGGGCAGATTCATTTGTAGCTTCTTCCTTTTAAAAAAAGTAACATATTTCAAACTATAAACACATTTAAATAGTTTAAAATTAGTAGGAGAAAAGATCCAGATCATTAGGTGCTCATACAAGATGAATAAAATTTATTTTATAAGCCTAAAATGAACAGTACAGTAGAAGGTTAAAAAAAAAAAAAGCCCCTACCCAAGATAATTTACCTGCTTCAATTATTACCACAAATTATTCCAGGAGGTCTTATTTTATAATTTGTGAGTTGATTAATCTAATTTTCACTTTCCAGGCCTGATCCTGCTCACTGTTTGCTTTTGTATACAAGAATGCAGAGCATACAGTACAGAGGTGGCTCCAAGAAAACTCCAATTGACTGTTGCTGTACAGTGTTGTGTTTTTTCAGGCTCATTTTAATCACTCACCTAAAATGCTTCTTTCAGCTTAAATTAGCCCCTGTAAAGATGCTATGACTGACTTCAGTAGCAAGCAGGCGGATACACCTGTGGCAGAGTTCTATCCACTGTAATAAAGCTACTAAAAGGTAACCTAGTAGATTTATCATTTAGTAGGGAAATTAATGCAGTTAAAACGAACAGGAAAATTGGCATTCAACTTTTAAACTTCCCTTGACACAAAAACATTTATGATCCCAAGAACAATTTTTAAGTCATAGAACTTTAATGGCAATCAGGATCTTGTCTGCTATACTTGCTGCTCCTAGCTGCTGTGAGAATAGGAATTGTTCTCCAGCATTAAGTACAAGAACAGTCAGCTAACACCACTTCTAATAATGCTATACTGAAAATATGCAACTGTCCAACCAATAAACATAACATAAATGATATCCCAGACTGTCCAGTATGTAAATTTAAATTGCTCTTCACAAATAGGCATGAGCAGGCAGCAGAAAGTTAAAGGGGTAAATGCTAACAATCATGCCATTTCCTGCCTTTCAGAAATGAGTAGGTTGCCTTGGACAGTTCTGCAACGTCTAAACCCCTCACTCACACCTATCACCCTACTGCCTTGAATGTAACTCAGGAGGTATACAGAACACCACCAAAAACAATAATACTGGACTTTAGAAAATACAAAAAAATCTCTTAGCTTTAAAATTTCAAATCCGGACAATCTCACGTCCCATGTCTCTGAATGCCAGTGGAAATCAACCCCTGGTTTAAAAACTGATTACTAAAGCTATACCCACACAATATTGAGCTGATGTTAATCAGTAGAAGGAAATTCCATTAAAAACTCGCATCCTCAATAGCATTCCCTCATTATTAAGACTCTTTGATTGTTGAAATAATTTGCAGTTTATGCCTCTCTTTGGTACTGAATACACAAACAGCTGAGGAAAAAAGACAAAACTTCTTACATCAGTTATATAACTCGGACATATTTATGAAACAAACATTTCTACATTCTGAATAAATCTTTTAACACATTTATTCTCTTGCATAAGAATGAAATCACCACATACCCTTCAGAAAAACATTTACAAGCTTTCAAGTGCAAAATGGGTCATCACAAACACACTACCTAATACCACTTTCTCTACATCTCCATTTAAGTAGCCCATTCTCAGTTCTCCATCACATTCAAAGCCTTCAACTAGCTTTCTCCTGCCTTCTCTAACGTCATAGCAGGACAGTTATGGTCCACTGGAACTCTAAAGGCTAAAACTTTTAAAGGGGTAATAAGACATTCAGGTAACCCGTTCCCATTATATTTTAATGAAGTCTACCCGTTCATTGCAGCTCTCTACTTTAGTCTCCTTTGAAAAACCTCAGCCAAAACTGACAGTCAATCTGAGCTGGAAGAGGAACTCAGGAGACAAGAGTCTTAGGAGAACTGGATGTGCACTCTGCAAGCAAATGCTGTGTGTATGATCATGGACCTTAGCGCAATGCAAGACACACAAAGCTCAAGTCTCCAGCTTAGCTATCCCACAGCTATGTAGCAGCAATACAGCCAAGAACAATCACGTTGCCTTACTATTTGAAACAGATGTGTGAGATTTCAAGCCTTGTTTCAATGTTTAAAGTACCTGAGAATTATGCAGACTACATGATCTAAGAGATTCATGAATATTTATGTATCTCAAATAAAATACATCAGCGTGCTTCAAAAAAGTCCACCTCCATAAATGAAGCTAAAAACAAAACCCCCAAACAGAAAGGCTGGGGAGAAATCATAATGCAAGATATGACACTGCTGAGGCAGAGGGAGAAGCCTGCACAACACAAAGCTGGAATTAAGACCTAAAGTAAGGAATACTTGGCTTTTCTCTTGTTTGCAAGAAAAATATGATGTACAATTCTTTTAAAATTAAAATCAGTAAATTATCAATCCAAAATGAGAATGAGTTTTCCAATGAGAAATTGGAATCAGTATTAGATGCTGTGGAATTATTAGTAAAATTAAGGTTTACATCTGAAAATTAAGGTTTATATGAAAAACATAGCAGTGTCCACCCATTGAGGAAAAGCATAAAATCAAAAGGAGCTCTGAGGATGGGACACAGCTGCAGCAGGCATGCGAGGAATTCACTAACACAGCAACTCCCTCCAATGTACCATAGAGGATGGAGCAGAGTGGAGACTCCGTGGCCCTGCTCCGTGATGATAAAGCGGGAAGAGATGGTTCTCTAGAACTGATAAGCAGCTCATCTGGTCCCCTGAGCCAACAGGTTTTCGAAACCTTGCCAAAGTGCTATCCTCTCATGAACTTTGCTCGTTTTAATATCATTTTAATACCAAAACACACCTCCATCCCAAAGGCTACCCGCCTCCAAGGTGCGACCACTCCTCTTCCAGTCTGTGCCCTTAATTTTTTGTAAACTATACCTTTAAACGTGAAGCGAGAGAATTTTACACCCATCATGATAAAAGGTATGTATGACTACAGTCACTAAAACTCCACCTTAAATGTAGAAAGGATATAAAAATAGCCAGGGAAATAGGGGATTTGGGGAGAAGATAATACCGTGAGCAAGTCAAGGGAAACTCCACCTCAGACTGCCTCTGACTACCGGGATCGGCCGACGGGCTGAGCCTCGCTTCTCCCCACCTTGGGACGCCTTGGGTGAGACTTAGACTAAGCGCTTTTCTCGGGAATCTTAAAAATCTCTCTAGAGAGTTATTCCCTAATGTTTATAGCCAGGCTGTATTATTTATAACATTTTCACGCGTTTTATACTTAATTACATCATATTTGCACGTGCTTTCTTGCAGACAGTCACTATTACCAGCAATTCAAAAAACCTATATACCTGTTGCACAAATAAAACTGCACTGTTTAAGTAGCCAGTTGTCACAGTATCTCACTGAACGAGACCAAATGCAGCCGTGCTAGTTCATGAGCACGACTGGACTGAAGGTGCAGACTGCTATTAGTATATCCAGAATCGTGGTAGTTTAATATACATATTCAATGCGACTGGACTGGTAGTGGTAAATTGGATATCACCCAGAATTTAAAGCTAGCCGCACCTAGCCTCCCACTCCGGTGAGAAGAGTTAGAAAGCAAGAGAGTTTATTTTCTGCCAAATTACTCCATCCCTTATAACGCAACTGATGCTACAGAACATTTGATGATGTGAAGTTTATAGATGACAAAACGCATTTAGTAAACTAGCAGTGTTGTCAGAAACCTCCATTGTGTCATGCTATCACATCTTAGAGATGGATATTACCTAATTGGGGGGGGGG
>Ga0065711_1031170_pt1 | contig 30370 bp, 11 predicted proteins | sample Hoacrofraction12_FD_59098 | JGI IMG/M metagenome (GOLD analysis project Ga0065711, IMG submission 59098) | Hoatzin crop microbial communities from Cojedes, Venezuela - Epithelial fraction 12 v2 (version 2) | ecosystem: Host-associated > Birds > Digestive system > Esophagus > Crop | place...
CTCTGCTTCAGTTTGTGCCCATTGCCCCTTGTCCTGTCACTGGGCACCACTGAAAAGAGCTTGGCCCCATCCTCCTGACACCCACCCTGCAGATATTTGTAAGCATTTATTAGGTCCCCTCACAGCCTTCTCTTCTTCAGGCTGAACAAGCCCAGCTCCCTCAGCCTCTCCTCATAGGAGAGATGTTCCAGTCCCCTCACCATCCTTGTAGCCCTGAAGAACAGTGAGACTGTGTCCCAAGTGATAATCACCGGGGGTGCTGGTCAGGCCTGCCTTCCGCTCTCTGGATCAGGCCCTGCTGAGGAGAGAAAGAGTCTGGTGATTTATAAAGCCTTTGGGTTTTTTTAAATGCTATGTGTACTATGTCAGAAAAGAAAAAAGAAAAAAAAAAAGTCATATTTTCTAGAAATGCCAAGGAGAATTTCATATATTTCTTTAAAATTTAATGAAGCATCAAAATGTTTGGGGTTTCCCCCCCCTTGTATGGAAATCACACTACATTGTTGGGAAGCATGCTTTCATGGGAGTTCTATTATTAAGCCATCATGAAAAATGTATCAAAGAGTTCCACAAAACTAGTATTTTCTCAAAAGTAAAAACACAACACAAAAAAATCCCAACCTATCAGCGTAAAACCATGCAAAACCACAATCTAACAGAACATTAACAAAACAAATCCTGACTGGAAATACTGTAGAAACAGAAAATTTGACAAGCTTCAACACCAACATTCTTATAATGTGAAAAATGGCACACATCTAGCCCAGCTGTTACACCATCCACTGACTTTCTGCGTGGCCATTTTCCAGGTAAATTAACAGCTGCAGTGCCATGAAGGAATTTCCTCACTTCTATATTAAAATATTAATTTCCAACAGCCACTTTTAATGTCTAGTGTTGAGGCGTACGGAGAGAGCCAGTTTACAGGTTACATCATCTCCTCACATGGACTCCCTTAGTGTTTTCTGGACTGTCCACGTTAAAGCTCATTCTCACAAGTGGCAACCTTGAGCAAAGTCTATGTCTAAAACAGATGAAGTACGCACTGCTGTGGACTATTTTTCACTTGTGATCTTACTTAAAAACTTTCGGGCCCTCACCAGCGTCAAAAGCCTTTCCAGTGTTCTCTGTGAGGAGTTCCAGAATGCTCAGTTTTCTTCCAGGACCAAGGGATCTCTGATGCTAGCAGGGTGTAATGTCATGATGCTTCATCTCTCACAACGCTAAAATTTTCATGACTTCAAAGTAGAAGTCGTTTAAGGGAAGACGCTGATTAATCCTTTCAAAGGTAAAAATCACCATGGTAAAACCAAACCAGTGTGGAGGAGAGCTGCATCCACCAGTCTCCACTGACCCAACAGTGAATAAAATCATGTACTTGCACATCTGTTTGAAACGCACATTTTCAGGTCATACGATCCTAAGAATTGCAACTAAGGTCATTTCAGGAGGTACAAGTGAAGTTTGTACCTCCACTGTCCCCATCCCTACTTAAGTAGCCCCTCAGGAGATGTCAAATCTGCCCAGACAAATTCTGCATCATCCCATGTCTCCAGTGTCTGCAGACAGTGCCTGGGCTGAATGAGGTCTCCTGACAGTAGCAGACAGCTCCCAGAGGGTGCTCATTTTCTACATAGGTTGTTCTGCCTTCATTTAACAGGATCAAAATATGTATCAGGAAGAAACCGCAAGCTCCCAAGAAAGAAGGCTGAAAAGCAAGATGCCACATCTGCAATAATTCCTCCAGCTCGTCGCCTGCATCTGAAACAGCACTTTGGGGAAAAGCGACAGGCGGGACCAGGCTGCCATCCGTGACGTCCCGCTGCCAGAGACCCACAAGACACGGACAAACCAGGCGTGTGCTGTGTAGCACCTGTAGGTAAACTTGATGCTTGTGAGAAATGTCAGATCCCTGGTGCACACATTGCACCACTGATAAAAAAGCTCACAGTAAATTGGACACGGTACCTCAACAGGTCAGCAGGACCAGGTACAGATACGAGACCGTAGCGTGTAGTTTTTGAGAACTCCCATACCTGGTTCCAAGTAGCTGCAGCACACAGCATTTTTTTCAGAAAGAGACACCTCCCACATATGGTTTATTAATAAGACAATGAAACTTCTTCACAGAATATATCGATGACACAATAGCTCCTGGATCTCCCAACACCCTCTGATCAGCTAGGTCTTTTATATCTTGCATGTTATAAATACACCATCTTAACAATTAAATAACAAGAAGTCTCTGAAAATTTTCGTGTGCCAGGATAAAAGATTTCAAGAACACACCATCAAGTTCTAGCTTCTTGGATGCTGCTAGGAAAACATTTCTCATTCCCTTCCAGTTTTTTCCCTTCTTCCATTAGTATTTCTGTCACCCTCCTTTTGCTTGGGGCAAAGAACCAAACAGGATTTCCCAGCACAATGCACACCCATTCGTCAGCTTGGCTGTTCTCCTTAGACATCAACAGCCTATAATCTAAAAGAAATAATCATCATAATACAAACAGCTGGATTCATATTCCGCTCCACAGATTGCAAACCCATGTATTTTCTGTACAAAGAGGTGAACTCTGTATTTCTTGTGGCTAAATGGTGTTTGTGTAAAGGAGGATTGCTTCATGCTGAGCTGATGGTTTCACTTTTGTAAGGTTTTATTTTGCAGTAACCCTTCTCTTACCAAACCACCATTTTTCTTCCAGATGAGGAAGGGAAAGCACAATAGCAAGGTAAAATGGGAAACACAAATACTTTCAGACTCACAGATTTCAGGGTTAAATACCACATCTATCTGTTCTTGGGAGATTACGAAGCACTGGCTTGCTACAATCACCCTTTCAGTTCACATTCGAAATCCTCAGTGTCTGTTAACACTTAAGTCATGACTTTGCTTCCTGAAATGGCATCAATCCTGCATTGTAGCTTCAGTTTGTAAATAACATTTGATTTTTAATTCTACAAATTATACAAGCAGTGACTCCTCACCCTATTTTTCTCAATAATGAGCGGTGACTTAAAAACAAGAAGCATACCAATGTATGGCAGCTTACAGTCATTAGCTCTCATTTCCTCAGTCAGACAGAGCACGGCCAGTCAGGCCACACTACTAAATCCCTCCACAAACCCTTAAAAAAGTCTTCAGCCACTGGGAGTTTAGATAAACTCTGTATGAATGATACACTCCTATTTTGAAAGCAAGTTGTTTCTTGATTTCAAAATGAGAAGTGGCACACAAATAGCCTTGCTTCACAACACAACTCATACACCAGACAAATTCATTTAATTTATTGTCTCAGTTTTGATATTTTCCCTTCCTCCCTACTCCTTATCCCAATTAGCCTTTTCAGTTGTCAGCTTCATGAGTGGCAAACAGAAAACTCAGAATACTAATGCGTTACCAAAGCCAGCCAAAGCAGTAGCAGGCTGTCGGAAAAAGCAAGCTGCTTGGAGGGAACACAGGACGGTGCACACAGTCTTATTTCAACTTCATTTTTCTTTTTTTTTAACTTCATTTTTTTTTTAACACCTCATCAACTGAAATGCATGACTATCAGCAAAGAAACCCATGACTTACCATCTCAACACTTTTCCTTGTCTGTTTACAAGCACTGCATTATTCATGTTGTGTAAGGGCATATACAGGAAGAGATCCATAGGTAGAAAAACAGAGAACACCAACTCTCAATCATCCAAGCCTTTTCTGAGGAAACTATGAGAGAGAGTCCCAAAATGTTTAAGTATCACAGAATTTATGTAAACCTTTGGTCTCTAAATTACTTTGACACTTAAAAATTTACCTTATGTTCACAATCTGCTCTAATGCAAATCACATTACTCTGGGTTACAGCTCAATTTTATTTTTCTAGCAAGGAACGTTTATTGGCAGTAAAGCCTAAGAGAGTAAAACTTGGCCTAATTACATTGTTCACAGTCTCCTTCCTCCAGAAGAAGCACGTGCCATACCGACAGCCATGAACCTCGGGTGTATTCTGTCTCTATGACTCCTAAGGGAAGTGTCACTTATAACAACCGCAGATCATCACCATGTACATGGAGTATTTTACAATACATGAGTTCAGCAGTCATAAATGTCAAGAGTACCAATGACAAGAGCCAAAGGTCCTTCGCTTTTCATCACACAGCTCTGATTACGCTTTGTAACACCAACCCTGTGCTGCACTTAGGCAGCAACGGTACCAAGGAGATTTGAGATGGTCAACAGAATCCCCTCAGGATAGTGCTAAGAGCCTGTCCAACCAATGCCAAGGGTTTTACTTGGATTTTTCAGGGTGATGGGAAAAAAAACCATGAAGTTGTTTTCTTGGCAGATGGATTAGATGGTCATTGTAGGTTCCTTCCAAGTGAACTATTCTAATTTTTTTTTTTTTAACAACTTACAAGACTGTTTTCCCCTAATGTACCTCTCAACAAACCGTTGTCACTATTCCAAAACTATCCCACTATAAAGGCTTTTCAACTCATCTCCTCTTAAAATTAGTCACCCAGCAGTTACCCCCACAGTTTATTACATTCCCTCTGCTCTGCAGTCAACTGCAACACAGCTGCACGCTCAGAATGATAAATACCCCAGAAAAGCACAGAAGAATCCAAGATACACTGCTTAATTTCGTTTGCTCCTTCGCCTGAAGCCGCTTTCTCCTCTGACACAATATTTGATATTGGCTCAGAAACCTCGTATTTCTCCAGGCCATTGCGGGAGCCTCATCCGTGCGCAGCCCTGACAGGGGGACTATAGAGATCAAGTAAGGACGGTAAACAAAACACATCCTGTTTATGACAGTCGGCACAGAAGAGCCATTTCCCTCCTGCTTGGCACTTCCCAACATGTCACTTGGCATCTCCTCGCTGTTTTGGGAGGAAAGCTCATTAGCAAATTCATTTACTGCTAAGAAAATCAGCTCCTGAAGGACTGTATCTCTAGGGGGAATCATCGGGAAGGCATCGCAGCACATCCGGGGGGGCTGGATGCTGATGGAAATTGTCATTTTTCCAGGTAAAAGAAATCAGATGTTTCCAACTCACTGCGTTTCCACATGAAAATAAATGGGCAAGAAGCTGCAGCTATTCACTGGCTTCTACCACAGCCTCTATGGCAGATGCTCTGTGCTTCAAAGGCTATTTCTACCTAATGGATCTTTCTACAATGCATTTTAGTCTTATGACTATTCAATCCTATCTTTCTCTACTAAAATATAGATAGCATAACACAAATTCACCTCCTACAGAATGGACTATTGTTAGAACGTCCTTCTATCAGCCTCAGCAGGGGCCTTTCAGAGAGAGGAAAAAAAAAAAAAAAAGCACACATCTTCCTGTTTTCCAAGCTGCTTTATCCATAACGCCCAAGGCTGGATTGAGTTTGGCAGATAAAAAGTTGGAATTTTGTCTAACAAACTACTTCATTCTTTCCATCAACTAGCGCCAGTACAAAGGACACATACAATCAAGAATATGAGAATACACCCCTAGGTCACATTGCACCCGGAGGCAGGAGAAAGGAGAAGCAGCCCATAGTCCCAATCAATCACCACAGCCTCCTCTGTACTTGTCTAAAGGTGACTTGAAAATGGAAAATAATACCAAGTGAAAGCTGTAGAAAGGGAAAAGAAAAAAAAAAAAAATCACAGTTGTCAAAAGCATTTTTCAAGACTTGAAAAAAATGGAATTATTTTTTTTTTTTAAATATACCTTAGAAGCAGATCTTTGCTACCATGCAGGACCTGAAGACTAGCAAGGAGAGAAATTATAACATGACATGAGAGAAACTGAGGCCACAGCCCTGAAGTCATTGCTGTGGTGGCTGGAATAGTGTAGGATGTCACCACCCCAGAGGCGAGGCAGCAAGGGAACTGCAGCAACTCAGTTGACTCCACAAGGCATTGAACAAGAAGTAATTAAGACAAACTTTTACAATGATTCCTCTGAACAGTCATCTGTTAATAATATTTTAAAATTATCAGATGACTATGTTGAGTCACTACTACAAGCTTATCATGCAGTTGAAACTCCAGATAGTGTTAATTATTTCACTCTGGCACAAAGTACACACACAAAGCTGTTTGTTTCAGTAAGCATTCAGTACTCCTTCAGCCTTACAATCATTTATCATATCAAAGTTCTTCACTGAGCCCAGAAATACTATTTGTAAATATAGGGTAAGCTGGGGGGTGGGGGCTGTTGGTCAAGTAGCAGAAAAGTTACCATTATTCAGGCTTATTTATACACCTTTCACAAAGTGGTGCACAAAGTACACAAAGAGGTTTATTTACAGTCTCTCCAGGTCATCACTAAGCAAAATCCTAGTTCTGGAAAAATTAAGATCAAAGCCTAAGTATAATGAGTGCTTACACAAATTAGGTCTAATGAGTTTCCATAGGAGGTACCTTAAACTCCATAAAGACAGGAAGAAAGAGATGAGCCCAGATATCACCAACAACACCAGACAAAACAGAGACTGCAAATCTGGGACTTTGCCAAAAGTAACTAGATAAAAATAACTAAATCTGTAGCAGATGTGCGTACACAGACACGCCACACACCAAAAAACACAACCAAAACATCAAAGAACGAGAACAAACGGCAGCCTGCTCAGATGACGTTAGAGCAGGGAAAATGGTGCAGTTCAGGCTGGAAAGGCCAGTCTGAAGGAACCATTTGGAATCTAACGACGAGAATATCAGATGGACAAAGGGACGACACGGAGAGCTGGCACAGCACTAGTACCTGATCTCTGAAATAGTTAAAACTAGCAAAAAGTCTGCCATAATATACACATGGTAAACACTGCCGCAAATTGAGAGGACATTGTTTCTGAAGTTCGGTTGGGTAAAGTGCAGTCTGTTAAAGAGCATTAAGTACATTACAAACCGGGTTCAGCCAGTTGCGGGGAATCAATAGACCCCCCTGGTTCTGTGTCCCTGCAAGTAATGAATCAATCAAGCAAGCGCCTTGCTCGACGCCCACAGAGGAAGCAAAGCTGTTTACAATCCTGGAATAAATAAATACAGGAAACTCAACACTAGACAACACCCTAAGTTTTCCTCGGTGTTTGACATTAACAGGAGAGGACTGAACAGCCAATTGTAGCTGTCGCACTCCACTAAAAGAAAAAAAAAATAAGGACAAGTCTGAAGTCTTTGTGTAGCAATAATATGCCAGCAATGCACACCAGCAGGAAAACATCTGATCTAAACAAACGTTACTCAATGGCATGAGGGACACAGGCACAGCAATATTATGCATCTTGCATCTGAAAGGTTTGATTAAAACCACTTCAGCACTGTAGGAAAGTTAACTAGCACCAATCTGTTCCAAGTACTGGACAACCAATGAACTGGAGACCTAATCTAATGTACTTATGTGCAGCTGCAATCTGGATCTTCAGAAAAAAAATGCACTTTTAATTGTTATGGTGAGAGAAACATATCTACATCCAACTCCATCAACTTCACTTCTACACTCCATTGATCCAATCTACACTGGACTTGGTCTGCTAAATGCCAACTTTCGGTGCAGCCCAGCTACTACAAACATCTAGAGAATGCACAAAACCATTAAGTACATACCTTTTCTACTGTTATTTACCCAAAAAACGGAGACAGAGGCTTAATTTTGCACACAGCCTTCATATCTGGCAAGGAAATGTAGAACTTTAGAAGGGAAAAGGAAGGAGAAATAGCAAATTGTGCTTTTTGTCATAAACCACCATTAGAATCATTTGGCAAGGAATCAGTTCGGGATTCTTCAATCCTGTGAGATTAAAAAGGAACAAAAATAACCTTAATTAACTATACAGGATTAGTGAAATCCAGCAATCCCTTGGGAGTTGAGCCTCGGGCTCAGAAGAGGCAAAAAGCAACCCATCTCAAAACACCAGCATAAGAAAAAGTCTATTACAAAGCAAAAGGTACGAAGCAAAAACGCTCCAGAGAAGAATGGCTGAATCTGAATTTAGCCATTGCTTCTATTATTATCCATCACCCTCTCAAACTAAGAGAAACAGATACCAATACAATAAATATGTCAACATTTACTGAGTATTTTATTAAAAACTGTATCATTCTGTGATGCGAAATGAAAACCAAATCAGTAGTGCTTGGTCAAAGCTCTAAACCCAGTTTATTTAACCCTATTTAAACTCTGGCTCAGCTGTCCTGTCTATAGAAGAGCTTTTGCCAGATAAGGGATTTCAACACTCAAAACAATTAAACTACTAAAAACTATCTAGATACACTCACTATTGTCTTCTCATCGAGGCTTATCACTCCTCCTTGTTTTCCCCTACCACCTGTTTTTATAACCACTTGTTACATCTTGAATTAAATTACATTCCAAACTAATTAAGATAATAACCACTCTGTGGTTTTGTAAAGCAACTGGAACAATGAGATCCCTCTTGTCTCTGATGGACTCAGAGTAATAAGGAGCCAAACAGTAACTTAGCTACCCCAGAGATAAGTCTAATGTCTTTCAAAGAAAACAAGGTAAAGCACAGAAGCAAGCAAGGGTACGGCCATAGGATGTACAGGGCCTTTCTTCATTTTGTGGGACCGAGTATTTTTCCAATGAAAGCAAAGGGTGATCATTAAGGGAGATACAACTCTTCCAAGATGTATGATGTACCCAGCATCATTTCAGCAAACTCTCATGCAGAAGACCAGAAACATTTCACTTTCATCATATTTCACGGGTCTTCGGCACTACGTACAGCCACAATACTGAGGCACTAGCAGCTTTTAGGAGAAACGCAGAAGTACTTTACTTTGGTTAAACAGCTTGAGCAAAACACACACTCCTTCCACTCCCACTTTCCTGAAACAAATTAAATGTGAATACTTAGATGAGGGCAACAAAAATCCAGCTCGCTAGTGGGAGCACTGTTTGAATGTCAGTCTTACAGCACGCCTACTACAGTGACTGAACAGTGTAACATTTTCACATATAATACGGTTTCATAAGTCTGTTTTCCCAAAAAAGTCACTTTAGTTGGAAAACAGCTCTTGTTGGCTCTAAGTGAGAAAGGTGTGCACACACGGAGCCAGGCATCTTCTAGTAAATAAAGGACACCTCTACATCTGCGCAGATGAGATTTTATTTTGTGGTTCCCTAGCATTCTGTGTTTGCCCTAGGCACCACTTCAACAAATACAACTTACTGTTTTGGGGACTGATCTAATTTTTTAATTTATTATATTTCATAAATTGCTAATCTGGGTAGAAGTGTTTCATAGTCATAATTCTATGTACTGTCCTCCAGAATTTTTCCAACAATAATCAGAATAAATAGAACAGCATTTTCATGGCTTCCTATACTAGTGTTTTCCCTCCCTTTGTAAAACAGTAAAAGTTAACTTCAGAACTAACATTTCAATCTATAAGAGGTAAGCCCATATTTTATGAGTTATTGCAAGAGTTCTGTAGCCTTTTTCTTTTTGAAACAAAATTGTATTTGACATCTAACAAAGCCATACATGTTATCATAAGACCTGGAAGTATTCAGCACTTATTTTTAAGGAAAGAGACTGATTTTTAAAAGTCAACAGTTAAAACTGCAGGTTATTTTTGGTTGCTGGCACTTAGCTCAGTTCTAATTTCCAGTCACTTTAGCTTCCCTCTCTGCCACATGAAGCAGGTGGATCCCAACGGCAGTGGCAGTACCAAGGCCACCAGAGAGAAAATCAGAAACTCTTTCATTGCCCCGGAAAAGCAAGACAAGCACAAGGGACACAAAACGGTAGGAGGGAAGGATGCCAAAGAAGACTGAATATTTACCATAAATTGTAAATATGTAGGTTCAGGGGAGAGAGGCAGAGGCAATGCAAGAATTTGAAATCAAACCCATTCAATCCCAATCATGGGCACATCTGAAGGATAAAACTTCTTTTTTCTTCCATGCCTGAATTTTCCCCCTCTCAGTTCTGTCCATGTATGAGTCCCTTCTTGACATTTCTAATGCTCTTACTTGAAATATCCTACTGAGACTGCAACGCTGTGCAGACATTTTGGTCCACGGCTGAACTGGCAGTTTAGAGCCAAAGAGAAAGGAACTCAACATTTAAGGTATGAGTTAAAGTCAAAGGAATTTAGTTCAAAAATACTGAGTACATTTGAGTCCACCCACTGCAATAGTCTCTTTCGCAATTTTCTACCACACAGTTCTTTATAATTAGCACACCCCCAAAGTTTGTTAATCCTCAGAAAAAAAAAAAAAAGAAAAAAAATCAATGGAAACAACTGGAAGACACAAAATTAAATTCTCCATACCAAAATGTGTCTCTCTAGCTGCATAGCCATTAGGAAAAAAGAGGGTTCAAGAAAATCAGTTATGGTCTTAACCTGCTTAGTCACAAAATGCATGTCAGCAGAAAAATACAACTCTTTTTAAACAGCCGTTATTAAGCAAGACACCTTACAGGCAGCCTTCTCTGCCCCTGTGAAGTCATCTCATGCATACACACATCAGGTACTTCTGTTGTCCACAAAACAACCTAACTAGTAAAGCCCAATTTTCCTTTGGATTTTTGTTGTACATCTTCTAATTCTTCCCATAAGGTAACAAATCAAACGTCCTCCCACATCACCCTCAACAGCCCTACATTGCCCATGCTTCCTCTTCCCTCACCTCCCCACACTTTCTCTCCAAATTCTCTACCGCTTATGAATGTGTGGGCTAAAGAAAGCACACACCCTTCTCCTTGCCACTGTCAAACTAAATAGAGCAAGCCAGCTGTCTTTGCATTTTGCTTGGGTGAAAGCAATATCCTTGCTCCCTCTGTTGTTGGCTTGCACAAAACTTTCTGGCTTTAAAAGACCTGCCCCTCTCTCCAGTTTGACCAATCCAGAAGAGGCTGAGCAGGGAAGGCCACAGGCCAACCAACACCACAAACTTCACAGCCTTATGAAATTAGTCCAAAAAATAAATTTTTCTTCTGTTCTTAAAGAAAAAAACTGGTCTAACAGCCCAGAAAAAAATCCTGCAACACTGCAGTCCACTAAATGCAAATACCTCTACATCTGTGCATCTGTTTGCAAAAGTGGTGTTGAAACTGGAGCCTAGTACAAAAAAAACTCAATCCGTTTTATACAGTCAAGGGTTCAAACCCCTGTCTCATCTACAAACCCAAGCCTGAGATGTAACAAAACTTTGATCTCCTCTTAGATCTGGAAACAAAGATGCTAATCTCAGCATGACATTCTAAAAGCAGATGGAGACTGCCCATGAGAACCAACGTGTGCCATGTCTTTTCACGGAAGACACCAACAGATGAATAATCCAGGCAAATTAACAAAAGGATAGAAAAACTTTCATAGTTAAACGCCCCATTCAAACTCCACCATTACAAACAGCTTAATTACCAGGGTAGCTAACAACAGAATGTCACTTTTAGCACTTATTTGACAGAGACCTACAAATCAATTAGTTATGTTGTCCCAGTCAATGGATTGGGATATGATTATTTTGCAGCTATGAGAAGCTCACACAAGGCCTCCTCGGTTTAAACTTGCTTACACCCCAAAAACTGATGGCAGCCCTGAAAATACATCTGGTCACAACACTCTTCCTGGATAAGGTATTTTAGACGAATAACAGCTGTTTGGCCATGATCAAAGATTTCAATAGATATCGCCATTCTCGTATTTTTTGAAGAAAGAACTAGCTTCTTCCAGCTATGCGGACTCTAACTGTGACTATCAACCAATTCGTACATTGTCACATAACATTTGATAAAGATGCAAAACTAGAAACAAAAGTAATATTTGTAATACTCTTATTCACAACACATCTGAAAAGTGACTGTCTATTGCTAATCCTGCTAAGTAATCCAACTGCTAATCCTCAATTCTGAATTCACCATTTCTGCTGGCCCCAGAGTGACCGGACCTCCAGTTAGAACAGCCTCCATCTGCCCATGAAGTTCTCCTACAGTTGGGTTAACTGCAACGTACCTCACTCCTACCAACAGGCTGGGGTTCTCTACCGCACATCCACTCTTGTACGGAGGACAGCAGCTGCCACAACAGTCCATACTCCCCACAACATCCAGCTCCACGAGGTAGCCACTGATGTTGGAAAAATTTGGGATGTTTGAACCCAGTACTAGCTGACAGCTTGCTGCAGAACTGGAATTATGTTAATTGTGCCAGGCAAGCAGTGTGAAAAGAGCAACATTTCCCCCAGGACTCCCAGGTTTGCCATGAAGAAGTCTCAGCAGACCGAGCACGTGTGCACCCCTGTGGTGTGATCCTCAGCACAGCGCAGGCTCACGGAAACCAAGTGTTAGCTTGGGCCAAGAGGAGCAAGACCAGTGCTTCACCTCACAAATGCTACCCCAAGTACAAGCCTTGGTCTTTCAGGGAATTTTCCTGTGCAACAGACAGAATATTGCAATATGCTGTGGCTTTAATAAAAGCCTACTCTAAATAATTCTTCTCTTCATTTAGAGCAAATTTCAGCACTTGCACTTTTGCCAAGAATGGACAGGAAGGGAACATTTTGCCTACTGACTGACGTTCTTTTGCCCCACCTAGTAGTAAATAGACAAAAAACTGAAATATAGTCTTTTCAAAGAAATTTAGAGAGGTTGATTTTTTTCAACGTCTGACGGTTTTTACAGAAGCAGAGACGTACACTTTACTTCTGAGCATGACCAGATGACAGTCTGCACAAATACCCAGGCTTTACAAGAAATCACATGTTCAGTCTGTTTTTTTTAATTTTAAATGGTCCCATAAGTTGCATTTATAAGATCTATCTTCATTGTACTGTCATGTTTTAGCAAGTCATATCATGTAAAGTGGCCAAAACACTTTTTTTATAAGAACCATAAAAACAAATTTGAGCCGTTACAGGAAAAACCATGCAATATCTACACCATGCCACACCACATCACTACTATAAGGTAGCTGATATTCAAATTTCTGCAGAAGTGCTGTTCCTGTAGGTATCCACTACCAGCACCTCCTCAAGCTCTGCAGTCGTACGCCACCACTGCGCATCCCACCAGTGTTCTACCCCAGCGCAGTGGAAGGCAAAACCAGCACCAGTCAAAAATCACACCAAATCCAAGCCTTCGTGCCATGGTGATCACACACCAGTAAGATTGCTTCCTGCTGCAATCCATCATTCAACTATTGCGACCCTTTCCCATTCAACATTTTAAAAGGTGTTTGTCCTCGTCGAATATCAGAGTAACTGAAGCAGTTTAGGTTTCATTTTAACAGTGCAGTATACATTCATAAACATTTATGTATTATTTGAGCAGAACTTTGAGACAATGATAATGAGCAAACCTCATTTGACTACAGTTATTACACACATGAAAAATAATTGTATTTGAGATTACCAGACCACATAAGAACTGTGAAGAACGTACAATATGAAACTTCATGTAAGTAGTATAATGTGTGTTCAAAATGTATTTAGAAAAGGACTGTATAATATGGTAGCAATAATTAACATCTGGACAAAAAGCTAATGTAGGGCAAACAAAAATACCGCTTCGTATTTGAAGACAAAAGGAATTTTAGGAATTAGTTAGGATTTCACAGTGGCTTTCCAAATGAGAGTGATGTATCAAAATATGTTAGACAAACCAAAAATATATCAATCTTTCTCCAGAAAACATGAAAGAAAATTTACACCCCAATAGGAGAAAAGAAACCACACTGAGAGTTTTAAAAGTTGGGATATTTAGTTTGCCATCTTGTGGCTGACTTTACCGAAGCTTTGATCTGCAGTTATCCTGATCAGAGCGCTCTAGGAAAATCTCATTAGCAAATGAACAACACATTTCCCATTTTTCTTCATTTACATTTGTTTATCGTCTTTATTTCTTAACTAATAATAGAATCAGGTACATTAATTACTACAGAAGCAATTCACACAGATGAGAGAATCACTGTCCAAGGGGGCTTCTGTGCTTTCTTCAAAACGTTTAATATCTGGATAACTCCTCTATCCCTACTTTTTTTTTTATTTTTCCCCCTTCCCCCACACTACTTCTACGTGCTCTTTCTCTAGCAGCAATAAAAGTTTTCCAAAGGCAAAAAGCAACCAAGAAGGTAAGCTATGCTTACCTTTAGATCAGCTGGCCAGGATCTCATTTGAAACAGGGTGTCAGATGGATCCTCACCAAGATACTTGCCTGTGTAACTATGTCCTTCACCAATGCATTTCATTTTTGCAGCACAATCAGGCAGAAATCTATTAATTGCACGTTTAGGTATGAAGACTTTAGCGCAAAGAAAAAAAAAAAGAAAAAAAAAAAAAGATATTTGAAGCAGGAAGAGAAGGAAGTTTCCTTCGTTTCCCTTCTCCTGAGAAGGATCACAAAGGAAGGATTATCCCTAGGGAGCTCTTCACCTTGCGTCATTATTCATCTGTAGCACGGGCTTAATATTTTTGGCCTGCAGTGCGCTGACTTAAGCTTTTTCTTTCCTCTAGTTGTACCCAAGTCCAATGGAAAAAAAGGAGAGCTTTATGACCCAAACTAGGCAGGGGCCCTTTAGAAATGTATGCAGTTGCCCACTTTCAATGAACATTAAAATGCCACAAATACTGAACAGCTGAAAATTACAGAACATCCTTCTCATAAAAAGTAGCTCTCAAACAAAAGGTTAACTAAAACTTGTCCAAGTAAACAGGCCTTTCCTTACCCCTTAGTTTTTTTCCCATACTTACAGCACACATCCATACATAACCTAACTCAGTCTAAGCACTCATTCGTTTCTATCTTTCCAGTATTTAACTAAACTACTCATTTTTCAATTGTCAACCCATCTGAATAACTTTGCCAGCAGCACAACTCATCTCCTTCATAATTATAAGAGATACTAAGAGTCTCCTTTCATCTTCCAGCGAACGTATATTCAGCTAGTTTCCAAATACCTGCTGCAATTTGTTATCCAGGGCTGCTTCTTGCCCCTGGCAGTTTCCTTTCTGTGATTCAGCGACATTCTAAGGATCCAACAACGCACTGTACAGCAGCAGTACATCATTTATTTTAAGATGTTCAAATCGTTTCCTGATACCAATGAGACTTTCTTCAGCCTTTCAAACTACCACTACATATCAGAATGATTTTTTTTGAACCACTGAACACAAGAACACCTAAAATGGTTTTTCTTCATCTGGGTATACAGCCAGAGTGCCTTTCCAATGGGCTCCTCACTAAAAACTGGTTTAAAATTCTCGAATACACACTCCATTTATTAAGTAGCTTAAATGATCTACATCCTTTTGGGTCTGGGTGAACCATTATTACTCAATCAGAATTTGTTCTGCCTTCCACTTCCAATCACCTTCAAGCTTAAATTTCACTTAACACACTCATTTCCACTTTTAATATGGCCAAATCAAGGGAACATATGGACCTAGTATAATTATTAAAAATGGAGGCTCTCTTCTTTAACAGTATGATCAACTAATCAAGCAAAAACTTGTAAAGCCAATGTTATGAAAGACTGTAACAGCATTATAAAAGACAACCCCAGTCCTTCAGCAATTTGACAGCACTGAGAAAAATCCAAAGACTAGTATCACAGAATACAAGAAAACATATTTCTATCGAAAGAGTTTATGGCTCTGGGTCACTGTCTTTCTCCTGCAGCCACATCGTGTGGTTTGGTTAGCTATTAACTCTCTTGTGTGTTCACCCTTAATGCTGTATTTCTTATCTTACAAACCCTATTGACATAAAATCTCTCTCCACTTTGTACCGAGTCTGCTTTCTGCTTCTGCCCTATTAACTCATGTCAATACAGCAAACGGAGCAAAATAAAGCAGCAAAGTCGATAGTCATCCACCACATTTTTTGTGCAACTGCTGCAATGAAGAGGAACAGATAGGTCAAAATCAGAGATGCCTTAGGGAGCTGCCCCAGCCCTCCAGCCCTGCTTGGCATCAGGCACGACCACAGCATCACTTTCCCGTGGCTCACGCAACAAAGGAAGCGGCTGCACAGGCCAGAAGTTCATCTGCCAAATTAATATGGAGCACCCCATCTATCCAGAGTAAAGACGACACGCTGAAACAGAAGCTGCTCTGATCTGTACAGTGCTTTTGCAAATACATATCACTCACAATACAAACTGTCCTTCTTTTAGGAAAGTTACAAACTGTGGTGGGATTTACCGGACTGTCCCACCTTCTTTCCTATGCTTTTTCTGCCCTTCCCACAATTGCACTTTCATAACTACATCACAAAGTACCTCTGGGAATAAAGGCAGGCATCATTGCTGAACACTCAACTGGACAGGATGATCTCTTTTCTCCCCCAATCCCTGCAACAATAGGAGCACTAGAGATCTGAATTCAGAACAAAGAAGAAAGCATTTATCAGACAGAATAGAAGAGATTAAAGCATTTCTACCTCTGATTGAATGACCACAGTATCACATTACCTCTGCTCCCGCTGCTACAGAGGAAGTGATTGAGCCCTGGCACAGGGGCCTTGCTGAGTGAGGAAGGGGGCAAATCCTCTCACCAGAATTTTAATCTCCTGCTCCTGGAACTGGGAAATCATTACCGACTGCAGCAGAGAAATGAATGCTACGTAGCATCCAATGGTCTCCCTGCTGGTAATTTCTATGTGAGATACCATTCATTTCAAAGAGATTGTATAAGGTATTGCAGACCTTTAAGATGTATGGGACTGATAAAGGGCTAAAAAACCCCAAAAGTCAAAAAGAAAGGAATGAAAAAAGAAAAAAGAAATTGTGAAGACAATTTAAAGACAGATGAAAAGAGCCTGAGTGCAATCCGTGACTTCCACTGCAGGGCAGTAAAACACGTTAACTCATCTTGCCAAAGTACATGCTGCGAAGGACATTATTTTAGTACCTTTTGTATACACCTGGGTTTAACTCCAGCCTCATTCCTCCTTTCCCATGGACAATGCTGGGAGTGCCAGGAAGAGAAAAAGGTAAGACTATGAGTGCTGGACTGACCTCCCAGATGAAGAGGTTTGTGACGCCTCTCCCATTCACGCCAGTGTCCTGCTTAGCAGAGCCTACCATTGCACACAGAGACATGCCAGAAGCACAGCTGTGCATGGTGGGAACACACCAGACCGCACAGCTGGCTGGACAGGTCACTGCTTAAAATCCAAAACTCTTCTAGTACCAGAAAAGGAAGTTCTGGCTTTCCTTTGTCCCCACATTTGCAAGGACCAACACTCCAAAAAGAGGATTCTTTCAAAGCTATAGAACGGTTTAAAGATAGGTCTACAGAGCCACACAGGCCTGCCATTCTGTTACAAAAGTACCTCAAATACCAGATCAGAAACCTTAACAATATTTGTACATATGAGAATGCTTGAGAACTATCAAAAAGTCAAATGCTTTCTTCCTAAGAAACCATATCATATTTACTTCAAGAAAAAAAGCTACACAGTATAAGTAAAATTTGGCTACTGTTATCGCAAGGCTTACAATACTTGATGGTTCCTCTAAACTACCAGTTCATAGATGTGGATTTTCATCATTTCAGAACCAATTTTCCTAGTAAGTTACTGACCTTCATACTTATGGGGAGGAACCTTAATAAAACAGCAGCATCGGCAAAAACGAAAGCAAATAGAAAGAAGATTTGTTGGCTTTGAATGCTGGGGGGTTGATTATTTTTGCATTCCTGCGATGCTGCATCAGCTGCTCCTTTGGGCAGAACGTCAATCTTGAAGAGATGTAAGCCTCCCTTGTAATAAGGACAGACTTCTTTCCAACTCTGTTCAGTTGTGAATGATCATACTACACATGAACTGGAGAATAGCTATCATCAGGCAAAAAACCCAGATGGTTGAAGTTTCATCTATTTATAAGTTACATCATAAATTTACTGATTTTTCTAGTCCAACACTGTCTTCCACATATATGACAGGCAAAACCGAAATGTTTTAAAAAAAAAAAAATTTAAAGTTGCAAGCTTTTAGAACAGAAAAAAATTAAGACATGTTAAAGATCAGCAAATTGAGCTCCTTTTCCTTCCCATTATCTTCAAAACAATACTTAAAGGTACAAGAATTCAAATGCAACATGATGCAGAATTTACACAGGAACACACACAGTCCAGGCTTTCTAATTTTTATTTTTATTTCTTTTTTTCTGCTCTGGAAATCAAGGGGTAGTGGGAAAACAATGGAGGTTTAAATGAAGGAAAAGGTTAGCTACTCAGACATTTGGTTAGGTGCAGACAAAGCTGAATGAGTGACGGGATACCTGTTTTGCACACTCCAAAACAAATCTGCATTGCCTCACAGAATGATTAAATGGATGCAATAAAGCAATCATTTAAATAATATTATTTAATGCAGTTCTATGACCATTAATCATTTGCACAAACAAGAAGCAGACTTATTTATCATGGACATTATTGGCAGCCTATCAAGTCATTAAACTTTACATTGAGGTGGCTTCAGGTCAGCAGACAGAGGATTCTAACACGCTCACTGTGCCTCTGTTAGACACCACGTTATAAGACATTTCCCATTTGTGAGATTTTAGACAAACAGGCACTGGTTTAATAATTCTGATAGATTAAGTGGGGTTTTTTGTTTGGTTTTGGTTTTTTTTTAAAAAAAAACAAAAAAACAAAAAACAGAAACAGCAAAACAAATTATCCCTGTTCTAATATGGTAAAGGCTCCAAGAAGGCATGCTCAGTCTCCGTTTCCTCTGTGGCTCTCTGTCTGTGCTGAATGCAGAACTTGGTATAAAGTAGCTGCTAAGAGATACAAGTTTGTGACATGGGAACTGAAGTTGTCACTTGCAGCAATCATCATAAATATTTTACAGGAACATTTACTATCTGTTCAGCTGTGATGAAATCAGAACTAACAGACAATACCACAGGCACCAGTTCTCAAACAGTTATAATGTCAAAAGGTATTAAATGAAGTTCTGACCCATGTGGAGATCACAGAGACCAGCCTTTCCACTCTCCGAAGGAAGTTTCAAAGCCAAATACTCAACAGTCAAGAAATGTCAAATAAATCCATGGAACCATCCTCCAGCAACTGCCTATCCTCCCAAGCTATTTTAGCTTTAAAGTGCAGCAGGAGTAATTGACCGCCTTAAAGCGGTATGAAGATGTATGAAATCGTTTTTTTAAAGATTCATGAGTTGCAGAAAGAATAATTGCAATTAACAGAAAAATCAAAACTGCTCCTCATCTCTACCCTTGTAACCCAGCCTTGGGCTGGAAGAAGGTATGAACAAGCTTCCGATGGTTTTCAGCATTCAGCTTAATCTGCAGACATAAAAAATCCTTCCTGAAGGCTTAGAGCTTGCAGGAATAGCACTAGTACATGCATATGTCTCATAGCTCAGAAGTTATAAACACAAGTTCATTCATAGCTCTTGGTTAAAAATGAGCAGTCAGCTATGAAGGGTCCCAGCTACACCACATAATAGCTATATATATATATATATATAATGTACATTGTATAGCTGTATATATAACAACTTGCTGAACCTTTTTACAAAAAGGAAGGAAACGGAGCCTCCCTCCTCTCCTCACATTTGGATCGATGCCTCAAAGCATAAACCAGCTCCTCAGATGAAAGGAAAAGGAGGAATTTGTTAACAATGAAATTCATTCTCAGCTGAGACAGGTTTTTTTATCTCTGAACTGTCTTCACTAAGCAGATGATCCTAGAGTTTCAGTTTAAGCCTTTCAGTGACTTGCAAGGATCCTCCCTGCACTAAAAACATCGCTGCAGTGGACACTACCTCTCATTTCTTAGATTTTTATGACCTACTATATTAAAACTAGTTTAAATGTAATAAAGTCTGCAACATTTACAGCTAGAAAATATGGGAAGACAATAAAATTACCCAAGCATAAAAATAAGGGAGTCTTAAACATCCTCTGCTCACTTTCCAGGGACAACATACACAGAACAGGCATGGACTGCAAAATCAAAAGGAATTTAAATCAATTTAAAATCCAAACAACCTTTTCTCCTGCCTGCTAGGGGCTCAAGGGACATTAACACACACAGACTTGCTCGTCTGCATTGTTTCCTCGGGTTTTCATTCTCGCTTCCTAACATTTGTTTATAAAAGTGGCAATCTGAAATATTGATGATTTATTCATCTCTCATACACGGTTTTGCTCAGCTGCGGCTGGCTTTGCAGTAATGACGTACTTTCTCTCTTCATTTCACACTCCACCCCTTTTCCGCAGAAGATGGAGTTGGAACATCAGATTTTCAGACTGCTCTGTATTTCATCCTACCTTACCTTCTCTCTCGTTCACTTAATACACACCATCACAGTATGTAAGTCAAACCAGCAAACTGACATTGAAGCAAAACTTTGACCATCATAAAAAACTCTTGTCATAGTGCCCAAACAAAGGTGTTCTCACAACTGTGCCTATCCCTCTGTCACTCCTACAGTACAAGCATGAACTGCACTGGAGACTAAGGTAGGGTCTCTTTGCACAGTAGTCTATTCCAGAACCACAAAGTGCTGCCAGGTTCTTCTTCTCCTCAGGAGGGTTCATACAGTTTTCTTAATAGGATGCTATTTAATGAATAGGATACAAAGCTGACAGAAGCAAAACTGCTGTATAACATGCTTATATTAAGCAGAATTCGAAAAATCTGTTTGGGGCACAGGCAAAACTTTAGGAATTGCAAGTGACATGCATTGCACTTTGGCAAAGCCCTGCACAAGCAGTGACAAAGATATGCTGTAGTAAGTATTATCGTAAGCCTTGTTAACTATCACTTCCACAAGCCAGAGGACAGATCACTGACTTGCTCAACGTCACACAAAAGTCCTGGGGCAGAACCAGAGCTGGAAACAAAATTGCTTCCAAAGGTCCACTGAGTTTTGAGTATCTCTGCAGTCCAGTCTTACATTGGCCTCAATTTCCATCCAGCTTACCTTAAGCAGCTTTAATGCATTACAGAAGCACTACATTATAGACCATACACAGCAACACATTTCCTTAGAAGGAATGTAGACAACAGTTACTGTACATCAGAGATGATCCAGTCTAGGCCAGGTGTAAATAGACAGCAGACATGCACCACTCGTACCATCAACCTCTTTCCAAGAAAAATGTTTTTACAAGTCCCGTTTTGTCTGTGCTCTAGGACTTCTGTTGGTCCCAGATATCCTGCATGCCACCTGACCTTCACATATGTCTCTCCTGACAACGTGATGAGTGCACAGTGGCAGAAATCCCAGTATGGGAATATGTAAATGGATTCTGTATCACCAACAATCAGCAAAGTGTCATGGATTTTATGATGTCTCCAATTCTTTAAATTGAAACACAACAACGCAACACCTTTTGTTTGGACAGGTAGTGATTCAGATGGTTGGTCAGAAAGATTTGTTTATTTTTGAACCGCAGAGAAGGAATCACATTGGACACAGACAGCCTTACTTTAATAATTACCTCTGCTACAATAAAGTTTTGTATTTGGAGATGTGGCTAATAAAAAAACCTCTTCGTCTGGGATTCAAATCCCCGAGTCCCCAAGCACTATTCTAAACAGGGCATGTTTCAAGAACATGGCTTAGAATCTTGCAGCAGAGACAATGATGGTCTTCTGCTTCTTTGAAGTAAGGTAAATAGAGAAGGAACTTACTTTTTAAAAGTGCTGTGGGAAAAGTGAATTAAAAACTAGCCTGAATGCTCAGACATGGTAGCATCTACACTGATTCCTTGGCTTGATTCAGCTCTTTAAGGACATAAGGAACTTTAAAGCCTGTACATGTTAACAAAAGGTGCCACTCACTTTATTTTTAAAACATCAAAACCAACGAAGTCTGAGGCTGTCTGACCAGGACTGTTGGGTTTACAAGGAGCAGGACACTGTAACTTCTGTCAGTCTCAATGACAGCTACATTATCCACGAGAGCTGCAGCTACCCTTCTCTCTCTTCTTCAGTTCTCATTCAAGAATTAGACAACAGTCTCCAGAGGATGGGAAAAGAGAAACTACTAGAACTCCACTCAGCCTCACACTCCTATATTCCATTCAAGACTTTCAACATTAATTCAAGGAAGAGGCGAAGTTAACTACTTCATCGCAAAAATTTAAAATCCAGATTAAAAGCTTGCAAAAACTGAGGAATTTCTGCTTATACTTGATGGGTACGTTTGAAACGAAGTCTGTATTTCATCATTCACAAGTTTGCCACTGAGCCACAAATTTCCCAAGGGAGTCAGAATGAATTTCAAGTTTCCTCTGCCTTTAAGTATTAATGAATACTTCCTCTGTAAGTTCAAGAATGTCCCCGTGTCACTGTTTATACACAGAACCCCCACCTTCAAGAAGCAGCCTTGTAAGATGACACAGCCTGGGTGCTCGTCTCCTCCACCAGGCAAAGCTCTCCCCGCGGTTCAGAACAGGCACACTATCAAGTTCTTCTGAAAAAGGGCACATTCTACAGACAGCCAGTAGACCTGCACTCTGGGTCTGAGGAGATGACTGGAATACATTTTCTCTTTGCATAAAGGCATTTATTTGGTGGCATCTGTAATCCATGCAAACGAAAGGTTTCCAAAAGGTCACTGGCAATATAGAACATAATTAGCTTAAAAACATCAAGTATTTTTAGGCACCACTTTGCCCCAGGTTATCTTACTGTTCCTTGCTTTTTGTAATCACAGTTCTTATCAGCTTTTTATTTTTCTCTTTTGGATGCCATCAGGAAAGAAAAAAATCTGACAAACACACTGTTAAAAGATATTACATTACTCTCAAATAGGCAAGTTGGAGACTTACCACCCATGGCTGTGCACTACACTACACATAATGACAGTAAGTAACACACCAGCAGGTGCATCTTCATTAAATAGGACGCTGTTTAAAAGGAAAAAAAAAGGCACATTACGCTGTCCTGTTAAGACCAAATGGTTACTCACAACTGGCAACACATTTTGGCACCAACACCCCATGCAGTATCTGCAGCTGGCCTTTCCCAGCATCAGCAGGGCCCACAGCACTCACAAGAGGCAGAAATACGGTGTCTCAGGAAACATGCTTTATCCTAGAAAACATTTGGACAAATGAAGCAAAACCCATTCAACAGCCATTGTAATGGCAAGTTCAGACTTGCTGCTGCAGCTGAGTGCCCAGAGGAGATAAGTCAAACAATATGATAAAATGATTTTATTGACAGTACACAAAATAACATTTTTGGTTCATAGAAAATTGAAGTTCTAGCCCCTTAACTGCAAGTCTGACATATCGGTGCTGAGTCAGTGAATCACAGTATTTACTCGTACATGGCTCCAGCAAAACGTAGCACACACTGTTTATCTGCTCCTAAGCTCCTTCTATATGGAGCAAGTTCATACTACTAATTGTTTGTCTTATCAAAGTATCTGAACCCTGGTCATGTATCAGAACGATTTAAATTGAGTCTCTCTCTCGCAGAGATGCTAACAGCCCTTTCATCTCCTCTGTCGGATACCTCCCCCTGTTCCACACGTGCCCACTACCTTCTCTCTCAAATTGTCTAATTGATTAATCAAGTTAAACTCCAAGCATTGTTCCCAACCTGCATTTAGCTTGAAGGCTTTTGCTTCTATATCAGATCTGAGTACTGGCTGTGCGCCCAAATGCGTGTCTGTCTGCTAATCCTATCAGCTGGTCTAATAAAAGGTATTACTTCTCCCTACAAACCCTGCTTTGCTGATTCTTCTGGGAATGATCAAAATGCACTCCGACTTCAACAAGCTCCAGTTCTTTCACCAGTGCAAGATTTGCAGAATGAAAACCAAGGCATAAGACCCAGACGAGCAAGTTCACTCAAACTGGTGGTGTGACACAGCCAAACAACCTGTGTTACATCCTCGGTGGCACAGGATTCAGATTCTTTCAGCTGGAGGGGGTGTAAGCAGCACTGCTCCACACTCCCAGCCACAAGAGAAAGAGCTACAAAGTGACTTCAGTCTTGCTCTTTAAGTAGATAAAGATGCATCAACATAAATGATACATTTGGTTTCCAAGAGTCCATTAATGCATTGCCTTGGTGACAATTTTTACCTCCAATGTAAGGTGCAAGAAGAGAGATTTTTTTTTTTTCTTCTCCATTTGGATAACCCATGGATATGTGATACTTCATCAGTGAAGTCTCCTTAAAAAAAAAATTCTCACACATTTTCTTAAAGTATACTCTCTCTTTTATTAGTAATAGGTACTTTGGACTCTATGTACTGCAACTGCCATAGGGTAGATCTGATAATCCCTTGTTTGTACAGCCAGAAAGGGACACGTTTTGACTTATTTCCATAAATATTTCAAAATCCTTTTCTAGCTGAGAAACAGCCTCTTCAGTAGTTATTTCACTCATAAGAATTTGATTTTTGTTGCTTGAATAAAAGGAAAGCTAGGGGAGTTTGTTGTGGGGTTTTTGTTGGGGTTTTTCTGTGGCTTTTTTTTTTACTGATTTCCATCTCTTAACCGTGAGAATGTATTTTAAAACTTATGAATATATGAACATTGTTTTAAATATTGAAAATATGTAAAAACAGTCCATACATAAAATATGACAGAAAGGAAAATACATTTTGCTGGAACACTGTTCCAAACTCTAACAGAGTATAACGCCTAAGCCTTGTGAGCAAGCATCCAGCCCTAGCGGGCCCTCTGAATGTCAGCTCCCCCTCCTTCTCATATGCTAGAGTAAAAAAAAAATACCCAAAGTCACTAGCAACAAAATAACTGGACCAGTTGCCAATCACCCCTTCTGAACCCATCTCCCTCTCTACGCCCTTTCCCAAAGGGTGACACATTCCTGCAGAAGAATGACTGCACTGAGACACTGGCAGAACTTCTAAGCAACAGATCATGGCTGTGCCACCATGGCCAGAAAACACACCGACTAAGAGAGGGATGGAGAGAGGAACTGACTATAAACACGTTTCTCCTCCGCGATGCCCATGCAAGAAATAAGCAATCACTCTGAGAATTTAAACAAAAATTTCCTTCAACAAGAAGAAACCTTGTGGACAAGGACGAAGAAAGGAAGTAACACTGTCAAGGCACAAACACACCCTCAGGATCTTTCCAACGTTTAACAGCAGACCTTCTGTTATCAGCACAATTTCCTAAGAAGGCTTTGCCTTCTTTCCCTGTGCTTGACTCCTCCAAACCAACTACTCTATCCTTAGCCAGATGCCTCGACAGTGCCTGCTGCTTCCCCGAAAGCTGCAGCAGAGCCGTAGTAAAAGGCTACATCCGAGCTCTCCAGAGGAGGGGATTCCGAGACAGACATATTCACATCCAGATATGCTGCAGCTTTTTGTTTCTTTCCTTTCACTTGTACCATTTTTTAGCTAATTGGCTCCAGAATTTATAATCCCGGTGACAACACCCTGGCTGTGTGAGATGGAAAAGGTGGAGGAGGAGGGGAGAGAAGTCAGAGCAGCAGCCAAGGCTGCCGGCACCATCTCCCGTCCTGAGCTCGTTACTGCACAGCACCAGCCAGGTCGCGGGATGCTGATGCTCCTCCCCTCGCTCACCCAGAAAGCGCAGGGTATCTTACGCTTCGAAATATCACAAGACAACTTCGGAGGTTTTATGCAGACTCCAGAAAAAGCAAGAATCCTAATATGAAGTGCAACTAAAACGACCAAATTTGAAAAGGAGAAAATTAAGCAGACGGGGGGAAAAATGCAATTACAGCAGAAAAAAAAAAATTTGTTTCACCATTAGCATTGCACAATAAGAAGGTTTGTCAGGCACCGGTTTAGCCTACACATGTTCACATCCGTCAGCATTTCCATGATAAATCCTAATTTTCGCCATTGTTGATCACATTGAACTAAAACTTGGTATGCAAGTTTTTAGCACAGATGCTCAAATAAATTATGCACATTAGTCATTTAACTTTCAGAGCAGCAAAATAAAGCTGCTTTTTGGTGTGTGGGGGGGTTGACTGCAATTTATGACAAGTTTTTTTTGCCTTACACAGCTAAAAAAGACAAGGCAGCTTACTTTTTATTTTTGAATGAACTTTCGAAGCAGTATGTCTTTTGCACAGATGATAAAACTTTGACATTAGGAAAATATTTATAACTAACTAAAAACGCCCTCCCCCTACTGACAGCTATTTACTTACAGTAACTCCTCCATTTACTATAATGCACCATGGTCTATGCATTCACTTTTGCATACAAGCAGACACAGAGAATACTAAAATGAAAACAGATAATGAAAATACCAATAATTGCAGGCTGAAGAAGTCATGCAGTAGAGTTGATGTAATCCCAATGAGAAGTTGATAAACAAGCAATTAGCTATAGAGCTGAACAAAGTTTACACATAGATATGATCAACCGATTGAGACATCTCAGCCAAGACAATCTATTTTATAGACATAACCATATTCTGTAAAGTAATTGAACTGACACTACCTCACAGCAGTTACAAAATCCTACAGAATTCACATTTACCTTGGTAAAACATTTCAGTGTATTCTCGCTGTTCCCATGCCCCCCCCCAAAGCACTGGGAAACCATCAATCTCTAAAATAAACAATGTAAACAGTACCCTCAAATACTTTAAAAAACATCCATAGTCTTCATACTCCGTTATTACAGCAACTACAGTAGGTGTTCAGGATATAAGTGTAAAAAGACAGAAAATCCATTCTGCATTCTGCCACCAATCTTCCTCTGGTTTCTCCTGACTGCTCAGGAAAGCTACAACGGAGTTCTAGCATTACAAATTAAGAGACAAAATGGTTATATGCAACCTTGTTTGACTCCTGATGACTTATCATAAAACACTTCAAAGGAATAGTTCAACAGCCATGGTCAGTACTATAATTCTAAGATACCGTATGGGAAGAAACAAATGTGTATCATGTGCTTTCAGGGGAAACAGGAACAAAAAAAAAAATATGAACAGGTGCCGATAGAGAGGAATTAATGAATTTAATCTGACTGAAAAATAATTAGGTGCAGACTAGACAGGATATATGGATTAGAGATGTTTATTTTCATTCATGTGGTCTTCTGGATCTGCACGTGAGAGTATGAGACACTCGGGTCACTGTATCAAATGACTCAGCAGAACCCAAGCAAACACAAAAATACTCCAGAAACTAAGTCCAGACTTCTCAGGCCACATTCTTCTACCTTCTCCATGGGACCATCCTTATGACTTCGAGACTGATTCTAAAGAGATTACCAAACTGAAGGGCCCTCCTCTTTTCCAACTCACATAAAATTTTTCAAGGCTTATTGCCATATTGCAGAGGCAATAAAAGACAAATCCCTAAGCACTCAAAATCTTAAATCACTGCAATTCCCAGAGCTCTACACAAAGCCTGGTGACAGGCTGAACTGGAATTTTACATAATAGTATTGGTTTCAAAGTAGAATATTTCTGTACTGCATCCTACTGCATAGCTGAGATTATAATTTCTCCCTTTGTATTCACATCACAAATATATAACATGGATGTGGAGCACTCTTCCTTCGGCCCATCAGCCTCACATAAATCATTAATTTGATCATAGCATCTCCGCTAAAAAGAATACGAATAATGAAAATAGATGATAGGGTTTTGTTCTAAATGACTTCAATAATTCTAAATATTCATTCTAGTTTCCGAGAACTCTAGACTAGTATTAACATATATCTATTTCATCTACGATTTTTAGGAATTTTAGCCTCACGGAAGTGAAAGATATATAGTGCAGATGGGAGCCATGTATAGAAGAAATGCTAGGCAGACTTCTCCTTCCATAATTTTTACAATGCAGCTCCGTGTTGAGACACTGTACAACACACCATCAAGAACAGTCTCTGCTTCCTACCAACTTAACTGATCATTTTTACACATCTTGCTGGTTAATAATACATACTGCTACCTGGACACCCATGGGAATGACGAATCAGCATCTCCAGAGGAGCACCAATAACTGAAAGCTATTGTTCATTCTAGTAACAGAAAGAGGCACAAACATCAGGGATGCTAGTACGAACAACAACAAGGGTCAATCACAAACCTGGAACAAGGGGCAAAAAAACCCTAAAAACAAAGTTAAAGAGCTTCTACAATTTTTTTTAATCCTTAAAAGCAATCAGAGCACTGAACAAAGGCATTCCACAGATTCTCCCTGAATGTTCTCCAAGAAGCACAGTCAAGTGCAAGGTAAGAAACTAATATTTTTACTGGTTTTGCACTATGCAGTTTCCACAGAGCTCCAGGCTGAAAAGACGGTACAGTTACAGCTATGTCTGTCCCCTGGAGGCTGTTCTTTAGGCTTTTTCTATATATTTTCTTTTAAACAGAAAAAGAAACTAGTTCTATGAGCTTCAAAAACAAAAGTTGCCCGGTTTCCTACGGATTTCTCTCTCCAAAGGTGAATATTGACTCAAGTAGACTTCCATTTCTCATACCAACAGAGCGAAAATGATACGGACACCAACAACATTACCACAGTACTATCGAATGCCACCAGCCTTTGAAGAACCTGGTAGTATCACAATTTCTGTTCTACCGCTGTATCAGAATAGTGGTCACTCACTGCCAGTCTCGAGGCAGAGCGAGTGGTGGCTAAGGAGGCACAATCTCTGATGGAAGCCTTACTGCCAGTGTGACATTCCGGAGGGTCTTTATTTAGGATTTATTATTTTTGAGACCTCTACCATCTGCAATTCTTAACAGAAGACAACTAGCAAGTTCAAAAGTGTAGGGTAGGCACAACTTCATCTACATACACACACAAAGCACAGTAATAAGCCTCACTTCCTCAGGAAATCAGACTGAAAATGGCACAAGCATGAAAAGCAAAAGGTCTGTGCAGAATCCCATGTTTTTAGAATTGGAAACAGAAGTTCATGTGTTGCCTAAATCATTTTTTGCCTTCCTACATTCTGCTAGGGATTAACTATATGGTAGAAAAAAATTGGAAAAGCTTTGTGTCTACCAAAATTAGAGTCACAAATAACCAGATGTTGCTCTGGAAGCTTACGATTTGAGTATATTTATTTGGAGAGAGTAGATTGGTCACAATGGGACACTATCAACTAACTTCTGGTATAAAAATGCATGAAAGAACCATTTTGAAGAAAAGAAAAAGCAATATCTACCAGTCATTTCTTCATAATATTACTCTATAAATGAATGTAGAACCCGCCAGCAGTTAATACTGCCCTGAAGCACTGTGAATAAACATTTGTCTGGTATTAAGTACACACACACCTCGACATTTAAATCAAGGCACAATGTGCCATATAGATGAACAAGAGAAGAAACAAAAAATCCCTGCCTCATCCTATATTAGACATTAAGTGCTTCTTTTGATCACAAAATAACTCACAAAGCCTATCAAAAAGCCAGCACTTCTTTCTGTCAGATAAAAGACATTTCACTGTAATTAAACTTCTGTCCAACTTTCCAGAAGATTAGGGGAAGAAGTCTGACAAGCTCTATTTATATTTGTGACTGACACTCCTTGGGACATCCAAGCAAAAGAGAAGATGGGCAATGGATTTACGACACACTTCTGAGCTAACAACACTTATGGAGATGGAAGGTTCTGAGCTTATCACCACCCATTCATTGTTTTGTTGTGGTTTTTTTTTATTTAAAAAAAAAAATCCCTGCTGCCCAACTCAAAAGCATTTTCTGTTCAGTTTGCAATCTATGTTCCCCAGCCTTTGATGGTTTAGTTTGTTCTTTCATTTTTAAGCAACAACACACACAGCAGGTTGTTTGGGTAAATCAGCTTTACATGATTTATAGGAACAAAGGTGGTAAACAACCATGTCTCTTAACACAACTCTATGAGCACCTGGAGAAGGACAATATTTTTTCAAATGTATTCTATGTATCCCATTTCACATATGAAACTATATGTCAAAACACATGGCTGGGTTTCTGACACTAGATGATGGGAATAAGCCATCAGCTCCAGGATCCCAACACCAGAACCAGAGATTTCCTGCTATTCTGTTTTTCTGTCTGTCCTTCATCCTGCTCAGTACTGATTTCATCTGTGTTTCCTTGTATTTGACTTTCTGCAACATATCTCAATGGTCCAAAGTCAATATTACACTTAGACAACAAGAGCAAAAGCAGAAAAGAAATGAGAGGGGCTGCAAGCAACCAAAAAAAGTACACTTTCATTGCCTGTCTCTCAGAATTGAAGCAAAGATCAAACTGTAAGCAGCGACATTCCTTCAGGCTTAGCCATCTCGGAGGACAACACTAATGAGAAGGGAACTTCTCCCCTACACTTCAAACTCTAGAATGCTTTGCCAGGATTGGTTTAGTAAACGTCTCCAGAGGCTCCAAATATGCAGATATGATGCTGGAAAAACAAATATGCAGCTTTTCTCACTTTAAAAGTGCAACTGCTACATCATTTT
>Ga0065711_1031171_pt1 | contig 30367 bp, 12 predicted proteins | sample Hoacrofraction12_FD_59098 | JGI IMG/M metagenome (GOLD analysis project Ga0065711, IMG submission 59098) | Hoatzin crop microbial communities from Cojedes, Venezuela - Epithelial fraction 12 v2 (version 2) | ecosystem: Host-associated > Birds > Digestive system > Esophagus > Crop | place...
AAGGAAGGAAGGAAGGAAGGAAGGAAGGAAGGAAGGAAGGAAGGAAGGAAGGAAGGAAGGAAGGAAGGAAGGAAGGAAGGAAGGAAGGAAGGAAAAAGAAGGAAGGAAGGAAGGAAGGAAAAAGAAGAAAGGAAGGAAAGAAGGAAAGACCGTTAGTACTTTGGTTTATACACTTGAAATATAACTTTAGATGATGCTGAATTATAATTCTGACTTCAGTTCTGCAGCTGTAGGAGATCTGGATTTTAAAGAACTAAAATATTTAAAAGACCTACCTAAGGGATCACTAGCAGTGTTCAGATGGGCAAACTTAATAAGAAACAAAATGAACATGGAATTATATTTATTACTTTTTTATAGATATTATGTTGATATCACTGATCTTCTAATGAATATCATAAGAAAAATGTATAGAATTAGTCCCTAGTTCTGAAAATATGGATTGGTGAATACATTTGACATGGCCATATAGTTAAAATCTTTAGGATGTTCAGATGCTGAAAGTTAAGAACATGCATAAGAGTTTGTGGAACTGGTGTCTCGTGTAGCTTCATGAGAATGTATCATAGTTTTGCTTTTTCATATCAAATGGAAGGTGAATATAATATAATGTGAAAATAATCAACACTAAAAATAAAAAGTAAAACTCACACCAGGGATTTTCGAAGTATGTCTTTAATGGCATTTTGTAAAATCATCAGGAAGAAAATCAGTGTACATTATTTTTGCAGCACCACTTTCTGTGTTATGTTCTATGATTGTATTTCATGATCTATTGACTATTACAGCAGTAAAAATCAGTCTCTCGTGATACTACTTCAAAGAAAAAAAATAACATGAAGATTATGTGATAGTCTGTCAATTGTCTTTTGCACTAACAAATTAATTGATACCAGTTAATACAGGGTATGTACATCTTCATATTTAAGAATCAATTTGATAGGGTAGGATTAAAAAAATATTTCTAGTGTCATGCACAGTGATTAAAAAGTCTTTAGGATCAATCCCTCCTGGCTTTATCGAAAGAGCTATGAAAGTGACACAGTGTTTTAACAGAGAGTCAGATTTATTAGGGTTGAAATCTCTATTCAATTTTATTTAATTAGCTTACCCTGCAGAGAGAAGCTGGTGGCAGAGAAATCTCTTTCTCTGACACAAAACCCTGAACAACCATATTCTATAACAGTAGGTAAACAGGAAGCAAAAAAAATTTAAAAAAAAGTTATCTACAAAAATCTGACTTTGACCCAAAACCCAAAATAACCATATGGATCTGTGAAACATGGGACATTATCCTGTTGCCATGTGTTATCGCTCACTGACTTCAGCACAAGTGGAACGGAATAATATATCTCTGATACAAAAAACATATTTTCAAACACATTTAATATCTCACTTTGGTAGTTTCCAATTGCCCATCTCTTGAAGGAAATCTTAAGTGAGCTAATAGGAGAAAATAAAAAAAAAAACAACAAATGTCTATGCATGGAAGAGCAGTGAAATACAATAGCCTAGTTCTAAAATCTTTATGTAATTATTTTAATATTATGTTTAGTATGTTGTGTTTTTGTACTCTCTTCATGTATCTATTTCCCTTTGCTAGTGTTATGAATCCCCTATTTCAACATCAGGTGTCATTGACTATGATATATTGAGCAAATTTTACACGCAATCCAGAAAACGAAAGTCAGAGAAACCAAGAGAATTTGCAGCTTTGCCTGAGCCTCAGCAAAAGAACATACAGTCTTTTGCATCTTACCAGGGCCATGGATCTCACAATTTCCTTGTCCAAGAAAATACTTGTGCTTCCCAAGGTCCAGCCTTGGCATATCAAACAATCTGCCTTTTAAAATATTCTTTTCATTTTAGTTTCAGTTTTAATATATTTTTTGAATATATGTTATATATTCTTTCTAGGTTTAAAATAATAAAAAATATAAAAAAATAAGACTATTCGCACCAAGTTCAACAGTGATGTTATCAGTTATTTGCGTTCATCTCCAAGGACTCAAAATGATGACTGCTTTCTGTGACAGTTACAGTCTTTCCATAGGGCTGTAGAAGAGGTCAGAAGTTCATAGCTCCATTCCTGTACTGCTGTCTGACAGAGGCGCTGCATTTGAAGGAAAGGCTGGTACTGTACATATATGCATTTGAAAAGATGTAGGTACTGTGTCTTTAGACCTGAATGACTTTACCTATACAGGTCCTGCTTTTTTCTCCCTCTTTCTTTGTGTGTATGCCTGGCATCATGTATGTCTTCCTGAGAATCAGCAAAGCCTGGGATGGGAGGCTCTTTGTAAACTGGAGGGGAAAGTGGCACTAATCCGCTTGGACTCAGAGCAATAAAAAAAACCTGCAAATAATACAATAATAAATAAAAACCAAAATAATAAATAAATTAAAAAATACAGTGACTAATGAATACAGTAAATGCCAAAGTTACAATATTTCCCCTTAAAAAATCAGGTGCCCAAGTCAAACATGTGGCTAAACAGGATACATGAACAGAAATCACAGTTCCTTTTCCCAGCTGATCACCCTAAATATCAGGCTACAGAGACTTTGTTGCTCCCTTGGTTCAGCAGCTCTCTGACGAAACCAGCAATGTCAAGTCCAGAAATGCTTCTCAGCCCCAGTGGCTGGATCCATGTCTAGGTAACATCCTGACCCAACCATGAGGATATACAAAACACATCTCATCACCTGTCCTTATCTGGGCCTCAAAGGGAAGGAAACTTCAGCGTGTAAGCATATTAAACAAAGCCTTTGAAATTTTATTTTTAACAGTATAACTCTCATGCCGATTGTCTACATGAAGATGTGTCTTAAAACGAAATATAAACTGCAGTGGGAATAAAGGTGATGAATTATGTCTTTAATTGCATGCTCAAATAATAGTTAGCTGCAGCTTTAGAATAAAAAAAAAAATGCAAATATGAGATGCAGCCCTATATAGCAAAATACACCTTTTAGGGTGTATTTGGTGTTTGTCCAATGAAGCACCATAAAGAAGTACCAAAAAGTTTCAAACAAATCAGCCCAAGAAATGGAAGTAGCTACTTCAGCATTGCTGCAGAATTGCTAATTATCTTTGCATCTGAGTCTTGTTTTACTATTAATCTATATAGATAGAATCATAGAACGCTTTGGGTTGGAAGGGACCTGTAGAGGTCATCTAGCCCAGCCCCCCTGCCGTGAGCAGGGATATCTTCAACTGGATCAGGTTGCTCAGAGCCCCGTCCAACTTGGCCTTGAATGTTTCTAGGGATGGGGACTCCACTACCTCTCTGGGCAACACAGTGTTTCACGACCCTTATGGTAAAAAATATCTTCCTTGTATCTGCTCTAAATCTACCTTCCCTTAGTTTAAAGCCATTACTCCTTGTCTATTGCAACAAGCGCTTCTGAAAATATTTTCCCCATCTTTCCTATAGGTCCCACCAGGTACTGCAAGGCTGCAATAAGATCTCCTCGGAGCCTTCTCTTCTCCAGGCTGAACAGCCCCAACTCTCTCAGCCTTTCCTCATAGGAGAGGTGATACAGATCTTGGATCATCTTTGTGACCCTCCTCTAGACCTGCTCCAACAGCTCCATGTCTTTCTTGTTGTCCTGGGTTTGGCCAGGACAGGGTTAATTTTCACCAGAATCCAGGAAGGGACACAGCCGGGTGGGCTGACCCAACCCCAACCTGGCCAAACAGAGCCGGGTATTCCATACCATGTGCCCTCATCCTGGGTTCCAGTAAGGGTTGAGGGGCAGCGCAGCAGGAACTCACTCGTGGTTCGGGAGTTGGCGGTGGCGGTCGCGGAGGGCGGCTCTCCGGGTTGTGCAGTTCGTGTTTTGTTTTCTCCTTATCTGTATCGTTGTTGTTCCTGTTCCCTTTGTTTGCTGTTCTATTAAACTACCCTTATCCCGACCCACCGGTTTCTGCCTCTTTTTCTTTCCATTCTCCTCCCCACCGCGGCGGGGGGAGGGGCGGCCGCGTGCCGCTTTTGTTGCCGTCTGCAGCCGAACCAGAACACTTGTGCTGGGGCTTCAGAGCTGAACGCAGTACTCCAGATGGGGTCTCACCAGAACAGAGTAGAGGGGCAGAATCACCTCCCTCAACCTGCTGGCCACGCTTCTCCTGATGCAGCCCAGGATACAGCTGGCCTTCTGGGCTGTGAGTGCACATTGCCAGCTCATGTCCGACTTTTCATCCACCAGTACCCCCAAGTCCTTCTCAGCAGGTCTGCTTTCAATCCCTGCATCCTGCAGCCTGTATTGATAGTGGGGGTTGCCCTGACCCAGGTGCAGGACCTTGCACTTGGCCATGTTGAACCTCATGAGATTCGCACAGCAAGGCAGCTCTCCAGCTTGGCCAGGTCCCTCGGAATGGCATCCTGTCCTTCTGGTGTGCCAACTGCACCAGTCATCTTGGTGTCATCTGCAAACTTGCTGTCTATGTCATTGATGAAAACACTAAACAGCACCAGTCCCAGCACGGACTCCCTGAGGGACTTCAGTTGTCACTGGCGTCCACTTGGTCATCAAGCCTTTGACCACCACCCTCTGGCTGTGACCTTTTAACTGATCCCTTAGCAACCAGACAGTCCAGCCATCAAATCCATATTTCTCCAGTTTAGAGAGAAGGATGTTGTGAGGGACTGTGTTGAAGGCTTTACAGAAGTCCAGATAGATCACATCCATAGCTCTTCCCTCATCCACTGATGTAGTCACTCCATCACAGAAAGCGACTAAGTTGGTCAGGCAGGACTTGCCCTTGGTGAAGCCATGCTGGCTGTCTCAAATCACCTCCCCATATTCCATGTACCTTATCATAGCTTCTAGGAGGATCTGTCCCAGGATCTTCCCAAACACAGAGATGAGTCTGGCAGGTCGGTAGTTTCCAGGGTCGTCCTTCCTACCCTTTTTAAAAATGGGCACAATGTTTCCCTTCTTCCAGTCACCAGGGACTTCCCCTGACTGCCATGACCTTTCAAATAACATGGAGACTGGCTTGGCAATGACATCATTCAATTCCCTCAGGAGTCTGGGATGCATCTCATCAGGTCCCATAGCCTTTTGTATGTTCAGGTTCCTCAGGTGGTCCCTAACCTGGTCTTCCATTACAGTGGGAAAGGCTTTGCCCCTCTGGACCCCATCTTGCAGTCCATCAGCTGGGGAGGGGCAAAGAGAGAGGTTGCCAGTGGAGAATGAGGCAAAACCACTTTCTTCATTTCTTGATGTAGAGGGAAATGCCTCCACCCCTCTTTCCCCACCTGTGTTTTCTAAACAGCCTGTAACCGTCAACAGCCACACTCCAGTAATGGGATTCATGCCACCAAGTTTCAGTAAGGGCAATCAGATTGTAGCTTTCTAGCAGCCCGGTAGCTTCCATCTCTTCCCGTTTTTTTCCCATGCTGTGGGCGTTCATGTAGAGGTACTTCATCTGGGCTGTTGTCCGTGTCACCTTCACAGAGGAACACCACTTGTTTCCCTTGGGGTGTTTCACAGAAGCTTCCTTCTTGACACCTACTACCTCAGGAGCTCTCAGTTCACCTCTGCAAGGCTTTAACTGTGCTGCAGTGTCCCCAGCATGCCTCTGGGCAAGAGGCTGAGGGCCCGTACAAGTACCCCGTCCCTCCAACCATTGTGTATCACCCCATAGTTTGTCACCGACAGGCCCAATGTTTTCCCCCTCCCCCTTCACATTTAGTTTAAAGCCCTGCCAATGAGCCTCACAAACTCCTGAGCAAAGACCCTCTTTCCCCTTTGAGAAAGGTGAATCCTGTCTGATGCCAGCAAGCCTGGTGCTGTGTGGTGCTGTGTAGGCCATCTGGTTGTCAAAAAAGCCAAAGTTGTGTCAGAGACACCATCCATGTATTAATAGATTAATGTATTAATAGATTGGGTTCACCTGTTCCTCGCAACGTTGCTGCCCGCCCGTCCACCTCACAAGGAGTGAGGAAATATGACCTGTGACCCAGATTCCCTCACTAGCCATCCCAAGGCCCTGAAGTCTCTTTTGATAACCAAGTATCTTTTGATATACCAGCTTGTTCAGAAATATTCTATGCATTTCAAATATACTGTTACATTATGTGGGGTAACAAACCCTTGAGTTTACATTCATTTCTAAAGTAATATTCTGAAGCAAGGATATATATTTAAAATGCAGTAATTGAGAATTAACACACTGATTTTAGTAACTTAATTGTATTTCTCTCTGTGTCCACTGTATTGCAGCTTTAAGTTTATATCAAAGAAAATATTTTCTGCATTTTTCCATAAAAATTTTGTTTAAAATTAAACATGCCAACAAAGATTATCAATAGATCTTTGAATAGACAAAAGTTTCTTCCTAGATATGCATCCTCTAGGGTTGAGGCTTTGGTTTGAATTTTGTATAGCTACTTTACAACAAAAAATCAGAACATTAAAAGATCATTGGTGTCTGGAATCTTTCTACCAAGTGAAATCTTAACTCTGTTACAGGCAGTAGTAAAGCTCTCTTTGACTTAAATAAAGGTTTTAGCCACTGTTACCTTGCTGTTGAGCTAACTAGTTATTCACTTATAATTGACCAAACTAACTATTTACAGAATGTCAATAATGTGGCTCCTGAGTTGCAAAATGAATTTAGAGTGAAAGTGGTTTAATGCTTCCATTTTATTTTTCAGACTTTCATAAGAGTGGTCAATAGCCCCGTAGAACAGAAGACAGCTGGCACAATCTCCAACCATGATGCTGAAATGAGTACTTTTCAAGTATGATTTTCCGATTGAAATGTTTCAACGCGGTACTACAATTTTTTTTAAAATAAAATATTTTAATACCAATTTGAAGATGTCTTTTAAAAAGAGCGCTAACAAAATTCAGTGGGTTACTATGTTGGATAATTTTACTCTTAGCACATGGGTATTCTAAAAGAATAATAGAAAGTGAAAGATAGGACAAAAACACAGAAACTCTGTGCTAGTGGAGGCCTTAATTTACTAAAACCTCAAGCTCTTACAGTACTAAGATTAAAAGCTACAGTTGTAAGGTAGTTGTATCCTTTTCTTACTTTAACATGGTAGCTAGCCTTGGAATTACTAACTTCAGTGAAGTTGTGGTAAGATATGTACTGCTGTGGCATGCAGATGTTTGAGCCACTGTCCCTAAATACAACTCTGTCTATATTAAACAAAATAAATATAAGTTCCCATTGTAATCAACAGACAGATACCTCATGCAGATAGCCAGTCTCCTACACGAAATATTTAAGACAGCTCAAACAGTTGCTCTTGAAAAGATACCATCCTCTGTACTTTCACTGCTAGATTTCATCATCTGTTTAGAAAGAAAACAACTAAAACATGTTATGTATGAAAATATCGTAACGACATTTCTGACAGAGTACATTTGATCTGAGGCAAAATTAAACTAGAAGTTATTTTGCAAGTAGGTCATTTTTTTTTCCCCTCTGTAATCTCGTAAAACTCTGCTGTCTGGACCAGCTCTCCACACTACAAATACAGCAGCCGTTGTTGCATTCATGTCCTGATCCAGCTCAAACGGCTGATACAAGTGTCTGCAGCTGTTTGATACTTCACCTTTTCAAAGTCATAACATATCAACTCTTCTCATAATAGCGTCCTTACTTTATTACTAACAGGGTGTGTGCCACTTGATTTGGAAAAGGAAAAAAAAGTGCTTTAGTTTTCTTTACTCGTTACTTACTAATAGGTGAATTCCACTGAATTTCATTTTACAAAAAACTACTAAGGAATTAAAGACTATATATTCACTGATGCTTCAAATGAAACCAGAGAGGTTCGTACTGTGTAATACTTTCCAAATGTATTTTTCTGAGTTATAATAGAAGGTTCTGTAACTGCCCCAGATGCATTTTACATTTTACTGCCTTTAATATTGAAAAAAAAATTAAACTATAAGCAAATGTAGTGATATTCCTTCCAGTACAGTATCTTCATGAATATCAGGTATCTGCAACATTCACTTTGCTACTTAGATTACACATTAGAAAATTCAAGCAATATCTTATTTATTTGCATAATGTAGTGAACACCTTCTTTGACTGTGTAAATTAAGTGCCAGGGTATGTGTATATTAAAGATTAAATGTTCTTTGTCAAATCTAGGTCTTTATTGTGTACATTTGTTTGTGGAATGAACTCTTACAGTACTTTGTTTTGTTGCTTCTTCTTTTCTTATCTTTTTTTAAAATTAAATTATTACTTTATTTCTTTGTTCTTTTGTGGGTTTAATTATTACCTCTTGAATAGCTGATATGTTGTTACTGACACAGCATATTGTAACTTTGCAGTCTGATTCACTAAGTTCAGCATCCCCAGCTGATTGTGCCAGATGGGTTTTATTTGAGCTATTACTCAAATATTATACGCCACAGAAAATCAATACAGATTTATGAATTTGAAATAAAATGGTGATGCATAGTAACAGCAGCTGATTTCCTTGAGGAATAATTCCATCAAATGGTTTGAAATTTAAAAATAATAGCTTACATGTTACTTTTTGTAAAATGTTATTGGAAAACTAAAAACAATGGATTTTGACCCCACATGTTAGAAAGCCTGAGTTCTCCATCACATCCAAAAGGTATTAAAGGTTAGGCTCCAGGTGTTCCTGGGTTTTGTGAATGGAATGTGTCCTGCAGAGAATTTTAGTGTCACTCTATGTACACCTGCGCTGGCTCCACCAGAAGGAAGGTCATCTGACTTACATTAAGCAAGTAGAATGGAGTAAGTTGTGTCTATTTTTTTGGTAAATGCACTACTTAGAAATCAACAGCGCTCCAGTCTGAAGGTTTCTTTGGGGTTTTTTTTATAAACTTCCTTTCAGACACTATATGTGGATGCAGTCCTAGTTTCAATATATATCAGGCTCAAATTTTGGTGGCTAGAAGTTATAGCATTGCTGTTGCTCCCTCATTTTGCATTCTTGTACTTTAAAGACCTTTATTTTGAATTTCTCTCCATTGCAAGTGACATTGATTCTGCTGTCCTTTAAACAACTTGACTTGAATTCTTCCTGATCCTAGAGATTTGCTGGTTTTGAATCTCCCCAGATAATTATTTTGCCACACAGACCCTGCAGTAATCTAGGATAAAGTATTCTTACTGCCAGTGTCAGACAGTAAGCTGTTAGTGTCCTCACTTGTAAACATACTCAGAAGCATTTATTAAAGATGCCGGTTATAACTTTCTGTTCTTTTTGACACCACTCCTCTGTTGATATTGCTCAAAACTTTCTTTACTTGGGTATTTTTTGGTGACAGAGGTAATGGTAGCACAGATTATATTAATGTGTTTAGCGCTCATATGCCATGTCTTACAGAGAGTATCTGCCTTGCTCTTTTTTCCGTCTTTCAGCTTCCTGCTTAAGGCTTTCCATTTCAGGCTTTTGTTCTTCTTTTCTCCTTTCCTACGTGATCTAACTACATGAGTAAACAGACAGCACTATGCATTTCTATATATACAATACTTCCGTACAGCCAAGCTATAGGAAATAACCTCTGTGGAAGGGAGACTTTAGCTAATAGGGTACAGGAGGTGAACAGTCAAACTGAAATTTGAATTTTTCTTGTTTAGAATGTGCTGTGAGGTTGTTTAAAAATGAACAAGTAAGAACATACGGTAGTAAAAGTAAGGGAAGAGAAAGTGATATAAAGCTCCATAAAATCAACTTGGTTGTAATCTGGGAGCCAATGAAGGTCTGATAGAATGGAATGAAATGTGATTTTTTTTGTGTTGCTGTTTAGCAACCCTGCAATGGTATGTTGAACAAGAAGCAACCAATAAATAGATTTCTGCTGACAATCCATGGGAGCTGAATTACAATAATGTGGGAGTAATAGAACAAATGAACAAATTAAGACTACTTCACTGTCAAGTACAAGTTGTGAATGTTTTAGAAATAAATAAAAAAATAAGTTGGTTCTTAGTAAATATTAATCTAAGAGACTTAAGAAGCAACATTTCCCTGAGTAGCTACTAAGATCAAATGTCTGGAGACAACAGAGAATAATTTGCTGTTAAAAAAAATATACACATATAAATACAATAACTAATGAAATGAGAGAGCCTTCTGGAGAAGAAGTTGTCTAATAGATGAGAACATTACTTGTTTTTGGAAGCATATAGTCTGAGTCTCTTTTACAACTGGCATCAAAAAAACCCAACCAAACAAATAAATATGTCAGGTCAAATGCCTAGAGCTACGAAAAATTAATACTCAACTGTAAATGTATTTTCTATGTTTTCTATGGTGTCTATTTTGGACTACTGTTTGTATTTGGCCCATGTGCTTCATTTCACATAGTGGAAAAGCAGACTGCAGAGAGGATAATGACTCATGTGCAAAGCACGTGAGTGAAAGGATCAAACAGGTAAATGGCAATGATTTGATTTTTAGGTTCAGGGCTAACAAGAAATTGCACCATACATGAAATCTGAATACTTCGTCTTTAGCTGTCAAACCAGTATTTGATGCTGGTCTCATCAGTCTGGGAAGTTCACCACAGCAGTCTTCAAGGCACATTACTACACATAGTTGTTTAGAATAGGAATTGATAATAAATTATGACTGCATAAGTAATACAAGGCAGCTACAATTATACTGCAGCAAGTTTCAATCTTATTGTTAGAGGTCATTATATATAGATCATTAACTATGAAGTACTGAACAATAAATATGGTTATTATTATAACAAAAGACTAAAAGCTTTTTGACACACACTATAGATTGTTACCCAGAAGAATTACAAATTGCTGGGATTTATAGTCAGGAGAATATGTCATTCTGCTATCAGGAAATAATTGAATTGCCCTGATTGCCAGTAATTTGACACTGGTGATAAATTTGATTTAATAGGTAGTGGAAGGTACTTTTCACTTTGAGAATCTAAACTGCAGATGGCATGTAAGCAACATGTAACATTTTCTGGGAATGCAGTCTCAAAAGCACTGGAACAGGCTGCCCAGAGAGGTTGTGGAGTCTCCTTCTCTGGAGATATTCAAGACCCGTCTGGACAAGGTTCTCTACAGCCTACTGTAGGTGACCCTGCTTCTGCAGGAGGGTTGGACTAGATGACCCACAGAGGTCCCTTCCAACCCCTACCATTCTGTGATTCTGTGATTCTGCGAAAACAGGAATCAAAACGATAGTAAACTAGATTGGAAACGTTTACCATTCAAAGAGCTAGCAGACTTACGGAGCAGGTAGCTTCATAAATAGGAATATGGAAAAAAATTGGTCTGACAAAACAGGACAGTGGTCTGGCAGAAAAAAAGCAAGATAATTAGAAGTGTTAACAGCCGTTTTAAGTGCTGTCATTGATTTTATTTTGAGGCCAATACAGTGACAGAAAAAGAAAAAAGTGTTATTAGAAAAATGTTTCTGACAGAAATGAACACAGGATTCAACCTGTGGCCTCACCAGTGCTGAGTAGAGGGGAAGGCTTTAGCCCAGGATACCATTAACATTCTTTGCTGCAAGGGCATTTTGCTGGTACATGTTCAAGCTGGTGTCTACCAGGACCCCCAGGTCTTTTTCTGCCAAGCTCTTTTCCAGTTAGGTGGACCCCAGCATATAGTGATGAAATAAATATCTGAATAAATGCCTGAATATCACCTAAATAGATAAATGGTGGTTTGTTCACAACGGAAGTAAATTAGTTAGCAAAGACCAAGCCCTATTTCTTTGGAAATTTCTTCTGTCTCTGAAGCAGCAGTGATGTCACGCCTAAAGCCACAGCTAAAATTCAGAAATCGTATCTTCATTTTGAAGTTCTAAAACAAATCTCGTTTGGAAGCTGGACAAACAGCCTGGTACAGATTGGAACAGGGCTAAGAATAAATTACAAGATTCTTTCCTGATATCCTTACATTTCAAAATTAAGAGTCTGAAATTCTCGTTTCTTCTGTTCATGAACATCTTTCATATCTCAATTTTTGCCAGTAGAACTCTTTCAGATTTTCAGACCCTGCCTCTGAAGCAAGAATTGCCCATCTTGTCAGTGCTTTTCAGTGTAGTGATAGTAGAGGTCCTATGGAATTCTTACAGAATTAAGGAATTAGAAATAACTCTGATTGCCTTTTTTCATTATTCACTGTATTGGGTTTGTGTGTAAAGGTTTTGGTAGTGGGGGTGCTACTGGGGTGGCTTCTGTGAGCAGCTGCTAGAAGCTTCCCCTGTGACTGACAGAGTCAATACCAGCTGGTTCCAAGACAGACCCGCTGGCTGGCCAAGGCCAAGTCAATCAGCAGCAATGGTAGCACCTCTGTGACAATGTTTTGAAGAAGGGGAAAAACCGCTGCACAACAGCAGCAGGAAGAAAGGAGTAGGAATATATGAGAGAAATGGCCACGAGACAACTATGTCTGCAGATGAAGAAGAAGGTGGGACAAGGTGATTAAAGTGCTGGAGCAGAGATTTCCCTGCAGTCCATGTTGACCATGGTGACAAAACTTGTCCCCCTACAGCCCATGGAGGTTAATGGTGGACCAGATATCCACCCTGCAGCTCATGGAGAACCTTATGTCGGAGCAGGTGGATGCGCCCAAAGGAGGCTGTGACCTCATGAAGAGAAGCTCATGATGGAGCAGGCTCCTGGCAGGACTTGTGACCCTGTGGGGGACCCACACTGGAGCAGCCTGTTCCTGAAGGACTGCACCCCATGGAAAGCACCCACACTGGAGCAGTCCATAAAGAACTGCAGCCTAAGGGAAGGACTGATGTTGAAAAAGATCATGGAGGACTGTCCCATGAGAGGCACCCCACGCTGGAGCAAGAGAAGAGTACAAGGTGAAATGTAAGATGGAAGGAGTGGCAGAGACAACGTGTGATGAACTGGGTGCAACTCCCATCCCCATCCCCCTGCACCACTCGAGGGGCAGAAGCAGAGGAAATTGGGAGTAAAGTTGAGCCTGGGAAGAAGGGGGGAGGTGGAGGAAGGTGTTTTAAGATTTGGTTTTATTTCTCGTTACCCTACTCTGATCTGATTGGCAATAAATTAAATTAATTTCCTTGAGTCAAATCTGTTTTGCCCATGATGGTAATTGGTTAGTGATCTTTCCCTGTCCTTATCTAGACCCATGAGCCTTTCGTTATGTTTTCTTTCCCCTGTCCAGCTGAGGGGGGGGAGTGATACAGCATCTTGTCAAGCATCTGGTGTCCAGCCAACGTCAACCCACCACATGCATTCAAGAGCCATTTTCAAAGTACATATTCTAGATCAGGCCCTGCATGAAATGCAGCTAGAAGAGAAGAAGACAGTCTTAATCCTGCAGTTAGTACAGTACATGCTCATGCAGGATCAGTCTTCAAAATGAAGAGAATTATTTTCTGCGGCACAGAATTTTTTTCTTGCCAGTAAGAATTTGGATAAATTGATACTAAAATCACTATGGTGATCCACAGATATCCACTGAGAATAGACTGAATGCTTTTCTAGTTCTCTGGCTCAGAACCTTTTGAGATTGTTGTAAACCATAATTAGGTCAGGTTAAATATTTATTCTCTTAGGAACATCAGGCAAATATTTTACAGTGTGTGAGCAGTCTCAGATCTCATACCCAGTTTCCATTATAAGTAGACAATTGACGGTCATTCTTTCCATATTGCATAAAAGTTTATAAAAGTGCAGTTTTGGTTTATAAGTCGCACAAAAAAGGTCAGAACCAGAATGGGACTGTGCATACATGTTATTACTGGGTGTTGCATGTAAGCTGTCTCGTAAGTCTCTCCCAGAACACCAACCATAATACAAAATTTCTCCACAACTGACTGCTAGATTTATATTTATTCAGATGTCTTTATTACTGGCCCAAGAAATCTGAAATGTTTTATTAAACACCAGGTCATTGCCTACTGGTTATTAGGCTTCTATAGAAAAGAAAACAGGCACCATCATTTGTATAATATAATTATTAAAAGTAACTCTGTTAGCATTTGCGTCAGACTTGTTAGATTTTCTATGAGTATTTTATAAGATATCTTATACAGAACATCAGGCACTGTGAGTCCGATGATTATTAGGTTTCAGAGGGATACAGCTGTTTTTTCTGTCTGCAAGGCAGTTGGCTCAGAAAGGATACTGCTCTTCTATATTTATATATCCATTGAATATAAAAATTAATTTCACATGCCATAAACCATAAGGCATTTTTATACATTTATCATACTTTTTAATTTATGTGCCTCAATTCTGTGTAAATCTTACTCAGGTTCTACTTGGCAAGTATTTTTTTGTAGTTTCTCATCCACATCTTTTCCATAGCAAGCAGGAAGAGAGATATTAATGTAAATAGTTTCTAAACACGATGCATTTTGTGTGTTCAACAACATTTTTAATAAAGAGCTTAAGGATCATATTTTTCCAATTCATTATGGCTCAGTGTAACTTAGAAGTTCCTTAGAAGGAAGGTTATTATTTTAGAGCTTGAAAGACACAAGTGAAAGGAAAGAAATGATCTAAAACTTTGTCTGTATTCTGTATGGTTTCTTACCATCCTCTACATAAAAGGTCTTAAGATATTTGAATTTTTGTGATAGCTATTAAAGCTATTCTCAAAGTAAACGTGGTAAAGATTAAAATATTTTCTGTTATATTTTAAATCAATGTAATTCCAAACAGTTGCTATATTAAACCTTGAAATTTGCAGTTTTAGTAGAAAAGCCAATTATATTTCAAATCTAGCTCAGGCTGTAGACTCAGTGCAGGGCAAAAAACCAAAAACTTTTGAATTCTAATCTTGGCTCTTAAAATTACTTCTTGTATGGCTTTTGGCAAGTCATTTAGAGTCTCTGCCTCAGTATATTTATGCTTTCCTGCTAACGAGTTTCTTCTGAGTATTAATTAGCCAGCATCTATAGAAAGGTTTAAGACTATAGAATATTCTCTATTTTTATTACCTGATAAAGTCACCATTTCATTTTATAGTATGATACCCAGCTGTATAACCTACACGTCCAGGTGTGAACCAGGGATATACCACTTCCACTAAACAGGGAAATTAGCAATTTAGTTAACAAATTCATCTTTCCAAATGATATTAAAAATCTATAAATTCATTACAGAAAATACCTTTTTTTTTTCTTGAACAAACAGAGGTTTGCAACGTCCATATGTCACAGCTGCATGCAATAATGAGGAGATCAGTACTGTTATTTAATTACTCTAGACTCGTCATAGAACCTTCTCCAGACTATGGTTTCTAAATATGTGTCAGATACTCTGTAATTAAGTATATGACTTATCTGCTGCTCCGTGACACTATCTTGCTGTTGGTGTTTTTGTGCTCAATGCAAGTTTTTGCCTATTTAAAAAGAGAAAAAGCATATACGTTTCCTTATTTTCCTCCTTGCTCTAAAATACAGAATTTCCCCTTCTTGAAAATAACACTGGCATCTGGGGTTATGTTATGTTTAGAAAAGCCAATATCATTTATTGCTAAAGAGAAACATAGGTTGAGCAATTTAAAGGGCAAAATGCTGTGCTAGGAAGTTGACCCATTCTTCCTCTGTTATTATTGCTTTTTAATGACTCCCCCTAAGAGCTTGATCCTAAACCATTGAAGTTAATGGGAGTTTTACCATTAATGGCTACAGTAGAAATGGATAAGTCTGAGAGAGCAAAGTGCCGTGCTTTAAAATACACTGGTGAGTAATGTTGACTTCAGAATTAGTTTGCTTTTGACCAACAATATTTATTATGATCTCCATTTATGACAGTTTCCTGTACAATTATGTTGAAAGATAAAATTACCATCAGGAATAGGTAGGTTAGGTTCACAGTTAATTTGGGATTCATGTTGGCAACAAAGTTTTGCTGAATTTTTCTAAGTCAAATTCTGAGCACCAAACATATTCACATCCATTCTCCTCAAGACAGACCACCACACTAGCAATACAGTGATTTTAGGGAATACTTTAGAGCAGGAGGAGGAGGACAGAGGTAAGTCAGGACAGGAGTATGCTGAAAATACACAGAAAATCCTTCCTAAAAAAAAGCTTGTTTCTTTCAGCATTCTAATTTCTAGGTTTCTCAGAATCACAAAATTCTGAATTTATCAGAATCACAAAGGTGTTATTTGGAAAAATGACATGTGGAGGTCCTCTTTTACTTGAAAGAGACGTATTGCCAATGACAGACCAGGTCAGCTACCGCTATGTCTAGATGAGTCTTGGAAAACTGCAGGGACTGATTCCCCAGCCTGTCTGGAAAACAATTTCTAGTTAATTACCCTTCTGGTGCTGTGCTTTTTCCTAATGTCCACTTGGAACCTTCCATGCAATAATTTGTGGTTACCATATCTTGGCTGCTACTATTGATAACATTTTTTCTCCGTCGTCACTGTTAACAACCCTTCAGGTAATTGTAAGCACCTATTAGATCACTCTGCAGCCTCCCTCTTCTCTGTCAGACTAAACAAGACCATCCCTCCCATCTTGTCTCCATCAGACATGTACTCTAGTTTCCTGAACATCTTGGTATCCCTCCACGGGATCCTTTCCAGTTTCCATTCGTCTTCAACCGGGGGGGGCTACAATTGAATACATTATTCCTGGCACAGCCTCGCTAACACTGACTAAAGGAGGACAATAACTTCTCTACATCTGCTGGACACACCCCTCCTAAAGTACCACTGTCTGTGTTTTGTGTTGCTTCATATTAAGCCTGGCAGGCACCAAAACCACCCCCGAGTGCTATCACCAGTGGTAGTACTCAGCTAATTGATTCACAGCCTATACCGAAGCATGGTGCAAAACGTTCCCCATGTTTCCCTTTTTAAATGTTGTGAAGTTTCTTTTGTCCCAATCCTTAAGTCATAAAGGTCATTATGCATTTTTCCTGAAAAATAGCTGTATTGTCCCTTTCAAATTGCATCCCGTTTAAAGACCACAGACTAAAGAGAGGAAGGTAAGGAACATTTGTAGTTTAACATTGCCTGGCTGAAACATCTTTAGAGATTGTACTAAAAGGTTTTTTTCAAAAGACAAATAAAGCTTATATTCTGCCATTAAAATTTCCCCAGATTTACAGCTTTCTTTACTAACTACTTAAAGCCTGTGAAGAGTGCTCAGCACGAGACCTTTGGAAGGTCCTATCAGCACCTTCTGAAATTTTGAACTCCATTTTTTGCTTTTAAGACTGACTGCAAAAGTCCTTACTGTCAGAGTCCAGTTGGGAGGTGTGAATCTGAGTAACTCAAACTGTTGCAGACAACATATGAGATAAAGTGGTTGTAAAATCAGTGAAAATAAAGGACAGTACATTTGTAAAGAATATAACTGGAGCAACTGACAACACAAGAAAGTATGGGAGAGTATTCTATTACAAAATAAAAAATGAAAGCCATTACATCTAGGCTTTGTAATTCAGAATATTAAACGTTCAAAGGAAACAGAGTGTTTAAATGGAAATGAGGTGACTTAGAGTCTTTGACTTGATTTAAACATGAACAACTAAAGCTAGAGAGAAAAATAAGACCACATTTCAGTGAAAAAGAATATGCCAATTTGAAGACAAGAACATTTAATAAAACTTCCTGAAAGAAAAATCTATCAGACTGTAGACAAAAACCTCCCAAAGGTAATAAACGCCAGAAACCCCAGTGCATGGAACATTTCAACTGATCCTAAACTCATCAAAACATTTGTGAATGAACAATAAGGATCAATCCTGAATGGACAGGGAGGCAGACTAGCTAACCTAATAGGTCTTCTCTTTCTTTAACTTCTGTGAATTTATGGCAAGTTAAATAAGCACTGGAACATGGTACCAGCACTCAGAAAACAGCATGCAAGGGAAGCAAGCTACTAACCTTGAAAAGTGAGAACAAAAGAGAAAAGAGTGTCCTAGAAGGTTTGTAAATAAAAAACTTTGACAACTAATGTGTGCCAAGCTCATTATAGGAGAAAATAACATTGAACATTCATATCAGGGATGAGATAGATTGGATAAATCTTTTCAAAAACATTATGTACTTTCACTAGAGAACAGGGGTATCGCTAGGGACTGCGTATGGAATGAAGGAGACTAGATAATAGACTATGGAAAGTAGAGCTTAAAAGAAGTTTTACAAACAACATTTTGTTTTACGTGAAAATGAAATCTGTGATTTACTGGTATTTAAATTCATATATCATTCATTTGAGGTATCCTGACCTAACTATGCAAAAGGTTTTATCAGATCATTGTCATCAGGTAAAAAGAACACTATGTACTGTTTTTATAAAGACAGACTTAAATCCAAGGTTTTGGAAAATATTTAAGAAAGAGTAGGAGGCAAAGGAAGTAAAAAAGAAAGACTAAGCTTTACAAAATCATTTTCTCTCCTCCAGGCAGCAGGAGGGAGGGGGGCTGCAATTTCCAAATAAGAACTTCGGTATGTTCTGAATATAGGAATCTTTCCATCAATTCAGACCAACAGATTTTTCAGTCCTGAAATCTTGTGCTAGTAGCTTGTATCTGGTGTTTCATTAAGAAAAACAAAAAACAAAACAGTCAATTTGGTGGTTTAGAATATACAGAAGCTTCTCCACAGTGATCAGAAGAAGTATACAATCAATTCTTTTTGGATAATTAATTATTTATTTGGGTCATAAAGGTAGTCAAATTCTTTCCCAGCTGGTTGTTGTTGTGTTGATTTTTTTTCTTTTTAAATTTTCCTGGCTATATTTTGCTGAGAATAAGTAGTACTGAAAAATAGCCATTGTCATAACACTGTCACTGTTTCCCATATACACTAGCCAGCAGATTATTTTAGCTTTAAAATTCATGATCTCTTTCAGCAGTTCAATATAATTCAGGAAAATAAAAAGTAATCTTAGCAAATATTGACGTTGCTATTTTCTGCTGCCTTAGGAAACAAGAGATACCAGTTTTACAGAACACATCTAATTTTTTAAATCATCCAAACAAAGTATTCATAAAAGTACTGCAGTGGCTACAGAGAAGTATTACTGTCAACAGTATTCAGGATTCAACACCTATACCCATCTCATAGCCAGCAAAGAACGTCTTCAAAATTTCAGCTACATGCTTTGATGTTATGTCATGGTTTGTTGCACATTTGATAGGATGAACCACAGTCAGATTATCAAATGTCATATGTCCCAAATGTGAAGGCATCACAAAAACTAGTTCTGTGCTTGCTTTCTCCAAAATATATAATCCATTCAAGAAAGCATTTGAAATCAGCCATAAGCTGTTTCTATCCCTGAGAAACAACGATGTTTTTGAGACTACATGGACACGCGCTGCAGAAAGCCTGAGACACTTGGAAAGATTTATGGAGAAATGTAAATCATGAATAATGGAGCATTCAGAATGACACTGCTGAAGCTTTCTTACACCTAGTTCTGAAACTGGATTTCTAATTCCTCATTGCAGTCCTGTTCTGTTCTGTTTCTTATTTGCAAGACTATCTATTACTTACAGTCTTTTTAGGACAAAGCAAGGTTCTGTTAACACTGAAGAGATATAGCATTAAGTGGAAGAGCGGGAATTTCCTATTTGTACTTGTCTCTTAAATGAGACTTCCAGTGGACATCAATACATCTTTACAGTATAGTGTGACACACTTGCTGAGCTACACAATCATTAGAATATATCCAGATGGTTAATTGAAAAGTAGTGGGTATGTTCATATTATTTGATTACAAAAATGGCAAATTACACACCTAAATCTACACTGAAAAAACGTTCAGAAGATCTGCTCATTCATGGATCTTCATTTTAGAGTAACATTATAGAAATACATGTCCTAAGCTAGCAGCAGCCTCTGTACTATGCAGTTTCTTGCTTGCCTTCCTTGATAATGACATCATATGTTCTTAAATTATAATATCTGCTTCTCAAATGAGGGCTCTACTTCTTCCCCACATAGCTGAGCAATACAGCACTTAGCTTTTTTCGTGTCCAAAGTCACAGCAGATGTGCTGTTGTTTTAACTGAAGTGTCAAAAATAAAATTATCTAAATTGCTCTAATTTCTTCTCTCTCCCTTTTGTCACTACACTTCAGAAGCGAATTTACGAAGTAATGCACTGCATTTTTAATGTGCACTTCAAATTCTGTAAAGTTGTTCAGCTAAAACCTTTCCAGATTCTTTCAAGAATGACTGTGTCATCTCAAGTATATGTGGAAGCATAACCTTTTCTCCCAATATCATCTCCTAGAAATTGTGTAATGGGGATTACCAGACCAACATTCTTCAGTTTACATCCTGCAATTAAAACACGTGCGCTAAGTTTTCACCCATGAGCCAACACGTATTGATTCAAATGCCAAAAGGTCCTTAAAAGTTACCTGAAACATGATTCCCTTAATTAGCCTGATTTATTTTAGTGCTCTTACCATGTATGAAACAGAGAATAAAGACCAGTTAAAAGACAAACTGTGTATAAAGCCCCTTAACTAGATACAGTCTGTATAGACCAATGAATGTGTATCATTACCTGGCAACTAGCAGAGCCTGGGAAATCTGGTGAGTTTCTTCATTATACTTTTACAGTGATTTCTATCAGTAAGGTTCTATGAACCCTCCCAACAAACAAAACCTATGTACCACTGACATTTCCAGAGTAGCAGCTCTGCCTCCCTTCTCACAAACAATTCTTGCTGAGGAGGGAGGAAACTAGCTGAAAACAATGAGACCTGCAAGTATCTCTACAGTTCTCTGAAAATTCAGGGCACCTATATGCAGTCTATTTGTATCTTCAGGAGAACATCTAATGCAGGGAGTTTCAACAGTACTAGTTTACAATATCAGCACCTACGTATTTGTCAAAATGACTGGATCACCAGAAAAGTTATCTTCAACTGGTAAATTCAGGTAAATTTTCTTCTCTGTAAACTTCCCATTTTCTCTGTTTTACCCAGAAAACAAAACCTATCAAATTCTGTAGCACACACCAACAATGTCTGACACCCATTGAAAATTTACTCTTCAGATTATGTTTCTGCAAAACTAGTTCTTGAAATTCAATTATTATCACTTCAAAATTTACTATTTCTAAACTATAATCAAGTAGTGTACTGCCTAAAGAAATTCTATTTATTCTTGCTTTTAATCTTATATCTGATTAGTGGTATTGTTTAAAGATCTCCACTGTGTATAATGAACCTTTTTCTCAATACCTGTGTCGATACAATACAAATTTTTGAAACACAAAACACAAAAATGTTTTTGAGTTATGAAATTGTCTCTCTTGTCTGGAAAGCAGTGGGTGTTGCTTCAAGATAAAAAATGGAAAATGAAGAAGTCCTGGCTTACAAGATACCAGCACATCTTAGAGCAGATCCACACCAGGAACTCAGGAACTTGTTCCTTGTGTCAGACAGGGAATTAAATAATTTCTCTTTCAACAGTTGCTACAAGAAAAACACTTTATATATAAATATAAGAGTATTATATAAAAAATAACAATTACTAACTGAATATTTAGTGAAATCTGGAGCAGGTGCTTTCAACAAGAGAGATGTTTTAAAGTACATCTTTTCTCCTGACATGCAGTCATTTGCAATTATCCAGAATATCAACTATTGTTCTGATTTGTTAGCAGTTTATAACTACCCAGTATAGTGTAAAATAGTGAGCCAAACCATAAAATAGTGAACAGTTGGGTACAGCCAGGATTTTTAAGATTAGGTAAGACACATTACTGATAAAAGTGGAATATAGCATATTTTACACTTTTTCATACAGTCCAACATCTCCCTCCACATAGGCCTGTGAGAGTAGAGTAATCAAGGCTAGAACTAGCCAAACTACCAGTGGGCTAGAGGAAACTGCGTGTTTGTTGCTGTACTCACTAAGCAGGTACACAGTGCCATAAAAGCCCTGTATGCCTTTAAATTTGAGTTTCATGCATTTGCCTGATTTATCCATTTGCTATGTCACCATGTCCTTCATTACCTCGTGTCATCAATAGATTAAGTACAATTATTTGACTATGAATAAATTGGGTGTTAACCTCCTCCCACAGTGAAATACTCTGGAAAAGTTGTCACAGAAAGTAATCCCTAATGTGACCTTAAACTCTTCCTTCTTGTTAATTTTAATGAACTAACATGCCAATCAGATTTTCAGTGCATGGTTGTTTTTTTCTCTAGCCATTATCACTATTTTTGTAGATCTTTATTTTAATCTATGTATTAGCACCTTTGCCCAGCTGCCTCTGTGTGTGTGTGTATATGAATGTGCATTTTCCTATCAGGTTGCTCAGGCAACCTGCAAAACTTTGAAAGATCAACAATGCCATCTGGAGGTATAAGATAATTCCTGGTCTGGAGACACGCTTTAGCTTTTTCCTTTCCCTTTCTTTCAATAAGGTTGTTTCTTCTAGAGTGAAGTCATGAGCCCAAGCCTCAACAAATTTTGGTCAGACCAAAATTGTTTAAGTGTGTGTTTCCAGACAGGACCTAGATATGAAGATTTTGCTTAGATCCATTTGTTATTAAGCTATACAAAGGACTGACTGTTTCTTTGAGCCTTATTCAAGCTGCTCAGAAATATCCAGCTTGCAAAATGGATCTGGGAAGCCCGGTAAAGAATATCTTTCCAGCTTCCTAGCATTTTTTATTTTCTAGCATGTTTGTGAACAGATTCAGGACAGCTTTTCTCTCGATCCTTCACTTTCTCTTATTTTCAAGTTGAGCTAGCAGCAAAACCTAGAAGGATATACATGCTATAGTTACTCCTTGTTTCTTGTATATTCTCTTTTTCCTGACATCCTTTCTGTGTGGAATTTCAGACATGGAGGGAGGTGAGGTACAAATCTCACAAAGAAGGGTAAGTAGTGTGACAGATTGAGTGGGCTGGTAATGTACAAATCAGACTATTACAAATTTGTTTGTTCCAGCATGCTCAGCTGGTAAAAGTTAACCTTTCCCTCCTTGCTGAAGACAAAGAAGACATAACAAAGTGATTTCAAACTGCAAGGAAATGGGTACACTAGTCATATAAGCGTCGAGCTTCCAATGAACATCCTATAAAATGAAAATATTTTCTACCATCAGTAAAGCTGTTATTGGAATGAAGAAAAACTTATGGTCAGAAACCAGAAGCTTCTGAATATTCTTCTGATTGACTGAATCAGTGACCCTGAGCAAAAGTGAAGGATATTGTGCTCACTCTCTGTATCTGTAAAACTGGGATACTAATGCTTACTTCTTGCAAGGGAATTGTGAACTTTTAATTAGACAATGCTAGTAAGCTGTTCCGAGTTTGCAAGTAGCAAAGAATTATTCTTAAAGCAGTACTTAGTTGTAAATATACTTCTTAGAGAATGTAAAATGAATAGACCTTCAAAAGGTTCTAAGATCAAGTACTTTTGTGAGTGAAACTAAGTTAATGTCCTTCAGTAAGCCAAATCACCTGAAAGGTTTGGCTCAGACAGGAGATATTTACCTCAGTTCAATCCATTTAAGAATCTGTTCAAAACCTAACAAAGGCAATTTGATCCTTTCAAAAGAACTGACTTTTTTTTTCTCCAGTTTATTAAGTATAAATTATAATGTAAGTGGATTTATTTCAAGTTCCCCCCAAAATTTAACTTTACATAACTTCTTAAAATGAATAACTTTAGAATTCTTAGGAATGGACATTTTGGGTGACAATGACTTTAAACAGAAGAAGAGGGTCTGAAGATATGTTTCACAACTGTACTTATATGTTTTTTGTGATATCAGAAAATGTTTCAAGGGTGTCAAGTAAACACAGATAAAAATACAGAAATTCGTAATCTGCTACTTCTAACTTCAAGAAACTTAATCAGCTTTTAAAAATATTTGCAATGTATTTCTTAACTTGCAATGAATGTGTATAACTGTACCTTTATGCTTAATTTGGCCTTTGCATTTTTAGAGGCCTTTACCCACAGCTGATGTCCAGATGCACTTGTAAGCAACTTTGTCCCACAGCATGACAGAACATTATTTTTTTATAACACCATCATTCTTGTCTCTTTATGCCTGACTCCCCCCAGTCTTTTGTGTTTAGTAAAATTAACTTGAATTATATTCTGAAGTCGATTTTATAAGTGTTCAGTGAACTGGCTCCTTGATAACAAGTGAGAGATCAGTGCCACAGAAGGGTGCCTTCCATGTTCCTAAGGATGAAAATACACATAAAAAATTAAATCCAGCATTTGGGAAAAGTATTTTTGGCTCTCCCATTAGATATAACATACTGTAAAGTCTACCTTTGGAGGAGCACCTCATTTAATGGAATTGTAGCAATATTTAGCCATCCTATTTCTTTTCTATTTCCTTGAACTCAGCATATTCCAGTTGGACAATAACTCAGCTTTGGCCCACTTCAGTAAAATATTGACTCACTTAGTTTCCTACATTTGGTAATATTTTTTGTATTAACAAGCAATTCTTATGGCAATTATTGTCATAGGGAAGGCTATTATTCCATAGTTAGATTTGAGAAATAAGAGTTTTATTCATTTGTCATCTGACTTCAAAATTGCCTTTCAGTCTTAACACTAGTTCCTATACAGTTCTCCTGGATGTGTAATTCTCCGTTTGGATGGAAATTATGAAAGATCAAACAAGGCTGGGCTCAATACTTGTCTTAACCTACTTAGCTGACAATCACAAAAAGCTTCATGCCACATATAGCTTTTTCCGCTTTAGGAGATGTATGGGTTATTATTAGTGTCATTATTATTAACTGTAGCTGTTAGATACTATCATTATTTTACTATCTTGTCATCTTTTTGGATATATACCTATTAAGCCTCATTGACTCCTCCTCCTCTCCCCCTCAACTGCAACAGCCTAAAGGCAAGAGTGAACCTACCTACAATTCTGGGTTAATAAGCTAGGTCTTTATCACTTAAAATAGCATTGCAGAAAGCCTCATTATCTTCTACACACTAATCTGTCATACTGCCAATCTTCCCATAATTTCTAGTGGAGTTTTTCAAAGCAGATTTCAGGCTGTTAAAAAAACCCATATAGTTTCTCATATAGAGTATGCTTCTCTTTCCTTGTAGGTTTAACTTACCTTTTTCTACAACAAACCCAGATCTGCTAAACCAAGTTGGATGGAGTGGATTGGTGCTATCAGGGTATTATGTGTTACAGAAAACTTTTCGCCTGTGTGCAAGCAATAGAAAACAGAAAGGTAGAACACTTCTAATCTTGTTTTGTATTTTTTAGTAACATCATCATTATTAAGAAATGGTCTTAATGTTTTCTTATTCTCAATATTTTGTTCAGACTAGTTGAATTTGTACCAGTTCCAAACTGTGCTTTTATGAAGATTCTGAAAAGAAACAACATAAATTAACATACCTTGTCTCATTTGATATCATATTAATTTTTAAAATAACTGAATACGTGGAGAAAAAGGACTGAGTCTTTTGTTCTTGCTGTAATTCCTATGTCAGAGGAGACTGTTTGCTGTTAACTCCCTTGAGCACATTTTAAGATAGAACAGTAGTGCAGTTCAAGAGGAACCATCCATGCTACAGAGCTAGGGCTATGTAGAAATGTTGTTACCTAAAGGAAAGATGGGTAGTTTATAAGAGTTTCTTTTACTCTTTTCTTCTATTTTGTTTTATTTCTCTGGTGTCATGAAATAGCCAGGGAAAGGGAGGGCCACTTTTCAGAAATACCTCCCCATTTGTTTTTCAGCTAGTGAAAAACAGTCATTCTCTTTTTCAGTGAAACTGCTTTGCACTTTGCAGAAACGAAACGTGTGAATCACAGCAAATGAAGGAGATGCTGATTAAAGCATAAATTCTGCTTGCTGTAACAATTTTTTTCCTTGCAGACTGGTTCTTATCTTTGTCATCTTCAAATTCTGACTCATGCTGGGATAAGCTTGGAAGAAAAGTGTGTACGTGTGGTCGTCTTAACATCTGGAGTAAAGCATATAATAAAACATGTATTCAAAAGACGAAGAAAAGACATTGACTTTTGTCCACGAAGGATTAAATCCCACAGAACTCTTTTCTCAAACCCAAACTGATCATATTATATCTTTCCCAAAGTTGTAGAAGCCTGATACTTCAAAGGGCCCGAGTATGCATGGACAATCCATCTGTGTAAAGACAGTAATTCTAGTGTGTTCCAGATGCATTGATTTCACTGTGAATACACAGAATGATTACCATGTCGGTATGGTTTGGCTAGGATTCATCAGAGTTTGTAAATATGACAAAGAATTGCTCTGTGCACATGCTATACCTATATACACGGTTATTTCTGGGAACTGGTCTTTCAGATATCTGGAAATCTCATAGCACTGTCCAAAGTGGTATTACTGGCCAGTGTGCAATAAACTTTAAAAATATTAATTTAATCAGTGTCTTCCTTGGGGGAAAAGAGAGAGAGTGGAAAGGGAAACAAAGATTTTTTTTTAATGATTCCATGTATTTTCTTACCTAAAATAAGTGGTTTTAGGAATTCATATGTTGTACACACATTTTGACAGCTGAGCTAATTCCTCAGGCTACTTTTACAGTTATTTGGTGAAAATAAGCACCTCTAGAGCATAAAATGTGTCATTTTAAAGCAGACATCTAAAATGCATTGGTTGAATTGAACTGAAAAAAGGTAAAATTATATCTGACTAAAAAAATAATAATAAAGAGTAGTGTGTATATCACAGAGATGCCCACGTTGCAATGTCTACAGCTAGATAAGAAGATTCTCACACTAATTAAGTAGGTATTGATTGTTCTTAGTATTCAAAGCCTTAGTGTCTCACAGGTTTTCTATGCTCATGCACTGTCTGTTGTCTAAAACAATAAATGTCAGTGTTTATACTACTTATAATTAGCAAACATGCTGGGTAGTTTTTGAAAGTCAAAACCTGTTATATATTCAGTCATCAAACTATGTTGACATGGAACACAGGTGCTAAATATCAGGAGCATATTTACCTCAAATTTTTTTGAAGAATAATAATAAATAGGAGAGCAAGCTTCAATATAGATTTTAATGCTTCAGTATTTTGGATTCTGTCATGCCCTATATTTCTTCAAATATCTTCACTACTTTCATCACATAATGAAGAATTTTCAGGCCTCATGAGGCAGATATTTTGTATGTTAATGGAACACTTTGTTTTGATTTGCTGTGATATAAAACAAATTTCTCAGAAGGGTATCTGTGAAATAATTTTATTCTCCACTTATAAAATATCTGGAATTTTCCTACTCTAGTATATTAGACAAAAAGCTACTTCTGATTTTTCTGCAGACATCAATTCACCTGTTGTTAAAGTTAACAAGTTAATAAATCCGGCATTCTCACAGGAGCGATTTGGAACTGAGCGTCAGGCTTGTCACTTTAAAACTAGAGGTCAAGTTTTACCCTGAACTGTAGGCAACAACATTTTCATCAGTGAACTTACACTCATGCACTCAGCAGCTGGGACTGTAAGAAAATTTGATTTTCTAAAGGTCATGGTCTAAATCCAACAACGGAATTCAGATTTTGTGACACTTGATACTGCAGTGCCAGAAAATTAACCACCAAGATTCATCACCCTGACTTTCTAAGTCCTTCTGTTGCAAGTAGATATAGAGGTTCAAGGTAGGTGTGATGCAGATAATTTAGAGTTTTAGGTAAGCCATCTCTGCTTCTGACACACCTTCTGATCTTTGTCCTGACTCAAAGAGCAAAGATAATAAAAGCGAAAGAGTACGAGTAAACTTCATGTGATCCTGAAAAACACATGAAATACAATCAGCTCCACAGAGCAGATACCTCGTTTAGTGGAATCAGTGTTCAAGAGCTCATACACGAGACAGGCAGTGGGGATTGCGCAAGGAATAGCTTGGAGTGAATGGTATATAATCTACAGGATTACCATTTCCTTTATATATAAACTGTTTCAGCAATGACAAAAGATATGTTTTGATCCAAATAATTTCATCTTAATACACAGAAATGTGAGTTTTTAGCTTCTTCAGTAACATGTGCTACGAAGAATTGTGAAAAAGGGCAACTGGAAAATAGTTAAGGTCTCCATGATGTACTGTTCTTCAGTCTGTATCTAACATGCAAAAGTAGTAAGATTCTTCTTGAAACATGCATACTTTAGAGGAGGGATCAGTTTTATAAAGAAACTTCAGTGAAAGAAGGTGCATTACACCACTATTGTATTGTATTGTGGTCTATTCTATTCTACTGTATACTATTCTATTCTATTCTACTCTAGTGTTTTTCAGTTTGGCAATAATATTGCTATTTGAAATCGGGAGCAAAGGGAGGGAATTTAGAAAAAAATGAAAGAATTTGCCAAAGTTAATATTTTCTATCAGTCTCTTGAATTCAGGGGGATAAAATCCATTTCACAGGCCTGATTCCAATGGGAGCTGAAAACTTGTTTGTGTGACCTGTAAATGTTATCGCAAGCAGTAACAGTATTTGACAAATGGTCTAATCACTACAGTGTAGATCAACACATTTTTCTTTGCTGTAATAAAGTGTCTCTTCTTAAAAAGCATATGGATTTATACTTTTCCAAATTTATATAAAATCTCACATACATGCTAACCTAGTTTTAGTCTGAAAAAGCTGAAATGTTTCACAAGACAAATATCTGTACTTTTTTTAAGAATGTGTCTGCACAGGTCACACATTATTTTTAAGGGTTTAGGCATTTGCAGTTTGTCGCCTCTTTTGGAACAGCTGTCTTGTTTGCAAACAAGTTTAGCCTTACTTCCATCAAAAAAGATACACAAGATAATCAATATCAAATGCCAGTCTGTTACAAAAAGGCTTATACAAAACATAATAACAGCTTTTCTCAGGTGGCAATTGGTACAGCAACGGTATACACATCTCAGAGAACACCCATGCCAAATTACGAACATTCCCACAGCAGCATAATGTATGTAAAGTGGAAAAAGAAAACACACTTTCTGGAATAGTCAATTTCCATAATTAAAAAATGAATTCTGTTAGGACTTTTTACATTCATCATTTCAATCCTCACGCCATTTACCAACAGCTAGTGAAATTACTAATATTGCCTTGTTGAAACTGAGCATTGATATAGACTTCTGTGTGAAGTTGAGGGAAGACATTTTATGTGGTATCTTTTTGGTCTCTCAGTATTAAAAAAAAAATTGAAGTATTTTTATTGCATGTGAAGCTAAAATGAACAAAAAAAAATCAAGTTGTGCCAATTGTCCTTGCAAGTGTCGAATAGATTTTACAGAAATTATTTCATTGTTAATTTATTTTTAAAAATAAAAAATACGTTATAAAGCTTTTTAATTCCAGACAAATGGAATTAAAAAAAAATTTATGATCAAATTTTTCTAATTAAACTTACAACAAAATTCTTGTCTTATTTTGATAATGAAATGTTAAATATCAGACAAAATTTTATGGACTGAAATGCTTCAGCTGCATACACCACTATTGTCTTTTTTTTTTTTCAACTCAAACTCTAGTATAGCTATACTTCAAAGAATATTGCACATGCTTTGTTATTACCATAACATCCAATGTTACCTGCTCTCAAGATGCCCTTCTTCAGTATTAAACTTTCTTTCTATTGTGTAGTTCCATTTGGTGGTGGCACAGACTGTAGCTGCATTTTTCAGCAATACAATGTGAGATCTCTTTTAAAATTATGTTTTGCATCTCAAACAAATGTCACAGAATCACAGAATGGTAGGGGTTGGAAGGGACCTCTGTGGGTCATCCAGTCCAACCCTCCTGCCAAAGCAGGGTCAGCTACAGCAGGCTGCACAGGATCTTGTCCAGGCGGGTCTTTAAAATCTCCAGAGAAGGAGACTCCACAACCTCCCTGGGCAGATTGTTCCAGGGCTCCGTCACCCTCAGAGGGAAGAAATTCTTCCTCACGTTCAGACGGAACTTCCTGTGCTTCAGTTTGTGCCCATTGCCCCTTGTCCTGTTGCTGGGCACTACTGAAAAGAGCTTAGCCCCATCCTCCTGACCCCTAACCTTCAGATATTTGTAAGTATATATTAGGTCCCCTTTCAGCCTTCTCTTCTTCAGGCTGAACAAGCCCAGCTCGCTCAGCCTCTCCTCGTAGGAGAGATGTTCCAGTCCCCTCACCATCCTCGTAGCCCTCCGCTGGACTCCCTCCAGTAGCTCTTCATCTTTCTTGAACTGGGGATCCCAGAACTGGACACAGTACTCCAGATGAGGCCTCACCAGGGCATTGTAGAGGAAAAGGAGAAACTCCATCGTCCTGCTGGCCACACTCTTCTTGATGCACCCCAGAATGCCATTGTACTTCTTGGCAGCCAGGGCACACTGCTGGCTCATGGTTAACCTGTCGTCCACCAGGACACCCAGGTCCCTCTCCGCAGAGCTGCTCTCCAGCAGGTCCACCCCAAGCCTGTACT
>Ga0065711_1031172_pt1 | contig 30364 bp, 14 predicted proteins | sample Hoacrofraction12_FD_59098 | JGI IMG/M metagenome (GOLD analysis project Ga0065711, IMG submission 59098) | Hoatzin crop microbial communities from Cojedes, Venezuela - Epithelial fraction 12 v2 (version 2) | ecosystem: Host-associated > Birds > Digestive system > Esophagus > Crop | place...
CCTCCTGGAGTTGGAGGAAGAACGCTTCGTCTATCAGCTCCTCTTGATCTGGTGGCCTGTAGTAGACACCAACCACTAGGTTCCCTTTGTTGCCTCTCTCTCCGATTCTTACCTATAAGCTTTCGACCTGCTTGTGGCTATTCTTCAGGGACAGCTCTTCACTCTGTAGTGTTTTCTTGAACTAAAGGACAACGCCCCCCACCCCGTCCTTCCTCGCCTGTCCCTTCTGAACAGCCTGTAGCCTTCAAAGCTACAGGAAGCTGTAGGTCAATCTATAATCACTCTTAGATTGTCCAGGCCTTTAAGCTTGGTACTCCTAGGAAATAAGAAATATGTTTTCAACATGGTTTTAAGACTATTTTGAAAATAGAAACATGGGAAAATTCATGTTGAATGAAAATTCTGCTGGATAGTATTAACAGCAAATTCTGCCAGATTCCCTTTTCTGTTACACCAGGACAGCACTCAGAGTGTCTCTGAAAGTCAGTGTGCTCATTCAACCAACTCTCACTTTCTTTGAATGTGAGGTAATTTCTGTGCCACCTGCTAGGAGTTAACTTCATCCCCAACAGTGCAACAAGCATTTAAACCAGCTGCAATAATGTAATGTATGATGTTGCTCTGGACTGATGTTGTCTTAAACATACTAAGTACTGAGTAAAGCTGCTATGCGTTTCTCACTCCTTGCAGGGCATTTTTGTTCTTGAGGGCTAAGCAAATATTTTGGAGGGAAGACTCTCTTAACTGCCAAGAGCAGCATATTTGCTTGCTTCACATCAGAATTCAGTTATGCTATAAGATTTTTCCAAAAAATAGGATACTGAGTCTCATTTTTTCCTTGATTTGTGGTTTTATTATGCTGGAATATAGTCAAAATACCCACTTTGATACAATATTGAGAGGATATTCACAGACAGAATGATGTTTCCATGAATAGTCTCTCAGAAGTGAACACTTTGTCTCACTCAGGATCTTCCACTTTATTGGAAGTTAAAATTTAGAACAAAATGCCTTGGTTCAGCCTCTGGAAAAGATTAAACAGTCATATGAGCTGCCATTTTAACTTCTCTGTGATACCCCAGAACTCAAGACAAACTTCTTCCCACAGGTAACATTCAAAGTTTATGTGCAGATTTCTGCCATATTTTAGTTTCAAAACTAGATGAAGAGATGGAGGCTGCCAGTGCCTGTGAGTAAATCCACTTGTTCCAGCTGCAGATGCTTGAAAGATGTCCTTGGTTAAAGGAAATCCTGCTATGGCCTGAAGAAGGACACTGTTAAACACGTATATTTAAAGTGTGTTTTGTGTCTCATTAGATTCTTGACTTTGAAGATGACTTTTGCTTATGAACTCTGTAATCAGTTACGGCACTTGAAGTATTTCTTTTAATGATTTGCAAACATATTTTCTTTGTATTTGTGATTGCTTCCTTGTTTTTGAAAATGAGTATTGGATTTATATTTTTATGGTTCTGTATGCATATGTTTGCCTTTAGACCAAAAAGAATAATTTACTATTGTCTATATTCAAATTTATGGATTTTCTTTAATACTCACCGTTGAACCTCTTCTAATTTCTTTACATCTTTCTGAGATTATGAATCAAAGCCAATTCAGAATGCCCAAAGTGATGATAATATTTATTTATGTAAAGGCATTGTGTTTTCAGCATTATCTTCTACCACATCCTTAATGTGTACCGGTATCTTGATTGGCTTTGGAGGGGTTTAGGCCAGGTCTTCAGTGATTTTCTAGGAGTATCAAAATTCTGTTTTCCATAACTGGTTCACCTTTTTTTTTCAGTATTTCATAAAGCTTACTGATCTGTGTATAGGAAATAGCACATAAGTCCCCAAACCACTGGGAAAGGTAGAGAAAAATAATGGAAGAGCTGACTGGTTTTGCTATTAACTCATTTTGTTGTTTAAGAAAAAATAATTGTGCAAATTAATTAATAAGAAGATGGACTTCCAGTCTGAATGCCCTTGAAGCTGCTGCTTCTGCATCTGCATTTTTTCCAAAGTAAGTTTATGGCCTGACTGCAGGTTACATGGCTGTGGCACACAGCAGAGATACTTTCTTTTTTTTTTCCTTGATTGCTCAGCGGTGCTGTCCATCACCTTAAAAACACTTTCTATCCAGGAGGAGCTTAGCCATTGTCATTGACATTTGTTGAGGAAAAGCCAAAAATGAGAAAAAGTAATTTCTTGGTTTCAAATGTGTTGTAGTAACTCTTATAATTGTGCTAAGATGTGGTTTTTCCTCATAAACCTGCAGATCATAAAGAAATCTGGGAGATCACATAGCCAAAAATATAATCCAATGTAAATACATGTACTCTATCAACCAAATTTTCTTTTATACTCACACTAGGAATAGCTAATGTGAAAAACATTGCTGGAAAGCACAACTCTCTTGGAGGTTCCCTATGAAGTCCTATAGCTACAACTGAAGGATTTTTTCAGGATGAGTTTTTGTCAGGAAACTGACATAATCAGCAGATTTTCCCAGACTTTCTAAGAGATAATATTCTTTGCTTTTATATTTGTCCGTAGCTAACCAGAAAAATATGCTTAACTGCACCATCATCATTCATAAATTATATTTAGGAACACATATTTTGTTCATAGAGTTCTGTTCTACTACTCTGGGGAAAACTGTAAGCCCAGTAAACTCAGTAGGACTTTGCCACTGACTTTTATGGAGCCAGGATTTGACCCCCTGCGTCAGAGTTTTCCCTGTCAGGAAAGCTTCTGCAAATTTCTCTGGCATTGTAAATAAGCAAAAAGGTGAAGACTGAGATGTTTTCACATAGCCAAAGTGCTGTCAAGGGGTTCTAAATTGTGTGACAATTACATCCTTAAGAAACAGTGTCAAAAGTTAAAAACAATTCTGTCCAGATCCTCAGCTGTGATAATTCCATGTAGGTACATATATTTAATCTCATGAAGACCCACTCATACCACCTCAGGATCCAGTCAAAATATATTTGGTAACATTATTATCTTTAGTTTTACTTATTTTTTTAAAGTAGATGGCTGACTGATAAGATAGGAATATTATTATTTATTTTAATTTTGAGAAGTTCAGAACAAAATTCTTTAAATACATTAGTATAAGTCAGGGAGTAGATTCACATATAGGACTGGTCTTGTCATTGTCAGCTTTGCAAAACCCATACCAGAACGAAGATGAGTTTTACTGTGTAAAAAATCCAAGGGTGTTTTCTTAGAAGTATATAAACTTGTGTTTGAAAATAAATGTAATTCTATACATAGTTTTATTTATTCTGTATTCTCAGCAGTAGAACAGAGTAATAATGCACTGAATTCTCTGTGAGATTGTTGAATTTCTCCTCATTCTTACATACAGTTATACTTATAAAGTGTAACAAGAAGTTGTCTACTTCCTTTGGGTAAGAACACTGAAGAAGATAAACATATGAACCATAAGTATGGAAGGAAGAACTTGCATAATTTACATGATCTAAGTAATTAGTAACTACAGCATAGAAGGCATCAGTCATTATTTTATGTATAATATCTAAAAAAAACTTGCATGAGGAGCAGTCCTTGGGCAAGTGTGTATTTTGGTTTATTATTTTTGATAAAGTTGACTTTATAAAGAGGAAGAAGAATGTGTTGTATGTCTGCTACTTTATGAGATCTTTCTGCAGGATACAAAGTCTAACATTTAGAATGAACTGTATAACTAAACTAGAAAGAATATACGGTATTATGTTGGTTTTTTAAGCTTTATTTTTTTCAGATCGCGCAATTCTGTCATTACATTTATATACAAATATTGAGGACTTTTTTGCCATAGAGGAAAGTCAATTTCTATATTACATGAGAAGAGAATAATCTATGGGATTCCACATTTATAAATGAACCAAAACCACTAATTAAAAAAAATAAATCCTGTAGCATTGAAAACAGTTGTTGAACAGAAGTGAACATGTGCTAAAGAAAACCTAAGGCAAATCAGTTCCAGAGTAGTTTCTTATGCCCTCAGGAATGCAAAATCCATGCAAGTGCAAAATGAAGAAAATGTAAAATGAAGACTAATTTTAACACATCAATTTTAAAGAAAAAAAATAAATCTAGATCATTTAAACAAAGTTACAACCAGGTTTCTGATAAATTTGATATAACATTTCTTTTCTAGAAGTGGAACTTTTAATGTGAAGGAGTAGTAAACTTTGGGAAAAATATTAGTTGTAGTTCATGCTCTATATTGGAATAAAAAATGCTTTTACTTTACATGAAAGAAGAGTTAGTATTATTAATAGTCTTCAAGGATTTTATATGTAGATTTTCAGTATTCCAACAGTGGACCATTACAAATAATCTTTTATTATGTCTATTCTGTCTTACATAAGCATAAACTATGACTACTATAGCTACTTCTTGCTGCAGTTTGCACGTGGAGCTAGTTATTTAAGTAACTGCATCCTTCTGGAGAGACTTTTACCAGCAACATTTGCCTTACCCATTAGTACGGGCATTAAGTTTGAGTTTGTAGATGGAAATAGCTGGTGCCCAGGGCTGATATCCATACTGTAGATGTTTCAGGAGATTTTACTTCAGATTAGTTGCTGTTCAGTCTAGCAGACAACTTGTCCGTCAGAGGTGGAAGCTCATTTCATGTTCTCTCAGAATGCATTTCTGAGTTTAATTTCAGCCAAAAGGAATCCAATCTGGATGTTCTGAGACCACTCAGTGCATTAAGTGATGGTTTGTGGGAGATTTCCTTTAAAAGTATAGTACCAATCATTACCTGTGGTTTAGTTCACTGAAATGTTAATGCAGATATAACATATTGCTTCCAGCTCTGGAGCCCTCAGCACAAGAAAGACATGGAGCTGGTGGAGCAGGTCCAGAGGAGGGCCACAAAAATGATCAGAGGGATGGAACAGCTCTCCTATAAGAAAAGGCTGAGAGAGTTGAGTTTGTTCAGCCTGGAGAAATGAAGGCTACAGGGACACCTTATTGTGGCCTTTCAGTCCTTAAAGGGGGCTTATAAGAAAGATGGGGACAGGCTTTTTAGCACGGTCTGTGGTGATAGGACAAGGGCTAATGGTTTTAAACTAAGAGAGGGTAGATTTTGACTAGATATAAGGAAGAAATTTTTTACAATGAGGGTGGTGAAATAGTGGAATGGGTTGCCCAGACAGGTGGCAGATGCCCCACCTCTGGAAATATTCAAGGTCAGGTTGCTTTTAGCTACAGGAGCTACAGAGAAAAGTTTTTACAAGGAACATTTTTATTCTTCTGTATTTCTGAGATGCCTACAGATGTACTTTATTAGCTAGGTATTCAGTAAATAATTTTGCCTAAAAATTAAAAGTGGAAACTTCTCATAAACATGATTTTACCAGCATGTCTGAGTGTCTGCATTGTTATTTTTCTTGCACTTCTTATACTAAATACTCTTTGTTAGATTAAGAAAGTAATTTCAGAATATTATAAGGGGAAGCAAAAAATTATTACTAGACAGTATATATTCCATACATGTATATGATGTGGAAAATTATTACATGGTAAGATTTCATGGCACAACCCTTTTTCCCCTTGAGTAATTCTTACAGGGGATGTGTTACTGAGCACAGAAAGGTGAAGGCTGCCACTCCAGCACTATTTAATGAGTTCACAGTCGGGTCTTCTATTATGGAAAAAGAAAGGTTAAAATTCAAATTAGAATTACACAATCAGAGTTATAATGTCTTTTTTTCAAAGACATTTATATTTCCTCACTATTTATTGTAAGTGATTAAAACTGAAAAATAATACCTTGAAATAACAGCTGACTGAGGTTTCATTTGAAATATGATGTTTCTACAAGTATACAAGCTATTGTTATTATTGCAAAAGTAGGATTCCTTTGTGATTAAAATGCACCTTTTTTGTTGCGGGGATTTATGCCCATGAGTTAGGAATTTATGCAGTGCAACTAAAAATGAGCCTTGGAGGTTTTCTGTTCTTGTAACTATACAAAGATAATCTCAACAGACTTTAAAAGTTTGGTGATCCTGAAAATATCTGTGACAAGGACAGAAAGAAAATTTTTTAACGGCTATTCTATAATTGATAGGAACATCTTGAGCAGGGAAAATTCCCCAAATATGTCTTACTGAATTTGGCTGCTTTTGACACAGAAAGAGATCTAGTTACTATATTTTTACCAATGTAGTTCTAGGCCTTCAGTATAGAGGAAAAGCATATTTGTCAGTGAGAATAACATAGCTAGTTCATCTCCTGGAATATGTTTATCAAGCAAATGAGGTAGAATGAATCCCTGATGTTAACTATCTCTGTAATAAAGCCAAATTCTAATCCTTCTTGTGAGGATTCATGCAAGTGAATAGCCTTCTTTAACATGGATTTGAGTTTGTCCAATTGGGATCTAGATTTGGGGAAAAAAACCAAGAACTATTGAATATTTCTGTTATGTTTGTGGATGGATAGTGTGAACTAATTATTATAGATGAATTTTTGTCTCTGCAAACTTATAACACAGACTTTGTCCTCTGATATGCACAAACAGAATATCAGATAGATGAGAGATGCAGTATGCAGAACAGGACTGTATTTCTGAAACAGCTGTGAAACTATTAGACAATTGGTATTTATAGAATCATAGAATGGTAAGGGTTGGACAGGACCTTAAAAATCATCTGGTTCCAACACCCCTGCCATGAGCAGGGACATCTTCCACTAATACAGGTTGCTAATTCCTGGATGATATTTGACATCACTTGGGCGACTCTCAAGTTATTGGTTTGTACATATAATTCTAGCATAATTTGTAAGGCAATTTCTTAATTTATAAACTGCATGAATTTTATTCTTAGGATAGTTATTAAAAGAGCTCCATGATGGATTTATTTCTAAAAGTGAGTTGATGGCTAGTGTTTTGTGGCTTAATATGTTAATATAATACACTATAATTTATTCTAACATCCTCTGAGAGATGGAAATACATACAGTAGAATACTGTATATTTGTCCACAGAGTACTTATTAAATAAATGCTTGAGTTATGTATTCATTTTCCCATACTAACACAGGTCTAACATTGTACAAGCTGCAAAATGAGTATGAAAGTGTTACTTTTTAGCATCCAAAGAACTGATGCTTTGGGGCCTGCTCATAAACCTGCGAAGTTTTGAAGTCAACTGCTTCTTTGTAAAAGAGACTGCAAACTGTTTGCTGGAAGAAACGTTTCTGTAAAGCTCAACATGTAGTCTTGCCCTCACACTGTCTTTTAAGACACGGTCTCCACACAGCACTTGAAGACTCCTCTGCCTGTTTTTATACTAGAAAGTACTACCTGTTTTTTAGCTCAGGAGCACAGTATGACTTGTACCTACATAACAAAATTCCTTCCTTTCTCAGTACCAAATGGATTCAACCATATTGCCCATTTAGAGAAACTGATGGTTCATCCTGTCCTCCAAACTGTGCTCAAGTATCATCTGACACACGTTAAAACTGTGCCAGAGAAGTTGTTAGAAATAAAATAGTATGGATGTTTCCACGTCAATGCTTGACTCTGTGCCATAGCTTTTTCTAAGTTACTAATAAAGGCATAGCCTCTGTGCCCTGACCCTTCAGATATCCCTAAAGATTACTTGGCTTAGAATCACTAAGGAGGAAAGAATAATCTACTTACTTGTGTCTTTATTTATTTATGATAGAGGAAGTGATCCTTCAGAGAATTTTTTTTATCACTGATATATCTTTTGTCTCAAAAAGGTCAGTCTCCAGAACAGCTATTTTTAAATGTGCAAGAAGAATGTTTTTCTTATCAGAGGTCTTTCTATGGATTGCGTGTGTGCTAAGCCTGAACCTTTGGAAAGTCCCATTCTCCACTTTCTCATAATTAGTTTTCTCTTCTTGCCCTCCTTAAAGGTTAACTAGTCCATTCACAACCAGAAGCATATGCTAGAGTGAGCCAGTATGTTTTCAGCTCCTAACATCTGTGCTTAGAGGACAGAAGGCGGTATAGCAATTCTTCAGGTTCACAGCTCAGTATGAGTCAGTTATTTGGGACTTATTTCATTGTATTCACAGGTTTCTTTAAAAATTCTTGAGTAGGTTTCCCTTTCTGTTAGTCCAAAGCAGCATAGATGTCACAGAGACAATACTTAATACCTATTTCTTCTGTGATTTTTTCCATGCACTGCTTATAGTTTTGCTGTACAGCACATTTTCCTTTTACCGAACTTATTTATATGGGACAACTTGGTTTTGGAAATACTGACTGCTGACTTCTATATGGCTGCCTAAAGAAGAAAAATGAGTGATGAACTTTGAGTGATTATATTTTTTAAAAAATCCACAACTCCCTAGAAATATACAGTCTTGTGTTTTTCATTACGTTATTTCCCACTGAGAACAATTCACACCTTAAATTCCAGCCACATTCGATCAGATTTTCCCCCAAATGAGCAGTTATTTCCACTGGTGAGATGTTACCATGTTCTTTCTCTTAAGTGGTATTTTCACATCATCCCTTTGTACATAACTCAACAATTAGCAGATAATTCTAGTTATTAAGCTCTCATTCAAGGGGTTTTTTCATTCTTTCATTCAAGTTTTTTGTTAGTAATATGACACCTCACAGATATATTTATATAAAGGCAGATTAGACTAGAGACTACTCCTTAAGCTTCCTCAGAAAATATGCTAGTGGAGAATCAGAGCTCTTTACAGTTACAGGCAACATCTACAATTAACCATGTCTGAGCTCTTATCTGAGGTCTCCACATGTGGCTCTCTACATAAGGTCTTAGTTAACCTGTGACACATGTTGCATCCACTGTCATTCTTTCACACCATTCCTCTAACATTATTATCTCACTTTACTCATATGCACCCCATACACCTGTAATCTACCAGTATGTTCTCCATAAGGACCCCTACCCACATCCACCTCTCAACTTCCTTGCAGAAATTGCAGCAAAAGCATGTTGTTGCTGGAAAAGAAAATAAGAGTCCTCAACAGGAGCAGAAGTCATAGGTCCATTTGCAGTATCTGTGATAGGTCCTTACTTAGTCACCAGAAACTGTAAGACTGCACAGGTCTCCAGCCAGTGAGAATCATTACTCAAGGGTGGACTTCTGTTGTCCTTGGCTGTGGACATGGATTCCTGTATCACTGATCCTTATCCGTCATACTCCTCTCTCGGACTTGGCAGGAGGCTCGGCATACACTCCATATGGGTGACACTGCCATATGTCCTTTTCTGAAATTATCCTAGTGCTAATCCCAACTCTTCCCTCTCCCCAAAAATGTATGACCACTACTGACACCAGCTATCTCCTTAACAACAATACAGAGTGAAACTTGTGCAGCTGCGCAGCAGTTAAGGACCACTGTCACTTGCCTTGCAGGTCATCCAGTTAAGGGAGTATTTTCAGTTAACTTATCTGATTGCTAGAGAGGGTGTAAATGAACTCCTTACAGTGAAGATGAATAACTATTCCAACATCTCATGACACTTCAAAGTACGAATGGCACAGTGTGCCATATAGGCCAATAGCTGTAGAATACATCGAATTAGTGTTTCATCTCAATCTTGAGTGACTACATCAGTGGATAAGGGAAGAGCTATGGATGTCATCTATCTGGACTTCTGTAAGTCATGTGACACAGATTCCCCACAATACCGTTCCTCTAAATTGGAGAGATAGGCATTTGATGGGTGGACTGTTCAGTGGATGAGGAGTAGGTTGGATAGTAGCATCCAGATGGTAGTGCTGAACTGCTCAATGTCCAGATGTAGATCAGTGATAAATGGTGTCCCTGGTCCACCTTGGTCCCAGTACTGTTTAATGTCTTCATGAATGATCTAGATAGCGAGATCGAGTGCACCCTTAGCAATTTTGCAGATGCCATCAAGCTAAGTGGTGCAGCTGACATGCCTAAGGGAAGGGATCGTATCCTGGGCTGCACCAAAAACAGCATAGCCAGCAGGGCAAGGGAGGTGATTCCTCCCCTCTACTCTGCTCTGGTGAGACCCCACCTGGAGTCCTGTGTCCAGCTCTGGAGTCCTCAGCACAAGAAAGACATGGACCTGTTGGAACGGGTCCAGAGGAGGCAACAAAAATGACCAGAGGGATGGAACAGCTGTCTTCTGAGGACAGGCTATGAGAGTTGAGGCTATTCAGCCTGGAGAAGAGAAGGCTGCAGGGACACCTTCTTGTGGTTGTTCAGTCCTGAAAGCAGGCGTAGAATAAAGATGGGGACAGGCTTTTTAGCAGGGCCTGTGGTGATAGGACAAGGGGTAATGGTTTCGAACTAAAAGAGGGTAGATTTAGACTAGATAGAAGAAAGAAATTTTTTACAATGAGTGTGGTGAAATAGTGAAACTGCTTGCCCAGAGAGGTGGTAGAGGTTCCATTCCTGGAAATATTCAAGGTCAGGTTGGATGGGGCTCTGAGCAACCTGATCTAGTTGAAGATGTTCCTGCTTATTGCAGGGGGGGTGGAGTAGATGATCTTTAAAGATCCCTTCCAACCCAAACTATTATATGATTCTATTATCTCTTGCAAATAAACAAAGACATTTAAGTGAGATTTGAGTATGTCTTACTTGTCACTTTAGCAGGGTCCAGGTTCTTCTGCTGTTGCATTGTTTATTGCAAGGTCAGGTCAACTTATCCTCAGCTCCTTACCGGTACACTTACTACTCCAAGTGGTCCTCAGGACCCTCTTACTGTACGAGAAACAGTGCCTCCTACTGACTCTGTGAAATGCATTTGTAGTTTAAGGTGTCCTTCAAAATATTATCAGGAATCTATCTACAGCACCTTCAGATAAAACTGTTTCCAGTCCTAACCTATTTCAGAAGCTTAACTCAAATATGTCCAGCAGACCTTTCTCTCCAATATAAGAAAATATAAATACTTTTCAAAAAATAATCCTTATCCTAAACTTGGGCTGATGTTACTGTGATCGAGGATTTATGTTTCCTTACTGGAAGGATGTGTCCAGTGGCAACTGTTAGAATTAGGATTAGGTTTGGATTACATTTTGGTAATACAAAAACTCAAAGCAGCCAGTTAATTCTACTCTGCCCACAAGAATTTGGAACTGAGCCGGAGTCTGTTGTCAACACTTCTTTTCTTTTTCTTTTTACTTTTTGCATAGTTCTTCTTGTCATAATTACTTTTATGTTGAGGGCTTGCAAATCCAAAACTGGAGTCTAGTGTTGTCCTTGAGACTGAGCAGCCTTCAGAGAGAAGACTAAAGAGAAGTCTGGAGTCAATTGTGGTCAACAGCTTATTTTCCCTTTGCTGGATGGGTGGTTCCCTTGGCTAGAATTATTTTAAGGGTAAGGTTATTTGGGGGAATGTAATAACTGAAAAACCCATTTCAACATCTGGTGTCTTGCCTTCGGAATAAGGAGAAAAGAGCTGTTTCAGGCCAATACTTAGTGCTCTTTTATTCTTATAACTTTTTCCATGACCTTGGTTAAGTTCAGCTCTTATGTTCAGGCGGATGTTTGGGAATCTACAGACTGAAGAAGGCCATTAAATGCTGGATGCTACATGTCTCCAGATTAAGAAGAAGGATTTTAAGGACAGCTGATACTGTGTGTCCTGTTTGTTGGAGGGTTGCAATCCCTGACCATTACTGGGTTTGGAATGAGCGCGGAACATTGGGTTTGAGAGTTGGAAAGTGAAGAGCACCTTTTAATGCTTGAAGCCTTATGAAAGGGAATTGTATTACCTGTGAATTTTTCTTTTTTTAATCTTTTTTTTTTTTCAGTCTTGTTTCTATCTTTTCTTGTTCCTGGGCAATGACTGTAAGTTATGTTCAGGAAAGGGTAGCTTGGGGTGAATATTCATTTTCTAGCTTGGATTGGTCCTCAGGCTGAGGTTTGGGGTGGTTTGAGAATTTAAATATTGCATATCTCATTTTGTTCCTAGAGTATTTGGGAACTTAGGGTTCAGAAAGTGGTTTGTTTGATTGGGATCTGTATGTTTTGGTCCATAGTGAATGCAGACCGACAGAGTAAGACTGGGTTTAGACTGGATAATCTAAAGATTGAATATACTCCTCAGACTGTGTGGTCCTAATAGCTGGATGTATTAGCCATGGGCTACAGTTGAATTATGGTTAAGGTAGACAGTATAAAAAGCCATCTTGAATAAGAGACGATGTAGGACCTGAAAGGTTGGTGTCTATCATTACCAAAACATGATTTGCTTTGCTGTAGTTACATATGGTTTAGTTTAGAGTTAGGCATAAAAAGTGGGCACAGCCCAGGTGGATCCCCTGTCTCAGGACACATAGAGTTAAAGAGTGATATCATGGAAGTCTATGTGTTGTTTCCTCTCTCACCTGTAAAGATTAGTTCCCTAAGTTATTAAAACGTCCTTGTTTGGTACGAGTTAATTTATATTTCTATAATGTAAAGAAATAAGTGTTTTGTCAAACAATCAGCTGCTGTTATACCCTTGTTTTACTTTGGCCTGGATAAATACCAGGTGCTCACCAAAACCGCTCTACCACTCCCCCTCCTCAGGTGGAGAGGGGAGAGGAAATATGATGAAAGACTCGAGAGTCGAGATAAGGACAGGGAGAGGTCACTCGTAAATTACTGTCACGGACAAAACAGACAGAACTTGGGGAGAAAAGGAAGTTTAATTAATCACCAAGCAAATCAGAGTAGGATAATGAGAAATAAAACTAGATCTTAAAACACCTTCCCCCCACCCCTCCCTTCTTCCCTGGCTCAGCTTCACTCCTGCTTCTCTCCCTCCTCCCTGCCCCCGGGGTGGCACAGGGAGACAGGAAATGGGGGTTACAGGCAGTTCATCACACGCTGTGTCTGCCACTCCTTGTCCCTCAGGGAGAGGACTCCTCACCCTCTTCCTCTGCTCCAGCGTGAGGTCCCTCTCACGGGAGACAGCTCTCCACAAATTTCTCCAACGTGAGTCCTTCCCACGGGCTGCAGCTCTTCATGAACTGCCCAAGCATGGATCACTTCCATGGGGTGCAGTCCTTCAGGAACAGGCTGCTCCAGCGTGGGTCCCCCACGGGTCACAAGCCCTGCCGGCAAACCTGCTCTGGCGTGGGCTCCTCTCTCCACTGGTCCGCAGGTCCTGGCAGGAGCCTGCTCCAGCAAGGGCTCCCCATGAATACACAGCTTCCTTCAGGGATCCACCTGCTCTGGTGTGGGGTCCCTTCCACGAGCTACAGGTGGAGATCTGCTCCACTGTGGACCTCCATGGTCTGCAGGGGGACAGCCTGCCTCATCACAGTCTTTAATCACAAGCTGCAAGGGAAGACTCTCTGCTCTGGTGTCTTGAGCACCTCCTCCTCCTCCTTCTTCAGTGACCTTGGTGTCTGCAGAGTTGTTTCTCTCACATTGTCTAACTCCTCTCTCTAACTGCCATTACACCACAGTTTTTTTGCTTCCCCTTCTTAAATATGTTATCACGGAGGCGCTACCACCGTTGCTGATTGCCTTGGCCTTGGCCAGCGGTGGGTCCGTCTTAGAGCCATCTGGCACTGCCTTTGTCAGACGTGGGGGAAGCTTCTCACAGAAGCCACCCCTATAGCCCCCTCACTACCAAAACCTTGCCACACAAACTCATAATAACCCTACATGTAGCTTAACTCACGTCTGTATCTGTGATCCTTTCGAGAAGTTAGCTAACCACCTCTCTCAGAGTTCAGCTCAAGTGGTATGTATCTCTAAAATTTGCTATTTATCTGTACAATTTGTTAGAGCTAATATAGGTAACTTTGTGCCAGATTTGTCTCCTCTTCTACACAACCCTCAGATTTCCTCATGAATGCTTTGGTTCTAAAACAGAAATTCTCATTATTGTTCTAGAAAAAAACAATGCTCTACTCATCTGCACTACAGGGCTCACATTATTTCCTCTTCTCCTTCCTGTGCAGTTTTTAATCTCCCTGGTACCTGTGTACAGAGGGATAGATGCCCAGAGACATGTCTAGCACTGGGGCGTTTATTTAAAAAATTCCTTCAAGAAGTATGTCAGTCTGTTATGTGACTTCCTAATCTGTACTACCCTTGTCGACTGTCTGCAGTGTCCCTTGGTCTCTATTTCAGTTGAGCAATTTCAGTTTTAACTCCTGCTGCAAACTAATCAATGATCCATGGATTACACTCCAGGTGAATGAAAGCGAACCACTCAGGCAACGTAAGGCCTTGTTTTATTTTATTGCAAGTTAGTCAAGGTCTCCAAATATGTGTTATATTTAGTAATGAATAATCTAAATGCTGATTAATTCCAAAGGCTTCGGTGGAATGATTTCAAGCATGAAAACCAAAGCAAAGCTTGGATAAGAAAGTCTATTTGTGACAATAGTGATTTGAGTAATAAAGACAATGTCTTTTGTTGTACTCTGATAAAACACATGGTGAGGACTTGTTTTGGTTTGAAAATAGCAGTAGTTTATCTACAGCACTGAAAATGCAGACTTTTAAATTGTCAGGAGCCAAATGTACGCTTTTGAAAGAATACTGCAGTATATAGATTGTAACAGGGAAGTTTACTTTGCCACTGCGTTTGTTGATCTTGCTAGTGCTTTCACAACCCCATTTTGTCCTTTGTTCCTTTCAGTCGTGAGATAATAAACCCAGATTTATGACGACATTAGTCTTTTGCCGCAGAAGGATCGGTGTGTCCCGGATTCAACCTTGTGGGCTAAACATGAGCAACTAAGAAAAAAATTATCTGAAAGAGATTTAATCTTTTTTTAAAGAAAAATATTTTTAATAATAGGTAAATGGGAAAAATTAAAATCAAATTAGGTAAATATTAATTGTGGGATGTTTGAAAATACTATTTATCTAGCAATTTTACAAAAATTTTGTTTTGATAAGGATTATTCTGCAGTATTATTAACTTTTCAGTATGTTATTTCTGAAAGACCAAAGTATATGTTATTAAGAATATAGAAAACCCATAACTGTGCTGAAAATTTTATACAAATGACAGCAGTGAAGCCTCACTCATATTAGCTATGCTGGAATTCGTGTACTTTTATGTTCGGTAGTCAAGTTGTTTGCACATCCCTAAGTGTGAGACATGCTGACAGTGGTCCTGAGCAAACCTTGAATGGTTTTATACACTGAGAAACAAAAGTATTTTCTGAAATATTGTGCTAACTCTTACTAAATAATTTCAGAGTCAGCCTCCATCTCAAAAAAAAAGAGAAAAGGGATTTTTCTTTCAAAGCAGAAACATGGTGTATTACTCATCCTTCCCATAAGGAACAGTGGCAATGACAAAATGTTACATTCTTATTAAAACCAGTTAATTCATTGATAGAAAGGGTCATTGTCAGAGAAATGTAATTTTGTTAAATATGAAAAGTTTGACAAAAATGGTAAGGATTAAACAAATTCACACAGAAAAAAAAAAAGTGTGCTGTTCTGCCAGCTTAACTGACTGGTTGCTGGGGATCCTAACCTCTTACCGTGTCTAGCTTCACAGTGAGATTTTTGTAAAGATTGTGCTCTAGTTGGCAGACTTTCAGATTCAGAGCTTCTCTAGCCCCTCTGTTGCTGACTTACTCTGAGTTGGGAAGTCCATAGATGTTTAGCCAGCATGCCCAAGAGCCTCCCTGCGCAAGAATTTTCAGAATTGCTGAGGTTTCCTTTCCAAGGCTGAGAAATTATCAGATCAAACAAAGGTCTGAATCTCTGTTGAATGGTGATGCCTAAGGGTACATCTAAATGATGCCCAGTGGGCAGTACTGGAGTAACATACTTCCATGACTTTTGCTTGAGGCAGGATGGGAAAAGGACTGAGGAAAGAAGATATGTGGTGGTGCAACTTTTCCCAAGTGGCTTGTCGTGGTTTAGCCCTGTCCGGCAGCGAAGAACCGTGTGGCTTTGTCCCCTCTTGGCTTCTTGAGAAAATTAACCCTATCACAGACAAACCCAGGACATGGCTGCCAATGCCCATCCTGCCATAATACTGTGAATAGAAAGGGATGGCTGTCAGAGAGAAGAACTGTGAAGGCTGTGAGTTCAGGCTATGCTTTTTAATAGCAGGGTAGTATTCTGACGGGTTTGCCTTGCTGGTCGTCTGTACTGCCCCTGTAGGCAACTTTCATATACCTGCATACCCCACCTGCTCTTGTAACAGATGTAGCATCAGCTCTCTAAGGTGGGATCTTATCACACAAGGCCCCAATTCAGATGGAGCCTCAAAGTGGAGTTTTCCCATTTTTTCCTTAAAGTGAGAATGCCAGGATTCTTTTGAAATTTTTATGTGTAAAGTTCCATTTTTGTAGAATCATAGAATCATGGAATGGTTTGGGTTGGAAGGGACTTTATAGATCATCTAGGTCTAACCCACCTGCCATGGGAAGGGGCACCTTCCTCTAGACCAGGTTGCTCAAAGCCCTGTCCAACCTGGCCTTGAACACTGCCAGGGAGGGGGCAGCCACAGCTTCTCTGGGCAACCTGTGCCAGTGCCTCACCATCCATATGGCAAGGAATTTCTTTCTTACATCTAACCCAAATCTGCCCTCTTCCAGTTTAAAGCCATTACCCCTTGTCCTATCCCTACATGCCCTTGTAAGAAGTCCCTCTCCATCTCTCTTGTAGGCCCCTTCAGGTACTGGAAGGCTGCTATAAGGTCTCCCTGGAGCCTTCTCTTCTCCAGGCTGAACAGCCTCATCTCTCTCAGCCTGTCCTCAGAAGAGAGCTGTTCCATCCCTCTGGTCATTTTAGTGGCCCGTCTCTGGACCCACTCCAACAGGCCCATGTCTTTCCTGTGCAGGGGGCTCCAGAGCTGGACACAGGACTCCAGATGGGGTCTCACCAGAGCAGAGTAGAGAGGAAGAATCACCTCCCTTGCCCTGCTGGCTATGTTGTTTTTGATGCAACCCAGGATACGGTTGACTTTCTGGGCTGCAAGTGCACATTGCTAGGTCATGTTCAGCATTTTATTGCTAGAAAACAAAATTTATCTGGAACAAGATAAGTTAAATAAAATTCAGGAAACTTTGCTGGTGGAGACTAACTGAACAAAAATCATTCTGCTGCTGCCCATGGTGTCTTTATATGATAAACTATTTCTTCAGCACTGCTTTGCTGATCAGCAGCTTTCAGTGACTTCCTGCTATTTGCCTCACTGATTGCTCTGTAGAATCTTCTCCCAGCTACAGATGCTGTGGTGGGAGTGGATTTATAGACTGCAGTTGGCCATATGAGACCCTTGCTTACAAAATCTCCTTACTCTCAGAGCCAGAAAGTTAAAATGAGAAATCCTCCAGAAATCTCGTGTCCAACTTTCCAGCACTGGCCTTCAGTGTCTTTCAGAGGTGAGGAAGATGGCTAAGAATGATTAATGCAGTGAACTTAACCTTACATTTCTATTTACATTTATTTCTACACTTAAACTTATCAACATAGTTATATTCATGTTTAAAATGTTATGATTCTTATTTCAGAATGTCTTTTTTCTGGGAAGACCACAAAATGTATAGCTTGCACTTTGACTTGGAACAACATTTCTTCTTGAAATTCATTTGAATTTGTTGCAGAACAAAAATTCCAAATTCAAGCAATGTTATAAAATAGTTTTGTCCACTTCTTAATGATGCTTTACTTTTGGCTTAGATATATCCCTTCCAGTATTAAAGAAACCAAAGTCATTTGGGATTTAATGACATTTCATGTTCAAAAGAACTGTCTCTCTGTTGTCTTGAATTCTTAAGAGTTACTTACACACGTACAAAAAGACTAAAAATGGCTGTGAAATTAGGGACAAGGTTTATAACACTTCAAAAGCAATTTGCCAAAGAGAAAACTCAAAAATCTCTGCTCTGCTGAAGGAGAATAATACTAGAGCAGGAACTGAGCAAGTCTGTAGGAAATGCCTTTTAAGAGAAAATAAATGGATTTTACACCCACTTTGGACTTACTGTAGAAAGTGAAAACATTGAATGTAACCATTTGTCTGAGTAATGATAAATACACTACTAGCAGTCTGCCAGATCAGTCTCTGCTCTTAGGCACTTACTTTTCTACAGTTGAACAAGAGTACACATCTGCAGTCTCTCCAAGATGTTCTCATCTGATGTCTGCTATGAAGATGGCTTGTAAAAGCAACTGCTCAGAATTCAGAATTTCCATCCAGTAGTAGACTCCAAGATTACCCACAAATTGTGATTCAAAAAGAAATGAAAAGCTAAATATTTATTTTACATAGCAGTAAACTTAAATATTTTTACCAAGATGCTTTTTCTTTTTCCTAAATGAGATACTATTTTCCTTGCAATGTTTTCAATAGGCTAGCATTTTCCTATGACAAAAATATTTAGTTAGCTTCACTAATGAAAAGCAGTTTCTGAGAAATGCAAGTCTCATACCATTTTTGGATTGATAGCAATACTTTAAATGGCAGCCAAAATAAAATTAACAAATGGTAATCCCAAAATCACAGCACAATAACCTGCAGGTGAGGGTGACTGCTGACTAAACAAGTATAGACATTAGAAATACTAGATAATTCCACCCTCTATTCTGAATTTAGGATCATTTATCCTTAAATTAGCCAAACTTAAGAGTTTATTTTACAAAATGTGGAGAGACACTTACAAGAATACACAGCAACAGTCCAGTCACTCTTAAAATAATTAGCAGATGCTGTTGCACACAGAGACAAGAGTATTATGTAGATCATTTAACTAGCTAATAATCCAGAAGATGCTTGCAGAATACAATGCTTTTCTGTCTTTTGCGGCCGTTAGAAGGGAAAAGCAGCAACCATTGTTAGACAGATTACTCTTTGTGTTAGTACTGGATCAGGCTGTTTCGGTGGAAGGCTTTGATACCTAGCTAATGAAATATATTAAAGTAGTCCTCACGGACTTTACTTATGTTGCAGGTTTAAAGTCAGGCTAGTATTTCAAATGAATAAGGCAAACTGAAATATGTGGCTAGCCATATGGTCCTGTGTCAATGTCAGTTGCAATGTTTGTAAATAAAACAAGGAGCAATAGCTGCACAGAAATGCTAAGCAACACGGTTGGATTCTTTACAAAAGAACATTTTTTACACGAGACATTTAAATTCTGTGTAAGTAGCTAAACTGAAACAAGACTGGATTTCGACATCTTCAAGGCAGTCTGATTTCTTCCAGATGGACTTTTTTAAAACTATTAGACAATATAAAATATATATGGTCAGTTCCACAGCAGGAAAATATCCTCAGGTGATAGATCAGAAAATAAAACAAAGAAACTTCAGCTAATGTCTCTTAACTAACAAATTTCATGTGCTATCTTTTCTTACTGGAATTAACTTCTGAAATTAAAATTTTAAAAAAGAGTTTTTCTATTTTATTTTTTGTAGATGCAAGCACTCACATGAACTTAAATCTACTTAGGACTTCAGGAAATTCTCAGCCAACAGAGTGTATTTAACAAATGATTTAACTTAAATTAAGCATCACGAACAAAATGCACAAAGTTCACAAATACTTATGACATTGAAATATTCACTTTAAAGTCAGCAATGCTTGACTAAAGCCTAGGCATTTCCTCTTTCATTAACATTTTCCTTTCTGTAGTGTTCAGTGTAGATTTTCTAAATACTGTTATTCTATTTTGTTGGCCTACTTCTTGTATTTCATTTTCACTTTCTGTTAAATCATTCAGCTTTTTACTACTGTTGCATAAATACGTGTTCAACCTTTCTGCTTGCAGTTCATGGAAATGTATATTACTGTAACACTCTCCTCCCAAACACATCATGTTTTCCCCGTATGTGCCCTTGCATCCTTCTAGTTTTAGACCTCTGTAAGGCTGAAATTTTGTTCAGAGTTTTGGTTTTGGATCTGGTTTGATTTTTAGTTACAAGAATAATTCGGGCAAACACTCTGACTGTTTTTGACACATCTGCTAGTATCTTCTGTGGATCCTCTTTGTGTCAGGCGCAGTGTTGTCTCTGCCTGAAGAACATCAGAAGTACATTGCCAAACGTTTAGTATGTGGTAATGGTGTAAGAATAATTTAAGGAGGCCTTGTGTGACAACACATAGTTATGCTAAATTGTCTCATGACTAATTCTTCCTTGCCAGCAGAGCAGTAGTGTTTGCCCATGTGGGAAGAATTTTTCCCTGAACCCTGCCACCTACCAGTATTCAAAATGAGCCTAGAAACTTGGTGGGAAAGACACACCACTTTCTGTGAAACGTAAACTTGTTCCATATTTCAGATGTGTAAAGGACTTGTGTATATGTAATGCCTTCTTTGAACATGCTCTTTCTGGAGAAACAGAGTGCCCTTTACTTGTAAAACTTCAGTTTTGCTTTTAGCCGACAAAATTAATGAAGAGTTAACAAGCAAAGGCTTAGTTTTCTGTTACAGAACTGGGGAAAAAGTTACAGTAAAAAAACGGGAACAAGGTCATTAACACAGTGGGTTAGAATATACTTGCAACACTTTGTGTATCTCACTTAGGATTTTTCCTGGGCATGGCTTGGTCACTATAGAGCAAGGATCACTCTGTTCTTGTGATATATTTTTCAGCATCAAGTGCCCTAACCCTTAGCTTTTGTCTCTTTCTTATGTCTAATAATTACCTCATTGCTGTTGAGCATATGTGAAGTTTCAGTGTACCCTAGGAGCTGTGTTTCTCCTTGCATGAAGATTTTGGGACACTTACCATCAAGTAACTTTGATTATTGATTCATATTTATGAGAAGGCACATAAAACTTCTTTTTAGTTTGATTAGTTGATTTCCTACAATATGCAAAAATCTTTTTGGAACATAAACTGCTCATCTGTTTTACATTCTTGCTTAGGAAGTCAGTTGAATTAGAGAGTTATCTGACTCCTGCCTTCCCAGACAATGTGAAGTCCACTGTGAACACTTATCCCCTTGGCTTTGTGAGACCTTGAAACATGCACGGAAGGAAAGATATTAATTGTACAACTGCTTGATTAAGCCACAGACTGTGACACATCATTGGCTTCTCATAGTAATCCCTTAAAATATACCAATAATACAGATCAAGTTTTTAACACATGAATTACTTTTCCAAACTACTCCCTTCCATCTGCCTTGTTATTGACTATGTTAATCCTAAAAAATGCATCATGTTAGTTCTTGTGAGGGATAGGCAGAGCATGCAAAACTTCTGCCTTAGTGTAAGCATGAGAAATAGGTACTCCTAAAAGCAAGAGAGGTTAAGTAACAGCCATACTCATATAACAAGAAGTAGAAAATATCACATGCTTACAACCTCAAAGAGTAAAAAGTCAAAAATCCAACAAAAAAGTAGAAAGGAAGGAAAAAGTTATGCACCTTGGGCGGTATGAATGATTTTGTAAATACTGGACATCAGAGTTTTCTTTTTTCATGTTCCTGTTTACAGAAAGACCTGCAAAGAGCTAGTAATTCTTCATTAAAGTGTGAAAAGTATTTCCATATACGAGTGTCTCTTGCCATCTCCCTTCAAAAGGGTCTTGTTCATCAGATAGAATAAATGAGCTTGGGAAAGGACTGCTGGAGAAAATCTGCTTGTGATTTGTACTTAGGAAAAGGAATTTAGAAAGAGGACAGAGATTATTTCCTAGAAATTAAAGGGGAAAAAAGAAGAGAGTGGAGATAGTTCTTCACTCAAGGTAAGCTATCTATATGAGTTATTCTGTGAAGAAACAAGAACAGGAAACATGATAGGAAGAGTGAGTACACTGTAGCACAAGATCCTAAAAAAAATAAATGGAAATGGTGGGTTATGCAGTGAGATGTGTGGAGCACATTGACAGAAATATAAATTCAGGTGGTGAATTAGTAAAGGCTCTTATGGAGAATAAGGCTATACAGAGGATATTCAGTGTCTGTACAATACTGGGTGAAAGCTATAGTCCTTGGAAGGACAGCAAGTTGAAGAAATTTGCCAAGTCCCAAAACATAGCTGATCATGGCAAGCCCTATGACAAGATGCTCTGGAATGGGATCATGCGGAAAAGCTGTTTATATAGGACCATTGTTATCCTTGCTGTACTCATGTAAGCAATTATTTTTAATGAATATTTACATAAAGACAAGACAGTTTTATACGTAGTTTTCCTGAACTTCTGTCAGAAATCTCTGATCTCCCATTTTCTCAGCAGTCCCTAATGGCTGCACCAGTCAGCAGCTGTTCTACTCACCTGTTTCCTGATGCGTTGGCTGTACTACAGGTTTGTACCTGAAAGTGAGTAAAATTCTTCACAAAGCTGGGGAACAGGAGCTCCAGGTAAAGCCTGTGGTTTTGTCTGATGGAGTTCATTTAGTCTGACAGCTCATTAGCAAAAGCTAGTCATTGAGCTAGAAGTACCAGCTGTAACTGCTATATACAACTGACAGGCAGACTGGAAATGGCAGGTGAAGACTTTGGGAAAAAAAAGCACAAAAGAGCATTTTAGTACCAGAAGAATATGTCTTCTGAGTTAATTTCCAGTCTGTAGGTAGAAGGAGGGGAGTATTTCATAGCTTCTGAAGACTGAGGTATTGTTGAATAGCTGTCACTAGAAAGTCCTATTAATATTGGCTGATGGCAATCTTTGCGAGCTTATTTGTGGGCAAAAAGGTTTATGGAAGGTTACAGACAGTAACTATAATGTGATAGATCTGATAACGTAGTTCCTTGGCTTACAAAGAAGTACCCACTAATGTTTTTTTATTTTATCTGGCCAGTGCTTCCAAAACTCGGCAAGATTTATCAGAAAGATGAGGATGTTGAAAACATGATTTATTGCACTAAAATATGGACATTTAGGAATCACACACACTTTACTAACAAAAGCTTAGGATTAAGTGAAATACTGGAAATTATCCCAGATTTCTATAGCAGTGTCTTCAGACATGTGCAGCAAAGCCTTGTAGTTCCTTTGAGACACCATTTCACTTAGGTTTTGTTCTATGGTGATTATCACGTAGACAATATTTTTTAATTTTTACATTCAGCTTTAAGGACTTGGGTTGTGTTGACGAAGTTTCTTGTGTCATGCAGTATTATCCAGTTTGCCCTCTTAAAACCATTAGCTTGTGGTCCCCAGAAGATCACAGTATACCTATAGATCATACTAAATGTGGGCTATACTCCTCTGGTTGCCTGATTTAGGAGCACACCATGCTGCTCTCACCCTTCAGGTGGACAACAATGGCAACTTTTACACCTGGGCATACACAGCACTGCTTCAGATTTTTCCCCACCATCCCCAGACAATTTCTGAGCCCGGTTCCCCTCACTGGGCCTGATCCTGACTCTCAGCTGTGGACTGAAATCCTGGCTCAGCTTTATCTCCTGGGAGCTGCCCCATGCCCAAGGCTGGGGACATTCCTGGTGCCAGCCAGCTGCCCTCCTCCTGGCCCTGGCTGCCAAGCCCTGCCGTGATGGACCCTAGTGAGACCCCCACTGCTCCCAGCATCCACCCACAGGGACCCTAAGGCCACTTGATGATTAAACCAGACACATAACAAATGTTAACTTCCATTTGAATCTTTTCTGCATATCCTATGGAGACCCTTGTGGGATATGTTCCTTGTGCCCTGGTTTAGAATTTTGCCTTCTAGAGTAATAAAAACCGTACTATGTTGTAACCAAAGTGAATTTTATTGGAAATAGTGGGAAAAAAACCCAAGCCTAAAATACGAAATTGTGTGACTCTCCTCTAGTTTGTTTGAAATAACTGTTCTACAATAAACAGACAATGCTAAAAAATCTTATGACTAATCAACAGGTAAGAAAGTTGTAACCTGATTACCTAAAGGAAGCTGATTGTCTTGAGGCAAATTAATCAGCACAAGGAACTGTACATTATATTTAATCCTTCTTGTCTCTTCCAGTAAGGTAATTTATCTTATTTTCCCCTTCTAAGACAACAATGGTGTCTATTCCGGAGCTTGGGTTGGTCCAGGTGTCAGCTGTTGTTCCTCTTCCTCAGCTCACCCCCTTTGCGACTGGAATCTCTTCAGCTCCTGTGATATGATTTCCACATGCATTTCCAATATAGCATTATGGTAGCAGCCACCTTATTTATGAATAGAAGAATTCTATAGAACGTGCACGTGCCATGTAATATCAAGGCCAGGTAATGGACCGTGGCACTGTCTAGTTTACTGTGGAGGCTTATCTCAGCTCAGGCTAAGAAATTCTCTGCCCCACTTATATTAAATGTCCCAGAAATCCAGAAGAATTTAAAACTGAAAAGATCAGGGTGAGACTTTCAGCACACTTGTTCCAGATCAATGTCTTCCATGATGACACACTACTTCTGACCTCAAATCCTGTATAGTTTCATGAGGACTGATAGGTCCGTTCTTCTGATGTTTCCTGAAAGAATATTTAGTGAGAAATTTTAACTTCTTCATCCTTTAAGAAAAAGTCTTTTACTCAACATAGTACTTAATGCAGGATCTTGTATTGACGTGGTAGGACAAGAAGACTGGTTTTAACTGTTTTCATGCCTGAGGAAAAAAGGTGACTAGGTATGTGTTTTCAATGTCATAAAAGTAAAGAAATAGGCTAAAATTATCATCTTCAGTACTACTGTTAAGTCTACTAAAATCTATATTTTGCATAAATGATTGTTTGAAAAATGTTACTGGAAAACTAACATGAAACTCAGCTAGTGCTTATTTGTATCTACTCTCAAAGTCATTATTAGTTCAGAATTAATATAGTATACACTAGAAAGATGTAACATAACCTATAGAAAAAAAATATATAGCACTTAGAGTCCTCTGCTTGCTTGTCGTGGAGTAGTGCTAGGTACAACCTGTCTATCTCCACCTCATTTTTGTGTGTGTGTTGTTTTTTTTTTAAGGAATTGTATTATAAGTCTTTGAATAATTCTGAAATCTCTAAGTTATGGCTAGTATTCTGCATTCATCTTTCATTTTAAAAATGCTATGTCCACTCTGACCACTCTCCTCACTGGGTCCCATGTGACATCCTTTGTAATTCCTGTCATGGGGAGAGGCAAACACAAAAAGTACCAGTTTAGGTCCATTATTTTAAAAGTACAAACTGATCCTGTAAACTACGATTCATAAAAATATGAATAATTACTTCAGTTTTGCCCTCTCACATCACTGAAGATGACATAAGAGTAAGGGTTGTAATATTATAACATCTAAATATTATAATTATGTAATCTCATAACATCTAGATACTATAATTATAAGATCTAGAAAAATATTTAAGACTTAAATATGCTTCAAGAATAATCTGCCCTTAATTATTCTGTGTCAAAGGCTCCAATCCTGAGATGAACGGAAACACACCTGGGAAGAATGGCTGCTCTGACAGCATCACATCTCCAGTGGAAAGTTTACTTTTCAAGAATAGCTTCACAAGATGAAGAGCTGGACTGAAGTAAAAAATTCTGTATGAGACAACTGTTGAGGTGTGAAATTTTGTCCTTCTCCTGAATTAGAACAAACTCAAAACCTTACAAATATTTTCAGGAAAGGAGATTGTGGAGAAACATCAGTTTTCTGATCAGAAAGGACAACTTTTGAATTCATGTCTCTTGCCACTGGAATCAGTCCAAGAATCTACCCTAAACATTTGAAATCTCCTACTGTAAATGATGTCAAAATCAACTTTTCTCCGCAAGACATCCTGGCTTTAATGCAGCTGCTTACTTTGAAAAAAAACAAGTTGTCAGACCTGCTGATTAGTTCTAGTTAGAAACAAACTAGATGGATAAGGTGGGAAGAGGACAGGAACTTTGATATTAGTGGTGTGGCTTAACTATTCCCCGTGAGAAAATGCGTAAGTGGGGAGCCAGGGCCATAGACAACAGTGACTGACTCTGGAGTCAAATTCCATAATCACTGCAGACGATTTCCTACTGCATGCAACTCTTGCTGCTGCTTCTAATGAATCATAATTCTGTTTTAATCTTTATAAAATACACATACTGATACATGGTAATTCAAGTTTATTGTCGTAATTTGGTCAAACAAACGAGGGCAACTTCAGTCAATTGAAAGTTATTACCAGAATGTGTCAAGCACCAAAACAAATAGCTAGAGCTGAGTATGCTTTATTTTTGGTTCAATACACAATGGCATAGAATAATTGCACCATGCAATTTTTTTGAAAAATGTAAAATTAGATTTTATAGAGGGCTCAGTGAGGTAACACATTTTTGGATTTTATTGAAGCCTTACATTGTCCTCAGCTTCTCAGACATAGTACGTTTCGGTGACCACTATATTATTCCAAAGAACTATTGTGAACAGATTCTGGCGAAGGCTTATAAAGCATTTATAGTCTTCAGAAAGCCAGTATTCCCAATAGAATTTACTTTCTCCACATTTAAAATGCCTTTCTGCTTCAATAAATGTTGAGTCAGCTCTGCTTAGGTTATGCAAGATATTTTATGAGAAAGCGCGTGCATTGACCTAACAAAATCTCAGCACTTGATTAGAGGCAGAGATCATGTTTATTATACAATTTATTCTGCTATATGTTAATGCTGTATACTACAGCCTTTACTAGTGCCTCTTACGAGCCTGTACTTCCCTCGTTCTAAAGCACTGTATGTAAATTTAACAATGACACTAATGACAGTATCTCACTTGAATCAGGATTGCCTGATTTTTTTTGCAACACCAAGCATTGTGCTTTGTATATGGCATTTTAAATATTGTTACTATTGTATAATACTCTTCAGAGGACTTTGTTTCTCAGTCAGTGTCCCTGCTGATGTGTACAAGAAGGCTGAACAGGTTGGGAGAACAGGATGGAGTTTCAGCTGGCCTTGGGAAATGAGATAAAGATGTTTCCAAGTTTTATGAATTTCTGAGTTATGCAAGCAATTTTTCATGACACACAGATCCTCATGGTTTGCTTTTTGCATGACCTTGCTGGAGCAGAAATAAAATTGTCAGGGATTTGGATGGTTTTGGCTGCTGTTGATAGGTAGGTAGAAGGGAAGGACGCTTTTAAGACAAAGTGGCAATAATCATCAGGAGTATATTAAAAAATGCCCGGCAAAATGCAGGAATTAATCTATAGATTAAGACCTACTCAAAACCACGTGGAAAGCCCAATCTTACCCCTAGCCTCCTCCTCCTGTTTTTTTCTGCGAGAGTTCTTCCGATGATCAATGGGGAGGCAAAGCAGAGAGGAGAAAAGGGTGGTGTTAATTTGAAACATTCTGGATATTGGTTTCTAGTATCTTTCATTATGTAAGGTTCCCTAAGAAACAATTCTGGTAGTCCTTACATAAGCTGAAATTCTACAATAAATTCAAATATGTATGAATGGAGACCTGTGATGCTAGGCTGTCCTGTGTGTTGCTGGCATTCAACTAATGCCCTTCAAACCTCCACAGAGCCTCCTTCTGCAGTCTCTGACAGCACTCTGCTGGAACAATGCCTATGACATTGTAAAGGGTAAAATTCAGACTCAGACTTGCTCTTTCTGATAGAAGGAACCGCAGTTTTGCTTAATGGAGTTAATCACAGGCAGCGCTGTGTAATGAGAGAAACGTACCTAGGTTTTCCCTTTTTATTTTACTTATATTACCAAAGTATGAAACTTCTTGCATTGAAGCCATTTAAATTATAGTTAAAGGAATTCCCCCTAGCACAGCTTGACCTAAGAGATGCTTGCTACTCTTCTTTCACATTTTTTTCCATTTCCCAACTGCCCTTCTGTGCAGGAACACCAGGAGGAACTTGTGGTTGTCAGGCTGCAGGTGGAGGAAAATGAGTCAGAGGCAAGGGAGGGGAGGCAGACAGCTGAGGCCTGTGTGGGACAGGGGTGATTTTGATCTGGCAGCTTGTGGAAACTGTTAGCTTATGAGACAGTCCTTTGCTGCTGAGAAAGCCTCACGTGCTTTTCCTTTGCCATACACACTGCTTGCCAAGGGCATGCAGCTTCAGTTCCAAGAGGCATTTTCTTTCTCTCAGCTTATTTTAAACGTTTCTGATGAGAAATGAAGCAAACAGAAGATTTATATTAACAGTTAAAGGAGAAAATTATATTTGCAAAAAGCCCTAGTGGATTTTTTTTTGTTCTGTCTATATACGAAGACATTCAGTAGGTTTTGTTTAACACATTTCTAAAGCAACCAAACAGTAGTTTGTCTTTGGAAAGACCTGACAGACAATGAAGGGAAATCTTCCATTAACTAAATTGTTTTACTAATACTGAGATTAAGAGGGATGAAGATGCTGTGCTTCTAACACTTGGGCTTCTATGTTGTAGTGCAGTGTTGAGTTTTGGGGGGACTTTATGGGCCAGATATGGGGACAATAAGAAGAAAATAGCAACTTTTGCAGAAAAGCACATATCTGCAATGTAATATGACAGTCAGCCTCAATTCTTTCTCATAGGAAAATACCACAGAACAGTTAAGGTCGGAGATGAAACCACAGGTATGTGTTAGTGGTATGTTTTAGGTAGATGTGAGCTGGTTCAGGAGAATGGTAGCCAGACATCATATAGGAATGCCGGTTCAGCCTGAGTCCAAGGTAATGAGCCCTGCTTGACAGCAATGGCCCGACTGGAGCTTTAGAGTTACCAGTCTGCAGTGGCTCCACATGTGGATGACTTGTCATAGTGACCTTGCAAAACAGCAGATAGAAGTACCCTTACTCCAGGAAATTGTAGGTGGCACTAACTGAGATTCTGAACCCAAGCCCCATATTCTGACATCAGCTGTACACTTAGAAGCTCTTTTCAAAGGTAGGAGACTGCTGAACTCTCTGTGTCTGCATGATGTGTGTTTGGAGAAAATACCGGGCTTTGGTGGCCTGCCAAAAAAGTTCCTCTCCAAAGTGCCCCTTATCTACATTTTTAAATATTGTCCTGCTCTCAGTTAAGTTCCTATTAAAGTTTCTGCGTAAAATTTTGGCTGTTTCAAATTCATTAAATTTCACTTTTGGAAAATAGCTTTTTGGGAACCTCCTCTATGCTTGAATTCTCTTGAAAATCTTGCTATTATTGTCCATGCATCTTAATACTCCCTGTCTTTGTGCTAGGCTGCTGAAGACAGGAAAGTCTTTTACTCTGCAGGTATGTAGGACTTCATGCATATGTCCCTAGGATAGCTGGGATTCCTTCTTACCACTATCTTAGAAATAAATACCAGTGATACAGCTACTGCATTTTCTTGACTCTGTATTCTTTAGCTACCACTCAACAATCTTATTCAACACATAGCTTGCCAACACATCAAAACTGTTGCTTGGAAACAGTTTGTATTCCTGTCTTTGCTCTAATTGTAAATCCCCTTTGTTCATTCTAAGCCACTAGAAAAAATTTGTTGCTAATCCAGTGCTACCATCTTCAGCACAGAACTCCTTTCAAAATTATTGCTCTGGGCTTTCATTGGCTTTCCGTAGTTCTAATTACACTGTTTTCTCTTTTCTTACCCACTAATAAAAGCCATTAAACATGCCATTTCTACTTCTTGAAAATGGAAGTAGATCTCTTTTCTTTGGGACACTGTCCAATTTCCTGTTTAAAAAGCAAGGCTAAGGAATAGTTGAAGTCCTAGGCAACATCACTATTTTCTACACAGCGCTTCACTTTGAAATATCCCATTCTCCACTGCTCACTGTTTATTTCCATGCCTGCTCTGTGCATTACTAACAGGAACCTGCACCGTCCTGCAACCAGAATATTTTATTTAATCACCCCGCAGTTTCCTCTATTTCTCATGCTCCTTTATGCAACACCATTTGTTTTTAACTATCATATTCTAAATCCTATTCAAATAACCTTTTGCTCTCTCATCAGCTTGGAAACTGAAATATGCCTCTGTTCAATAAGCTGTTCCATGCAACTGGGCTTGGATCCACTTAAAAAACACCACTTGTTTGTCAGTATCTTCACATGAATAGTGAATTGTACCCTCACAAAACTGTCTATACAGCAAGTGTCAGTGTCTTAGGCAGGAAACAACACAATTTCAAAATAGAATACAAGAGTCTCTTTACTATCAAGACATAAATACTTCTACTGATATAGTTACAGTGACAGGAGCTCATCCTGGCTTATATCAGGAATAATGTAGCCAGCAAGAGTAGGGAGGTGATCGTGCCCCTGTACTTGGCACTGGTGAGGCCGCACCTGGGGTACTGTGTTCAGTTTCGGGCCCCTCACTGCAAGAAGGGCATTGAGGTGCTGGAGCATGTCCAGAGAAGGGCAAGGAGGCTGGTGGAGGGTCTAGAAAATAAGTCTTATGAGGAAGCAGCTGAGGGAGCTGGGGCTGTGCAGTCTGGAGAAGAGGAGGATGAGGGGGACCTTATTGCTCTCTACAACTACCTGAAAGGAGGTTGTAGTGAGGCAGGTGTTGGTCTGTTCTCCCAGGTAACTAGTGATAGGACGAGAGGCAATGGC